>JGI994J12354_10004416_pt1 | contig 12642 bp, 12 predicted proteins | sample IntmicLarv3ML3BL_FD_12354 | JGI IMG/M metagenome (IMG submission 12354)
AAGCTGGGGTTGATGCGACCCGCCATGAGCGTGCGGCCCGCGAGTGAGGATTCTGACGACATGGCCACGGCGCGGGTGTGTGACAGCATTTTGCGGGCGGTCTCCGTCAAACTGCGGTTGCCGGAAGTCATTCGCGAGGCGTTGCACTGGTCGGAGATTTGCGGCAGCGTTTTTTACAAGATTCGCTGGGATCCGACGATGGGGCGGGTGGTGGGGCGCGACGGCAAGGCCGATCTGCACGAGGGCGAGCTGACGATGGAGGTTTGTCCACCCTTCGAGATCTTCCCCGACCGTTTGGACGCCACCGACCTGGGCGGGTGCCGCAGCATGATTCACGCCCATATCGTCGATCCGTCGGTGATCAAAGAGCGGTTTGGCGTGGATGTTGCGGCACAGGATCTTGATTCTTTGGCCCCCGGCGCCAAACCCCTGCTGGGCGGGTGGGGCTATTCGGCCCACGCGGCTACCGTGCTGCCCACCAAGCGCGAGCGGGGGGTGCTGATGCTGGAGTATTACGCCCTGCCCGACGACCAATACCCCAACGGCCGCATGCTGTGGGTGGCAGGCGACCAGCTGGTGCACGAGGGGGATCTTCCCTACCCCGTGGGCGAGGATCAGGCACCGGGGCTGCCTTTTATCCGACAAGTTTCGCTGCAGGTACCGGGTGCCTTCTTTGGCATGTCGGTCATCGAACGATGCATCCCCATTCAACGGGCTTACAACGCCGTAAAAAACCGCAAGCACGAGTACCTCAACCGCCTGGCCATGGGGGTGCTGGCCGTGGAAGACGGCGCGGTGGACACCCAGGAGTTGGAGGATGAGGGGCTGACCCCGGGGCGGGTGCTGGTCTATCGCCAGGGCGGGAGCCCGCCCGTGGTGCTGCAAAACGGCACGGTGCCGCCCGAGTTCACCTATGAAGAGGATCGGTTGCGCAACGAGTTTATCCTGATCTCGGGGGTCTCGGACATGGCGCGCTACGGCGGGGTGACGGGGGGCATCACCAGCGGCGTGGCCCTGGACATCTTGCGCGAGCAGGACGAGAGCCGGCTGTCGATGTCGACGGACTCACTGCGCCAGGCCATCGAGCGGGCGGCGGCCATGTGGCTGCGGCTCTACCGCCGATTTGCCCGCGGGCCGCGCATCGATCGGTTGACAGGCGAGAACGGCAAAGTGCTGTTGCTGGACTGGAAGTCGAGCGATATTTCCAGCGACGATGTCATTTGCGACAGCGCCAACGAGTTGTCGCAGAGCCTTGCCCAGCGACGGCAAATGGTGATGGAACTGCTGCGCATGGGACTGCTCAACGATCCCGAAACCGGGCGCATCGACGGGCCGACCCGACGGCGGGCACTGGAACTGCTGGAGTTTGGGCGGTGGGAAACCTCTGACGATTTGCAGGCCCTGCACGCCACACGCGCCCAACTGGAAAACCGCTCGCTGACCCTGCGCGACACGGCCCCCACGGTCGACCTGCTGGACGAGCACGGACAGCACATTCTCGAGCACACCCGCGAATACCTGACCTGGCGCAATCAAGGCGGGCAAGAACGCAAAGGTCAACTGCTGCAAGAACACATTTTGGCCCACAAAGCGGCCCAAGGACAGGAGCAAAATGATGGAATGGGCGAACAAGTTTGACACCCCCGAGCAACTGGAAAAAGCCTACTTGAATCTGCAAGCTGCTTTTACCAAAAAGTGCCAGCTGCTGCGGGAAATGCAGGAGGCGACGCCGACGGCCGTTGCGCAAGCGCCCACCGAGGAGATGGCTCAAGAGGCGGCCCCCGCGCCTGCCGAACCGATGACGGCAGAACGGTTTGCCACAGAATACCCCGAGACCGCCTCGGTGCTGCGCATGTTGGCTGTGCAGGAATACCTGTTGGACATCATGCGCGGCAACCCGCCCGCGCCCATCGCCGCCAACGGCACGCCCGTGTCGCCACCGACACGGTTGACGAGTGTGGATCAGGCCAGCCGGGTGGCAAAAAGATTATTTGAGTGATTGGCACACCCGCCCGACAGCACAATGCCCCGACTTGAATTTTGATTGTGCTTGTGGCTGTCGGACTGCTTTTTGACTTTGCCGCGGCAAACGGGCGGGACACCGGAGGGCCGGGCCCGGCTCTCCCATCCCGTCAGGCCGGGGGGCAATGGCGATGTCTACAAAAAATGAAGGAGACACATTACCATGCCTGTGAATTTAACGACGGCCAACAAAGCGTTGAAGGAATTCTATCTCTCGGTGGTGGCGGATCAAATCAATCTGCACACTAATCCTTTTTACGCCCGCGTCAAACAGTCCGAGAACTATGTCTCGGGCAACCGGGTGGTCAAGCTGTGCCGTGTCGGGCTCAACGGCGGCATCGGTGCGGGCTCGGAAACGGGGAACCTGCCCACCTCGGCGGGCAACAACTACGTGCAGTTTTCGACCGAGCTGAAGAACCTTTACGGCCAAATCACGATCTCGGACAAGGCCATCCAAGCTTCGGCCAACTCGTCGGGGGCTTTTGTCAACCTGCTGACCGACGAGATGGAAAGCTTGCTGTCGGCGGCAAAGTATAACTTCTCGCGTATGCTCTACGGCACCGGCGAGGGCGTGCTGACCACCACCAAAGCCAACTCCAACACAACCACCTTGCTGGTGGACGACACGACGGGGCTGGTTGAGGGATTGGTCATCGACCTGCTGTCGTCCAGCGGCACGCCGCTAACCAACGGGCTGGCGCGCACGATCGCCTCGGTGGATCGCGTGGCCCACTCGATCACGCTGACTGGGGCCGCCGTAACCACGACCCCCAGCTCGCAGATAACGGTGCAAGGCTCGCTGTTCAACGAGATCACGGGCTTGGGCGCGATCTTTTCCTCGGTCGGTTCGCTCTATGGCCAACCCATCGGCGGCTGGCTCAAGCCCCATTCCCAGAGTGCCGTCGGCGCGATTTCCGACCTGAAGATCCAAACCGCCATCGACACCGTCGAGGGCCGTTCGGGCAGCAATGTGGACTTCATCACCTGTTCCTACGGCGTTCGCCGCGCCTATGTGCAGGAATTGGCGCAAAAGTCGCGCAACCTGGATGTCGTCAAACTCGACGGCGGGTTCACGGCGATTTCCTATGCCGGCATCCCCGTGTACGCCGACCGCTTCTGCCCGGCGGGCACCATGTTCCTGCTGGACACCTCGGCCTTTACCCTGCACCAGCTGTGCGACTGGCGCTGGATTGAAAACAGCAACGGCCAAGTACTGCACCAGGTGTCCGGCACGCCCTACTACACCGCGACACTGGTCAAGTATGCCGAGCTGATGTGCGATCGGCCCAACGCGCAGGCCAAGCTCAGCGGAATTTCCGAGGCATAACAACCGCAATTGATTTTTGCAATGGGGGGACGTCTGTCCCCCCATCCCCCCTGGGGAGGAGGTAGAAAAATGTGCGCACAAGACATTTCCGGCGATCCTTATTATATTCAGGAGCGTCTGCGGGCGATTGATCCGGAATATTTTTTGGTCAGGAAGCCCAACGGCACCATTGAACTGCACCACGGCAAGTGCCTGCCAACCTATCAGTCGACGCTGCCCTACGATCGACTGGACGCCCGAACGCTGGTGTGGGTGCGGCGCACCCAAAGCCACCGCGCCGATGCACTGTTGGCCGACATGCAAAAAGCCGAAGCCGCGAGAGGTTAGGAGGAGATATGACACTTTGTCAAATCCAAGATATTTGTTTGCAGAACCTCGGTTTTGCCCAGGCCTTGGAGCGGTATACCGCGCTGGAGACCCTCGCAAATGCCCCCAGTCCGCCCCTGGCGCTGACGCAGGAGCAGACCGCATTAGAGGCTCAACTGCTGCCCATCCGCACGCGGTTGACACCCTTGATTCATGGGGCCGCAGAGTTCCTGGCCCAGTCGCTTTTCCCCATGCGCCAAACCCAGGACGTGACGCTGGACGAAAACTCCCATTTTGTGATTGGCACGCTCTTACCGCCCGCCGCCCGCATCACCCGGCTGACCTGCGGTGAGCTGCCCTTGGCCTGCCAGGTGCGCGATGGTTGGGTGGAGGTTTTTGCCGATCCCTGCACCATCGTAACTGTACACTACCTCGCCGCCTGCCCGCCCGCAACCCAGCCCGACGACGAGGTCGCCACCAGTGACATCATGCCGCCGCTATGCGTGGCGCACCTGGCGACTTCCCATTATTGTGCCCAGCAGGGGCAACGAGCTGCGGCAGCCTTTTGGGACGCCCGATGGAAGGACGAGGCATCGCTGGTGAAAAAACAGCCCTGCGTGCGCCTGCGTGCGCGGGTATGGAGGTGATGGCATGGGCAGATTAGCCCCCCTGCGGGGCAATGATACCTCCGTGCGGGAATGGGTGATTCGGGACTTTTCCCACGGGCTGGACAGCCTTTCGCCCGGGCTTTTGCCCGATGGTGCCGCAGTGGACATGGACAACGCCCAGTGTCACGAACGGGGGCTGTGCGGCGAGCGCGGCCTGGCAGCCATGCACCCAACCGCCGCAGACCAACCTCTGACTACCCTGATGATCTATGGCCAGGGTGCCGCACAGCGGCTGTTGGCAGCCGACTGCGAAGGGTCGATCTACGAGCTGGTCGACGGGCAATTGGTGCTGTATCGCGAAAACTATTTTACTGACACCCCCTTGGTTTGGCTGTGCTACCAAAACCAAGGCAACGAAGTGCTGATCTTGGGTGGGCCGTCGGACGGATTGTTTGAATACCGGGGTGTCTTGCTCAAATACTATCGCGACGCACCGGGTGTTAGGGCACTTGTGCTGCACAAGGAACGCCTGTGGGTGCTGCCGGAATCCGACCCCATGGCCGTGCAGTGTTCGGCCGAGATGGACCCGGAAAACTGGAACCAATCGCTGACCGAGGGAGCCCTAATCCGCCTGATGACCTGGGACGGCACGGTGTGCACGGGGCTGAAGGTGGTGTTTGATGACATCGTCGTGGCCAAGGAAAATTCGCTTTGGCGCATTTGGGGCAGTGATCCGACCAACTATCAGGTCTCGCCCCTGTACACCAGCCGCGGCGTCATCGCACCCCGATCGATGGCCGTATGTGACAACGGCATGGCTTTTTTGTGCTCCGAGGGCGTTTTCTTTTTCGACGGCATCCGCACCATGCCCTTGCAGACAGGGCGGTTGCTGCCCTGGCTGGTCACCATCACGCCCGAGCACGTCGGCTGCGCCTGCGGCATCTACCACCAGGGCGACTACTACCTGGCCCTGCCCTTGGACGGAGCGACCCGAAACAATGCCGTGCTGCGCTATCACTTTGCCACGGGCACCTGGACGCTGCGCCGAGGTATGCACATTACCGACTGGTTGTCGACCTCGCACGCGCTGTATTGCACAACCAGCGAGGGATTCATCGCCAAATACGGCGTAGGCACCACAATCCTTGGCCAGCCTGCGCCCTTACGTTGGCGGGGCGCCAAGCGCGGATTGGATGATCCCGCCCGCGTCAAGCAGCTGCAACAGGCCACCGTCATGGCCCAGGGAAGCGGCCGGTTGACCTTGCAATGGCAAGTCGATTCGGGGCCCAGTCATTCCACGGATGTCCAGTTGGTCCCTGAGTTGATGACATACGACATCCCCCTCTACGGTGAGGGGCGCACCTTTGACATCGCGCTGTCCAGCGACGGGGCCGATGTTTGCGTACCCAGCTTGCGGGTGCAGGCCGGACTGCTTTCGCGATAAGGGAGGGGCCATGCGCAAGCAACTGGTCAAATGCGACGACATCACCGACACCTCGCCCGCCTCGCTCTACAAACTCAACAGCATGCTGCGCAACCTGTTTCTTGCGGTGTTTGGCAATTCTGCCGGCACACGCAGTGTTGTGGCGGCCAACACCCTGCAAAGCATAGGATTTTCCTCGCTCGCCGTCGAGACCGGCAACGCCACCCCGTCCATCGCCACCGAGGCATCGGTTTGTTTGCAAGTCGATGCAAGCGGCGGCGGAGACTTTTGTTCACTGCAAGAGGCTCTGGACAGCCTGCCAAAACACCTGGCCCATGACGTGGTGATCACTTGCCCCGGTGCTGCGCCCGCCCCCATACACGGCGATGTCATCGTCTATGGTTTTTGCGGACCGGGGAACCTCGTGATTGATCTGGGCCACGCGAGTTTATCCGACGGGATTTTTTGCGAGGGCAACCATTGCTCCATCACCCTATTCCACCAGTAACACAAAGGAGAAACCCATGAGCACTACGCTGAATGACAGCCTGCGAGCCTCGCTGGAGAAACTGTTGCGCGACGCCGACGCCCAGGGAGACAACCGCGACCTTTACGAAACTGCCGCCTCCCAGAGTGAGATGGTATGGGCCCCCCAGATGCAGGGCATCCAACAGGATGCCACTGCAAAGCAAGGGCAACTCGCCACCCAGCGCCAGAGCCTGGAGGAGCAAACCGCTCGCACTCAGGCACAGTTGGAAGAATTTTTCAAAGAGGAGCGGCAAAAGCTCTCTAACCAGAGCCTAGCCCGGGGGTTGCAGCACTCTTCCATCGCCCTGAACCTGCAAGAGGACGCCGGCAAGCGCGAGGGAGAGGCGTTGTCGGACTTATTCCTCTCGGCGTCGACCTCGCGCAAGTCCCTTGACGATGCCGAGCGCAGTATCCTGGCCGACATGCAGGACGCCCTGCTGATGGCCGACTACCAAAAAGCGCTGGACGCCCGCACGCGCTTTGACGCCCTGTTGTCCCAGCGGCAAAAGGAGCAAACCGATCGCGAGCAATTTGAATACCAACAGCAAAAGGACGAGGCCGCCCGACTGCAAAGCCAAAGCCAGTTTGAAGCCAAGATGGCCGCCGAAGCCCGCGCCTTGCAACAGGCCCAGGCGCAGTTCGAAGCCAAGATGGCTCAACAGTCCGCCGCCACCCAAAACGCCGCCGCCAAGGAAGCCAACCGCGCAAATGAAGCCATGCTGGCGTTGTATGGCAAGTACCCCGACGTCTTTGGCAAGGTCGACGCCAAGGGCAACGTGCAGGCACCGACCACGACGGCCAACGGCATCGACAACCTGATCAGCACCCTGCCCAATGCCAATGCCGCGACGCTGGGGGCGATGTACGACTTTATCATGGGCGACGGATTTTTGAACATCTTTGGCAAGGATGGGCAGAAAAAAGCCCTCACTGCCTGGCAGAGCGAGATGGCCAAACGCGAGCGGCTGGAAGGCCTGCAACGCGTTGCCCCCGACCAGAGGTGATACGATATGAAAGAAACCTTATCTTCTCGCCAAACCCGCTGTGAGGCGCAACTGCAGGAACTGGCCCTGCAAGCCTGCGCGCTCAATGAGCGCGTTGTGCACATGCAAAAACAACTGGGCACCATGGCCCAAGACGTCCGCGCCCTGCGCCACCGCCCCGGCGCGCTGTGGGATAAGGGTATCACCGCCATGATCGGCGCGGCGATGGCCGGGCTGGTCAGCTGGATTATCTCAGGGCGGGCGGGGTGATTTTTGTTTTGCAGGGGAGGACAATTTTCAAAAATTTCCCGCCCCTGCACCCCCGCCTTTAAAAACTTAGGTTTGGATATTGATGCCTCCTGATAACACACCTTTTGCCTCCTTGGACGATATACATGATATATCGTGATACAAGGAGGCTTTTGATATGGGGATGGGATATTTGCGGGTTGCGGTGGTCACGGCGGGTGGGGCCATCCCCATCCGCGGAGCCAACGTGCGGGTGCTGGACGACGAGGGGCGGGAGCTGTTTTCCTTTCTGACCGATTCCGCCGGTGAGGGGCCGGCGGTTACGCTGGAGACCCCTGACGCTTGGCACAACCAAAGTCCTGACGCGCCTCCGCCCTATTCGGTTTCCTATCGCCTCATGGTCAGCGCTGTAGGATTTGACGATGTGGTGGTCAATCAGGTTATGCTGCTCGACGCTTCCGAGACCCTGCAAACTGTTGAAATGCATCCGCTGACCGCCATTGGGCGGGCCGACACCGAGGTCATTGACGGCGGCGAGCACGGCATGTTGACGCCACACGGAGCCGCCGGCCCGCCCGCACCTTCACTGCCCCGGGTATTTGGCGAGGTCATCATTCCCGACTACATTACCGTGCACCTGGGTGCGCCCTCGGCGATCGCGCCCAACGTGCGGGTGCCCTTTCTTGATTACGTCAAAAACGTCGCCTCTCACGAGATTTTTGACAACTGGCCCCTCGAGGCGCTCAAGGCCAACATCTACTGCATCGTCTCGCTGGCGTTGAGCCGAGTGTACACCGAGTTTTACCGCATTCGCGGGTTTCACTTCGACATCACCAACAGCACAGCCATCGATCAGCTGTACGTGCCTGATGGCTACATCGGCGGCAATATTTCGCGGGTGGCTGATGAGATCTTTAATATGTACCTGGCCATCCCCGGGCACAACGAACCCTTTATCGCGCAATACTGCGACGGGCGCAGGGTGCAATGCCCGGGGCGGTTGTCGCAATGGGGCTCCGTGGCCGACGCCCGACAGGGCATGACGGCCATGCAGATCATCGACAAATATTTTGCGCCCGAGCTGGAACTGCGCGAGAGCACCAACTTCGCCAGCCCCATCGAATCCTATCCCGGCGCGCCTCTGCGCCGGGGCGACGCCGGGCGGGATGTTTTGCGGATGCAGCAATACCTCAATCGGGTCAGCGGCAACTTTCCACTGATTCCCGTGATACGGGTGGTCGACGGGCAGTTTGGCGAGGCGACGGTCGAGGCCGTGCACACTTTCCAGCAGATTTTCGCCCTGCCACAGACCGGTGTCATCGACAAGGCGACCTGGTATCGCATTTGCTATCTCTACCGTGCGGTCGTCTCTTTATCAGAATTGTACAGCCAAGGCAACCGCGTTACGGTGGGACGACAGTCGCCGGATGTCGTGCTGCGCCGGGGGGCGCGGGGAGCGGATGTAGCGCAGTTGCAATTTTTGCTCAACCTCATCGCCGCCTACCACGCGCAGGTGCCGTTTACGCCCGAAACAGGGGTTTTTGACGAGGCAACGCATACCGCGGTGCTGGCTTTTCAGGCGATGGCAGGAGTGGGTTTTGATGGGCTGGTCGGGCCAATCACCTGGGGGGCTCTCTACAACTATTATTGGGGCATCATGGATAATGTCAATGTTCCCCAAGAGACCTCGCCAACCACGCATATGGTGGTATCGGGCGAATCGCTGTTTTTGTTGGCGCGACGGTATGGGGCGACAGTGGCGGCCCTGCGGGCGATCAACCGGTTGGAATCGGACGTGATTTTTGTCGGGCAGACCCTGCGACTGCCGAGCGATAGCGTGTTGGCTGCCGCGGTCGGCGGGGCTTCGCCCATCCCGCACTCGGGCGAGAGAGGCGCGTTTATGGTGGTTTTTGCGGAGGACGGCGAAACGCTGGAGGATCTCGCGCGCAAGCATGGGACCGATGCGAAATTGATCGAAAGACACAACCCCGTCCTTGATGCACAAGGGCCCGGGGCCGGGGGGATGGTGTTGGTGCCGACCTAAGCGTCGCGCGGAGCACCGGGGATTTTGCGGGCGGATTTTGCAAAAGATCATAGACAACTTGGCGGCGCGGGCAGATGCGGACGAGATCAGGGGGAATGGTGACGGCCAGGGTGACGAAGGGCTCTTTTGTGACGGGGCGGTGGGACGCGAGGGGATTGGTGCCGGACGATGGAGGTTTGGGAACGCCGGATGGAGTTTGGCAGGGATCGTGAAACTGTTTGGCGATGCGTGGTGAGGGGGTGTGTTTTGGGCGAAATCGAGGGATTGATCGCGATTGGCAACGAGTGAGGGCGAATTTCGCGGGCCACGATCGGTGAGGGTTGCGAGGGGCCTGCCGATTATTTTTTCGCCGAAAAATTTTCGCGATTAGTATTGACAGTCATGTGACCACGTGATACAATCATTGCAACGAATGTTGGGAGGAGGTGATTGGGTGTATTTACCCGGCACAACCATCGAGACCCCCTTGGCCGCCGGATGTGCGAAACGACTGTTGGAACCAATGTTTTTTGGGGGCGGATTGGTACTGTCCCAGGTGACGGCCTTGACGGGGTTGGAAGGACACACGGTGCAGAATTGGGTCAAGCGGTGTTATTTGCCGCCACCGGTCAACAAGAAGTATGACCTGCGCCAGTTTTGTCGGCTGTTGAACATCAGCGTGCTGCGCGAGTGTTTTACCCTGGAGCAGTCTGCTGGCATCCTGGCCCACGTAAACTTCATTTTGGATGATCCCAATGACGACACCTTTGGCGACGAGTTGCTGTATTTTGCCTTTGTTGACCAAATTTGCGGCGAGGAGACAGGTCACCTGTCAAAACGCACCGAGCGCGTGCTGGGGCTGATGGCCCTGGCATGGGACATCGCCGACACAAAACAGCGGGCCATGCGCGCCTATGCCCGCATGGAAGGAGAGAGATAGATGATTTCATGGTGGTATGAATTCGGGCTGCTCGGGCAGATTTTTCTGTGCCTGGGCGTGCCCGCCGCGCTGATCATGATCCTGCAAATGGTGCTGCTGCTCATTGGCATGGGCCAGGGGGCCGCCAACGACTCGGACACCTCGGGCATCGGTGACAGCGACGGCGACATGTCGGACATCGGCGAGATGGATGGCGACTTCGACGCCTCTTTTGACGCCCCCGACGGCGACGATTTCGACGCGGGCGTCGTGCACAGCCACAGCGACGGCGACGCGGGGCTGACGGTGTTCACGGTGCGCGGCATCGTCACCTTTTTTGCCCTGTTCGGCTGGGGCGGCCTGGCGTGTCTGGATCTGGGGGCTCATCCCTGGGTAGCCGTGGTCGTCGGTTTTATCGTCGGCGCGCTGGGCATGGTCGGATCGGCCTGGGTGCTCAAAAAATCGCTCAAGCTGGCCACCAGCGGCAATATCGAGCCGACCTCCGCGGTGGGCAAGACGGCGACGGTTTATCTGCGCATTCCCCCCGCCCGGCAGGGCAACGGCAAAGTCAACCTGCTGCTGGGCGGCGCCTGGCTGGAGATGTCGGCCGTCACAGACGACGCCGAGGGCCTCTCCACGGGCTGTCAAGCATTGGTCATTGGCGTGACGGGCGGCACTACGCTGGTCGTCACCGCCCGATAAACGACCACTAAAATCGAAAGGAGCTCACTATTATGTCCCCTATCTGGCTGTTCTTCATTTCCATCGGTGTCATCACGATCTTCTCGCTGATCATGGTCATCGTGTCGCGGTACAAAAAGTGCCCCTCCGACAAGGTCATGGTCATTTATGGCCGTGTCGGATCTAACAAGGACGGATCCACCCGCTCCTCGCGCTGTATCCACGGCGGTTTGGCTTGGGTCACGCCCGTGTTGCAGGCCTACCAATTCCTGGATCTGACGCCCATCTCTATCAGCGTCGACCTCAAGAGCGCACTGTCCAAGCAAAACATCCGCATCGACGTGCCCTCGCGGTTCACCGTGGGTATCTCGACCGAGCCCGGCGTCATGCAAAACGCCGCCGAGCGCCTGCTGGGCCTGCGGCTGTCGGACGTGCAGGACCTGGCCAAAGACATCATCTTTGGTCAGCTGCGTCTGGTCATCGCGACGATGGAGATCGAAGAGATCAACACCAACCGCGATAAGTTCCTGGACGCCGTTTCGCTCAACGTCGAGACCGAGCTGCGCAAGATCGGCCTGCGGCTGATCAACGTCAACATCACCGACATCAACGACGAGTCAGGCTACATCGAAGCGCTGGGCAAGGAAGCCGCCGCCAAGGCCATCAACGACGCCAAGAAGTCCGTGGCCGAGCAAGACCGCGAGGGTTCGATCGGCCAGGCCAACGCCGTGCGTGACCAGCGCGTGCAAGTGGCCTCCGCCGACTCCGACGCCATCTACGGCGAAAACGAGGCCAAGGCCCGCATCGCCGCCTCGGACGCCAACCTGCGCGAAAAGCAAGCCGAGGCCCTGCGCCAAGCCATCACGGCCGAGCGCGTGCAAGAAGCCCAGGCCCAACAAGCCTCTTACGCCGCCCAACAAGACGCCGAGCTGGCCCGTGCCGCCCGTGAAAAGGCGACCCTGGAAGCCGACGTCATGGTCCAGGCCGAGGTAGAAAAACGCCGCATGGAAATCGCCGCCGAGGCCGAGGCCGAGCAAACCCGCCGCCGCGCCCGCGGTGAAGCCGACGCCATCTTTGCCAAGATGCAAGCCGAGGCCAACGGTATGCAAGAGATTCTGCTCAAGCAAGCCGATGGTTTCTCCAAGATCGTCGATGCTGCCGGCGGCGATGCCAACGCCGCACTGCGCCTGATGCTGGCCGACAAGATGGAGCAACTGGTCGCCATCCAGGTCGAGGCCATCAAGAACATTAAGTTCGACAAGATCACGGTGTGGGACAGCGGTTCCCAAGGCGGCAACGGGCAGACCGGCACGGCCAACTTCCTGTCGGGCTTGGCAAAATCCCTGCCCCCCATGACCGATCTGCTGTCCATGGCCGGCCTGCAACTGCCCGAGTTCTTGGGCAAAATCGCGCCCGAGGGCGAACCCACCGAAATCGCGCCCGTCCCCGAAGCCACGGCCTGAGGGTTTACTCCATGAAAAAAGCCTTTTTGATGGCTTTGAGTTTGGTGCTGGCGTGCACTCTGCTGTCGGCATGTGAGCTGCGGCGGGGGGTGGAGTATAAAAACACCGCC
>JGI994J12354_10004417_pt1 | contig 12637 bp, 12 predicted proteins | sample IntmicLarv3ML3BL_FD_12354 | JGI IMG/M metagenome (IMG submission 12354)
GAATACCGTTTGATACATAAGCATAAACGTTAAAAACGCTCTCAAAAGGCTTACCTTTTGAGAGCGAGTAATTTTCGTGTGTTTTCGAGCTAAAGCTCCAATAACTCAGATATTATATCATGTTTTACTAAAAAATACAATAGCAAAGTCGAAAAATATCTTTAGATTTTCTGCAATACCTACCTTTCTCAAAAGGTAAGCCTTTTGAGAAAAGAAAGGCTCAATGGTGCAAATCACAAGATCGAACGATTGACGGTAAAGACAAATTATCAGTGGGCAAGAAATAAAGTTGCTCTCAAAAGGTACACCTTTTGAGAGCAAGTAGTTTAAGAGGGCTTTCATCCCTTAATGGTAATATTCTAACATGTTCGCAGAGAAAATACAACAAATTTCGGCAAGAAAACTAAAAATATTCTTCGTGTTTCTTGTAGCCCCACCTTTCTCAAAAGGTGTACCTTTTGAGAAAGGAATAAAGAGATTATTGGTCGATGATAAAGCAAAGGAGATGGGCTTATGGCAATCAGCTATAACAAATTGTGGAAAATATTGATTGATAAAGGCATGAACAAAACACAGCTATGTCAGGCTTCCGGCGTAAGTACAAGCACAATATCAAAACTAGGAAAAAACGAGCAAATCTCTATGGATTCGATGCAAAAAATATGTAAAGTTTTAGATTGTGACATAGGAGACATTGTGGAAATGGTAGATGGTGATATCGCGAGTTTGAAAAGTGAAGAATAAAAAATTAGGAGGATTACACATGGCAACCCAAGTTCAAGATACAGCTTGTCGAAATTGCGGTGCGGCAGCAGATATTGGGCAAACAAAATGTAAGTTTTGCAAGCAACCTGTTTTAATTTCAACCTTTAATAGTGTAGCTTCTATGCCCATGCCTATGATAAATCAGTATGCTGCCACATATAGGGAAGCGTTACAAAGCGAACCTGATGCCAAAGACTTAAACACTTCTATTGCTATGTGTTATTTGAAACTTAAACTATATGACAAAGCATTAACGGCTTTTGACAAAGCTATTGAAGATAACTTTGATAATTCGGAAACATTTTTTTATGCGGCGATATGCTTATTGCAAGGGAAAAAAGCTTTTCTTATTCAACGGTCCGTAATTGATAAAATCGAAGAATACATAAACGCTGCTCTGATGATAGAACCAAGGGGGATTTACTATTATTTTTGGTCATATATCAAGTACGACTATTATAGCCGGAAATTTTACAATACTTCTCCAACGTACCAAGAAGCATTGCAAATGGCTAATGATTCGGGATTATCACCATTTGACATTGAGCAACTTTATGGAGTTTTAGGCGTTTCGCGCCCGGAAACCATATAACGCAGCTTCTGGTACGGCATCTTTGGGAAGGAGGAATGTAAAAGTGTTGTCGAAACCTTGGCGTGGGAGCGGATAACAAAAGTGCTGCGCTAGCAAGACTTAATTCAAGGCTTTTCAAAAAACAAACAGGAGGAATTAAAAGTATGGGTGGATTTGTATTTTTTATAATAGTTGTTGGCGTGATAGGGCTTGTTGTTTATAACAAGATGAAAAACACGCCAAGTGCACAACTTGCAAAGCGATTGTCTTCTGGTAAAACACCTGAGCAAACGCAAGTAATAGAATACTTTGTGCGAGACGAAGGTTGTATAAACAAGAACATCGCAGATGATGATTATATGGCGATGGTGAGAAGAAAGAGAGATGGGTTGAACCTTAAACAAAAAGCAATTGGTAAAATCGGTCTTGACGAAGACCAAATCAAAGAAATTCCACCGGCAATGTTTGAGGGATTTGTGTTTAAGAATGCTTATGCAAAGAGAAGAGCCACCGGTAATTGGATAAGTTCCGCTTATCAAGTATCATGGATTTTCTTTTCATCAGATCAAGTCTATTTATATTCGTACACATTTAATATGGATGAAGATAAAAAGACGGAAAGAACTGACGAATTTTTCTACAAAGATGTTACTTCATTTTCTACAAGTTCCGAAACCGAAACAGCTAAGGGAAATCAAGGTCAAAGCATTGAAGTTGAAAGCAACAAATTTGCTATGGTTGTACCCGGAGATAAGCTCTATATGTCAATGGACGGCGTTGATAATGCGGAACAAATTATTCAGGGTATGAAGCAAAAACTCAGAGAGAAAAAGGCGTGACCACCTTTACGCAATAATCATAAACAAAATACAAATATCAGGAGGAAACAACAGTGGCAACAAAACAAGAGTTGCAAATTCTATGTCGTGGAAAAAACGCAGACCAAATCAAGGCAATCGAATATTTCTGCAAAGATGAAGGTTGTATGTCAAAAAACATGACGGATGATGAGTATATGGCGACCGTCAGAGCAAAGCGTGATTCTCTCAACCTCAGGTCAAAAGCAATAAGTAAAACCGGTCTTGATGAAGACCAAATTAAAGAGATACCACCGGCAATGTTCGAGGGGTTTGTTTTTAAGAACGCATATGCCAAAAAGAGAGCAAACGGCAGTTGGATAAGTTCATCTTATCAAGTGTCATGGATTTTCTTCTCGTCCGACCAAGTCTATTTGTATTCCTACACGTTTAATATGGATGAGGATAAAAAGGCAGAAAGAACAGACGAGTTTTTCTACAAAGATGTAACTTCGTTCTCCACAAGTTCCGAAACAGAAACAGCTCATGGTTTTGGTGAACAAAAATTCGAGGTGGAAACAAACAAATTTGCTATGGTTGTACCCGGCGACAAATTGTATATGTCAATGGATGGGGTATCTGATGCAGAGCAGATCATACAAGGTATGAAGCAAAAACTCAGAGAGAAGAAACAATAATGAAAGGTTTGCGGGTATGCACGGCCTTTGAATAGCACATGGGCCGTGCATATCTCAACATAAAATCACAGGAGGACTAATTATGCGAGTCCCATTGATAGGAACCATTAGTGCAGACACTCCAGAAACTGCCCCGTTTCCCGAAATCGATGCCAACGCAAGGATATCCTATAATGAAAAAGACGGCGAGAGCTACGATGTTTTTAATATTGACAACGTGGTTTGTATGGATAACCGTACTCCAGACGGAAAAAATGGAAAATGCTTTGAGCTTGAATCCTTGGCATTAGGAAAGTGGACTGTAGCTTGCACTAACAATAGGATCACCTTTTGGAGTCCACTGACAGCTGCTCTCTTTGGCAATAAGGGAAAAGAAAAACCGGGGAAATGCTCTGCCGGGCATTTAAGCTATCTTCAAATCGGAATGCTTGTTACAGGATATATTGATGCAAATACACCTTTTCTTGCAGTTACATGTAATAGAGTCGATGGAACATATTCATCAATTTTGATGTTTTCTAAGGACATGGGTATTCTAAGAACTCTTGCAATGACTATTCACTCACGGTTATCTGAACATGTTCAAAAAGGAAAGTTTACAGATAGTGATGGAAATATCGTAGCTGCTGACGAAAAGTACATAAACGAATGGAAGCATTTTGAAGAGAAGATGTGGTCTGACTCGGACTCTGATATAAAATTTGTTGTTCCGACACCCGCTACCGCCGCAACACCAAATAGTCGTATATCTGCTACATAAATGAATAGTAGAGCTTATATAAGGCACGAAGCAAAAACTCAGAGAGAAGAAACAATAATGAAAGGTGCGGGTATGCACGGCTTTGAATAATACATAGGTCGTGCGTATCTCAACGTGAAACTATGGAGGATAACAAAGAAAAAATACCGCATTATATCAATGACCCTGTGATAAATAAGCTAACCGCACCGGAGAATAAATTAGTTCGACCGAGTATCAGTTATGTTCGTGCAGGGATAAATGTATTGTTTTTTTTAATTGTTAGCCTTTTTGTTACATACGCGGTGGAAATGATTTTACAAAAGAGTTTGTGGATTTCGTTTGTTCTTTTTTGGAGATACTTCCCTGCTGTGTTATTGCTGTTATTAGCATTATGCTTGCGATTGATACTTGTTTGGCTTATTCGATTGTATCAGCGGTATGCTAAATCGGAAACAAGATTACGATGTTGTTTCGTTCCGTCATGCTCTGAATACGCCGCCCTCGCAATTAAAAAATATGGAGCAGTTGTCGGAGGAATAAAAGCTATAGAGCGATTATTCAGATGTCATCCTCCTGGAGGAGTTGACTATCCATGATTTGAGCGAAAGGAGGATGAAGTCACATGGCTAAAGAGATTAAGAATGTAGCAATAGCTGAGCTTGCCAATGGTGAGCATATAGGTATGGGCGCAGTTGAAATAACAGCCATACCTCATGTTTCTATACTCCAAAAACGGTTTTCAGCTGTCGCAAATATCGACACAGAATATAAGCAAGATATGGCACGTCTGCTCTCAGAGGTTTTTCAGAATTACAAAAATGCTTCAGCCGGCTGTCAAGATATTTCTTTGGAGCTTCTGTGGTCAACACAAGAAGTTAAAAATCAGCCTTATAAGGCTTCTATAACATTGCATATAATTGTCCGCGCCATCGGAAATAACGACACGGATATTGAAGATACTATCACGTCGCTTATGCGTATATGCAAAGCGACGCTTGACTTTGGGAAATATGATTATCGGAATGCTTCCTCTGACGAACTAGCTTCCCGTGTCAAAAATATAAATGCTCAATCTGTAAAAGCGGTTGTTAAGAGTGAACAATTAGAAAACTTGCAGAATAATCTTTTACCCTTTTGTTTTTCGTTTAATAGAGTACCAGTTACGGAAAACGACCTTAGCCGTATTGTTAGCTCGTTGATTGACTATCCCGACTGCGCAATTTCTTTCCAACTGATACCCGTTACATATTCTGCCGAAGAAGCGGCAGCTGTTGACGGAAACGCACAAATGCTTGATACGCTCTCAAAAGGAGTTATGGAACAAGGAGTAGGGAATATCAGCTTTGCTTTGGCAGAAAAACATGCTGAAACATATAAATACTACTCCCATAATAAAAATACAGCGCAGTTTGCCTTTAACGTGCTTGTATATGGCGATACAAGTGCTACAAACGCCATTGCAACAAGAATCCTTGCGCAGCTAAACAATGCCAGCGAACTCCGAATTATCTCTCTTTCTGCCAACGACGTGCGAAAAGACGATAATTTCTATCCATTGCCGTGGGCGGTACATGAGGTAATTCTCGGCATAGACAGGAATCCGTCTATTTGGAACATGGGGCAAGATTTAAATTCTTTTTATAGCTTGCCTTATATTATTACAGCGGAAGAAGCATCTGAATTTTTCCGGTTGCCTATCGGGAGCGAAACCGTGTACGCGGGTCTTACTATAAACGAATCGGGAAAAGCAAACCGAACTTATGCTGATAATGTTGTCGGCGGCGGTGACATTGACGTTGGGACGCTAAAATCTTCGTCACACGGTGATACTATTGGCATTTCTTTGAAAGACCTGACAAAACATATGCTGATTGTTGGGACACCGGGGTCGGGTAAAACAACATTTTCGGTCGGCCTCCTTGACCGTTTATGGAAAACCCACAAGATACCGTTCTTGGTAATCGAGCCTGCGAAAAATGAATATCGCGCTTTGGTGCAGAGTATTCCCGATTTACAAGTGTTTACGCCGGGAAAGAATTTTATCTCGCCATTTATATTTAATCCGTTCGTTCCGCCGAAGAACGTAAAACTTGAAACTTATAAATCAACATTGAAAACGGCATTTGCGGCGGCGGTATCTATGTCCACGCCGCTTGACAAGATTTTTGAGGAAGCCGTAAATAACTGTTATTCTGATTTTCGTTGGCTTGATACATACACAAGTGAAGATAAAGGGCGAATATTTAACATTACTGATTTTATCAAGTGCTTCGAGGAAACTTTTGAGGCAATAGGATATACAGGCGACGCAAAAAATATCGGACGAGCCGGATTGGTGCGTTTGCAAAGCCTTGTTAATTTGTTTGATAATTATTTTTCAATTCCGATTGAAGATATTCTGACAAAACCTACAATTATAGAACTTGCTGCAATAGAGAATAGCGACCAAAAGGCTTTGATTATTTCGTTGTTGCTGCTCTCCATTTTAGCATATGTGAACAGCAACTATATCGGCGAGGGCAGTTTGCGTAATGTAATCCTTTTAGAAGAAGCTCATGTCTTGCTCGATGCGGGCACTAACGCGGGTCAAGGTGAAGCAAATCCAAGCGCAATCGCACAGGGGCTGGTGAAGCGTATGCTTGCGGAAATCCGCTCTTATGGCGTGGGTATTGTTATAGCCGACCAGTCACCGCGCAAGGTCACAACGGATGTAGTGGCGCTGACTGATATAAAACTTGCGTTTCGTTTGGTTGAAGCAAGCGATAAACAGATACTCGCAGACAGCTCCAATATGAATGGAACTCAAAAAGAACGGCTTGCGAAACTGAAACCCGGTGAAGCATTTTTGTTTTTCGGAAAACTTGACGAGCCTGAAGAAATTAAAACAGAGGATTACCGACTGGCAAATAATATTAACATTACTCTTTCGGACGAAGGCATTAAATCGTTGACTACATATTGGAATGGTCGTAAAGATAGGTTGCGTCCATATCCCGAGTGTGCCCATTGTCAATACTGCGAAAAAGAATGTAATTACGACAAACGAATTTTAAGCCGCGAAGTCGCAAGACGGATATTCATAAAAAACTTCAAACCGGACAGTGCAGATTCAAAACTTGTAAAAGGCGTATTCAAACAAATGGCGGCGTTGATAAAACAAGAGCTTAACGACGAACCGTTTGACAGACATTTGCTCGCTTGTGTTGAGCTTCACTTAATACGGCGAATTAGGTACGGAACAAAAATTGAAATTTCCGACGCTACCGTACAGGTAACTTTGTCAAAGATTTGAGGTGAGATGTTATGGGCGATGGTTTTGATATTGATCGTGATATTCAAAATGATAGTAATGATATTAGAGGTGTTGTTAACAGGGATGCCAGAGACGATTACGGCGGCGATCTTGCGAAAGATGTTGGGGTTGACCTAAACGCCGAAACTGGTGATATTGAAGCAACCGATACAATAGAAACGGGGCAGGACAATATCGGGGAGGATTTGAACGACACCGGCAGCGAACAATTAGACAGCTTGTTAGATAGTTTCCAAGAAGATAAATGGAGCGATTTATCGCTGGACGAACAAAAGCAATCTATGACCGATCTTGCCAACTACGTTGCCGCTGATACCGGAAATAAGAACCCTCCCGAAATTGTTTTCCGTGAGGATATGCCCGATGGTTCATATGGCGGCTATAACTCCGAATCAAATACAATGGAAATTAACGTAAATATGCTTGATGATTCCATAGAGGCCGCCGACACCGTTGCACATGAAATGTGGCATGCTCACCAACAACAAGAAGCATTAGATCTCACAAGCGAAAGAGGGCGCGAATATCAAGAAGGATTTGACAATTATATAAGCCCGGAGTACGATTTTGAGGGATATCAAAATCAAATGGTCGAATCAGAAGCAAGAGATTATGCACAAGGTTTCAAAGATAGATTAGCCGGAAAGAAAGGAGCTGTTCAATGATGGAAAAAGTTATAAATTATTTAGTAAATGAGCGTAATCAAAAGCCGGAAATGGCAGCCAAATTGTCGCTGTCTTTGGAAAAACACGACGATATACGTTTTGAACTTGAAAAATGGATTGAAACGAAAGAATATCCACGGGATAATCCTTTGATGATTGAGGGTTACACAGCAGAAAACATTTCAAAACTTGCTCCCTTCATGGACGGTGTTGGGGTATATAATTTCATGGTTGCTTTGAGAGAACGCCCCGATAATGCGAAACGCATAATTGCAGAGGGATTTCCAAGAAAATAGACATAACGCTTTTTCGAGAATTGGGGGTGATACGGAATGTGTGACGAAGGTTTTGATTCGGGTGGCGATGTTGGCGGTGATTTCGGCGGCGATATAAGCTCTGATGTTGGAAGTGACATAAGTAGTGATGCCAGTTCAGATTTTAGTAGTGATGATGTTTCAAGCGACACCGGAACAGATTTAGGCGGCGACTTTGATAGCGACATTGATAATGATATAAGCTCAGATAAGGATAGTGATTTAGACGATAGTGTAGATGTTGATGAAGATGTAGACATTGACGACAATTTGGGTCAAGACCTTAATTACAACGATTTCAGCGAAAATATGGACGATGGGTTAGAAGCCGACACTGATATGGATGAAACAATGGGTGAAGATTTGAACGGCGATATGGACGTCGAAAATATTGAGCCGGATATGCCTTCTGATACCGGCGCGGAATTAAACGATGAAAATGCTGATGTTTCAGATGTTGCGACGGAAGAACCGACTGACGAAAATGTTAGCGAAGGGTTAAATGACGAATCTGCTACTGAGTCGGAAGGTCTTGGAAATTCAGAAGAAATGAGCGATAATAATATAGACTACGCACATGAAACTGAATCAGAAATCACAGAACAGACGGACGATAATGAGCCGCTTGACAGCGGTGTAGAGGAAAGCGAATCAGAAAGCACGGAGCAGCTGGACGATAATGAGTTGCTTGACAGCGACGCACAGGAACCTGAAACTTCCGAACCGTCCGTGGAAAACGAGTCACTTGATGACGTAAGAAGCACCGAAGCGGAAGCCATAGAAAAACCAATAGACCGCGAAGTATCTTCACAGGATGCCATGTCTGAATACATGAATGAACATAATTATGGCAGAGATGATTATGCCGAGTATTCTAAAGACCCTAAATGGCAAGAATTGAATAGTGATTTGGGCGGAGTAAATCCTGTTGAAGGAACTGAATCACTGGGTGCAACATCAGAAGATTCCACTCCTGAGAGTGCCGATGATACAAACGCACTGCCACTTGATAATGTCAGAGAAACGGATTATGATGTTGCTGGCATTTATGAGGATGAACCGCTTGATAATAGCATTAACGAAGAGCCAACAAACGAAGACTCCCCTGTTATCGCAAGAGACCAAACAGAACAGTGGATAAGCGGCAATAATGCAATAGATAATACTATCGAAGCAATGCGTGACGATTTAAGAGACAAAGGGCAAACAGACAACGCTCAAATTGAAAGCATTGTTATGGGCGAACGCGCAAGGTTGCAAGAAGAGCTGAGCCGTAACATTGAAGGCGATTTTTCAAATCCATATCAACAGCCTGATTTCGACGATTATACAAATGGTAATAATGAGCAATCACGAGATATATCGTTTGATAATCTGCCCACCGACCGTCAAGAAGCCGTAAATAACTTGTTTAACAACGCACCCGATGATATAAAGGATGTAGTATCAGATTATGGGGAAGCCCTTAACATTGGGAGCACTGAGAACGATGATTGCTGCCATTATAACCCAAATGACACAACTATCAGAATGCAAAACGATATGGACGGCGCTGAATATGCAGAGGTTTTCTCTCATGAGTATGGGCATTTTGCGGATGACCAAATGGGATGGGCATCTGAAACAAATGAATTTGTCAATGCTGTTTCTGCAGACAAAGGCTTATATGATAGGGAAACAACCGAAGGCAGGGAACGATTTAATAATATGTTGAATGATGCGTTTTCTTCGGGAGCAGCTTATGACAGAATGGTTTCAGATAATCTGTCTGCATTGTTCCAGAATGACCAAGAAATAGAGGAGCGCTTTTATAACGAGGGTGTACCATATTATCAACATTCTAACGACTACTGGAATAGTGGGCGCAACCGCGAAAACGAGATTTTCGCAAACAGTTTTAGCATACGAACTAATGGAGATTCAACTTCTATTGGCTTTATGAATAATTTTATGCCGAACAGCAATTTGATCTTTAACAACCTGCTAAGTTCAAGGAGGGGACATTGATTATGACATCGAAAGAATTTACCATTAAGTGTAGACCGTATAATCTGAAATATAGGGAAATATTCGAGGATGTTCCCTGCCCGCAAGATTATATTGGAACGCAAGATGAATTTTTCAAAGCATTGACAAATGCAATTGAAGAAAAGAAACCAATTAGCGAATATCTGCGAAAAAAGACTATGCCTTCGGGTGAGAACATCAAAATTTAGGAGGTTGCAGCAATGGCTCTTTTTGGGAAAAACCCAAACGAAACAGCTTATGTAGGCGGGAAAAAGCATTGGACAGATGTAATAAAAAATTCCGGTTCCGGCGATTTATTGATTTGGCGACAACCGGAAGAAGATTTTAATAGCAACTCGACGTTGATTGTAATGCCCGGCGAAGAAGCAATTTTTATCAAGGGCGGAGTTATTGAGCAGACTTTTGATAACGGTACATATAAACTCTCAACCGAAAACTATCCGTTTATTAGTCGTTTGCGTAATGCTTTTTCAGGCGGGATAAGCACATTTAATTGCGTTGTGTACTTTGTCCGTAAAGCCCATAGTATGGAAATTTTGTGGGGAACATCCTCACCCATTCAAGTGCGTGACAAAATGCTCGGTATTGCCACAAAACTTCGTGCAAGGGGCGCATATAAAATTCAAGTTGATAACCCTGGAAAATTCCTTACTAAGCTCATCGGGAACAATATCAACATAATGGGACAACAGGAATTATTAGACGATTATTTTGCAAATGAATTTCAAGGGAAAATAAAGTCAAGTATTACTCGTGCCCTTAATGAAACTGACACTGAACTGCTTGGAATTGAAGCACATATTGAAGAATTTGCAGAAGTGGTTGAGCCGTTCCTCAACGATTCTTTTGACGATTATGGCTTAAAGCTGATTAAGTTTTCGATTGCCGCCCTCGATCTTGATGATGACGCATTGCGTCGCCGTTTCGATGAGATTGGAATGGACGCTTATCAAGAAATGCGTATGAGAACCGCTCATGCACAAGGCGCAAAAAGTGCAATGGATATACTTGGCGATGATTGGGGTAAACAACAGGCGGCAGATATTCTCGGAGCTGTTGCGATAAATCCGGGCGCAGGCGGGGTGGCCGCAGCCGGAGCCGGCATGGGAATGGGAATGGCTGCTGGTGGTGTTTTTGGAAACATGGCAAATCAGATGTTTGCACCTATGCAACAACAAACACCGCAGCCCACCACCCCACAACCTTCAGGGAGATTTACACAAAAAGCCGCCGATACTGGGGCAACGACAAACGCAAAGAATGAAGCCGATGACCCTGTTGCTTCTCTCAAAAAACTGAAAGAAATGCTCGAACTTGGATTGATTGAACAAGCTGAATTTGATGCAAAGAAAACCGAAATTATGAGCCGAATGTAGGGGGTGTGAATTTTGAAAAAAACAAATGTCTTATGGATTGTCCTATGCTTGATTTTCCTAATAGTTTTTAATGCGGTATTTTTTATAGCCGGTGGAACAGACCATAAGACTTCGGTATGGATTTCTTACGGGTTCATTCACTTTTCATATTTTATGTTGTTGCTTACGCCTATATTGGCTCGGAAAGGAAAGAGTTCAGCAATTTTTGGATTTTCGCTTTACTCTGTGTCATCAACATATTTTATATTGGAATTTATAACAGGCGTTGTTTTTATACTGATTTCACCGGAAAGCTATAAAGCCGCATTGTTGGTTCAGCTTTGTATTGCTGGGTTGTATGGTATCGTACTTATTTCTAATATGATTGCCAATGAACATACTGCTGATGCGGAAGAAAAACGACAATATCAAATTGACTATGTAAAAAAAGCTTCTGCTCAAATAAAAGGCTTGCTAAGTCAAATTCAAGATAGGGATGTGAAAAAGAAAATGGAAAAAGTGTATGATGCGCTTTATTCAAGCCCTATAAAATCTCACCCTAACTTGGCGCAAATAGAAAACCGAATACTTGAATCCATTAATGCGCTTGAAGAAGAGATTTCCGCCGGAAATAAAGAAAGTATAATCTCATCGACAAATTCATTATTGAGCGCTGTAAATGAGAGAAATATGCGTTTGAAAACGCTTAATTAATAATGAAACGAATTGTGTCCCGCTCACACACGCAAAAGTTCACAAGACCGCAAGCAAGGCGCCGTTAGCTAACGCTCGGCGCTTTTTGCTTGATGAGGGCGCTGCCCCCATACCCCCAGATCGCCGCCCGGAGGGCGTCGGCTACGCGGCAAGCCGCTAAAATATACGAAGGTTACAGGCGCTGGTCGTCTCGTTCGCGCTCACGCTCATGAGTGGGAACATCCAAAATACTGTCAGCGTTAGATTTCACCGTCAGCAGCTCACGCATCTCAGCCTGAGCCGCACGGTACTCCTGATAGACGGCTTTCTTCTCTGCGAGCTGCTCGCCGTATTCTGCACGCAGAGTCTTCACGGTCGGCAGCTTTTTGTCTTTGCCGTATCCAAGATCATCAAAGGATTTCTTCACTGCCTGATGCAAGATGATGTCGGACTCATGCTCCGCGCGAAACTTTTTTGAGTAACCCGCCTTGCGGTAATCAGTATAGGTCTGGCGGGTCTTGGAATAATTAACGATGTTCTTTTGCAGGGCAGCGTTGTCCGAGAGCGCCGTCTCAAGCTCTTTCAAACGATCGGCCAAAGAGTGGAACCGCGCAGATGCCGCCGAAGTTTTTTCGGCGAGGACATCGTAATCCGTCAGATTATTCTCCTGCAAATATATAAGCGTCTTTGCCATCT
>JGI994J12354_10004418_pt1 | contig 12636 bp, 10 predicted proteins | sample IntmicLarv3ML3BL_FD_12354 | JGI IMG/M metagenome (IMG submission 12354)
TAATGTAGTTTCATAGGAGTGAATTTGACGAAGTTGAACTCATGTTATTATACCACGTATCAAGGCGAAAAATTGCCGAAATATGGGCGTTGAACGCTAATCGGAACACGCCCTAATGCACTCTATCGATCAATTTTTTTACAAGCTCGTACAAAAACGGATCTTTCACTCGCTCCAAATTCATTAATATTTCGTTTGACATAGTATCATAATGCTTTTTTGCGTTTTCTAACCCATATATAGTTACGTAAGTCGTTTTGCAATTTTTCTCATCGCTGCAAAGAGGTTTACCCATCTGTTCTTCACTTCCGCAAACGTCTAAAATATCATCTTTTATCTGAAAAACTAAACCTATTTTATTGCCTATTTCATCAAACAGGTTTATAGTTTCTTGATCAGCGTCGCCCATTATCGCGCCTGCTACTAATGCCGCTCTAAATAATGCACCTGTTTTATTTCTGTGGATAGTAAGCAATTGAGTTTCGTCTATGATTTTACCTTCTGCTAAAATATCTAGTACTTGTCCACCAACCATACCTTTTACTCCTGATGCGTTTGAAATCTCTCTCATAGCCAACAACGCATTTAACGACTTGTCCTTTATGCTAGCATTTATCATCGTTTCGAACGCTAAATTCAAAAGACCATCTCCAGCAAGAATAGCTATGGCGTCTCCGAATTTTTTATGATTAGTTGGATTCCCTCGCCTAAAATCATCATTATCCATAGCAGGTAAATCATCGTGAATCAGCGAATACGTATGAATCATTTCTAATGCACAGGCAAATTCTATACCTTTTTCGTATCCTCCGCAAACACTTTCCATCGCTCCTAAAAACAACAATGGTCTAAGTCGCTTTCCTCCAGCAAAAATGCTGTAACTCATTGATTCATATATTAATCCACTCTCGCTTAAGTATCTCTCTAAATGCCCATTAATATCCGATATTTTCTTTTCCATTTCTTTTTGGAAATCCATATGTTGTGCCTCCTAGCTCTTTCAAATATCGCAATACAGGTTTCGACTATACAACGCTCTCTTTTAACAATGTTATTTCCTCTTCTACTTTATTCAACTTTTCACTGCAAAAAAATGAAAGCTCTAATCCCTCTTTATATAGTTTTACCGACTCCTCTAAATCTATTTCACCCTTTTCTATCAATTCTAAAACTTCCTCTAGCCTTATTAGGGCTTCTTCAAATGTCAATTTCTTTTTTCCCATTTTGATTCCTTTCTGTTACTAACGCTTTGATAGCTCCGTCCTTTAATGACATTTCTACGCTATCACCTTCTCTTACATCATTTACGCTTCTCAATACTTCTCCTTTTACATTATACGTTATTGTGTATCCTCTGCTTAGTGTATTCAACGGTGATAAGCTTTTCAGTGCATATATTTTAGATTCTAGTTTCTGCCTTTTTATCTGCAAGTTATGCTCAGATTCTCTTTTCAATCTTTCTGTTAAATTTGCTATATGCACTTGCCTATTGTACACGCTTTCTAGAGGATTTTGTAATGCCCTGCTTTTCAAAGCATATTCTAATTTCATTCTGTTTTCTTTTAGCTTTTTATTCATAGCTCTTTCTAGTAATCCGCTATACGTTTGCACTATATCCAGAAGCTCTTCTGTTTCTGGTACGCTCAATTCGCCCGCTACTGACGGAGTTGACGCTCTCAAATCTGCTGCAAAATCCGCTATAGTAAAATCAGTTTCGTGACCTATCGCCGATATCAGCGGTATTTTTGAATCAAAAATAGCTCTCGCTACGGACTCTTCATTAAACGCCCATAAATCCTCTGTTGAGCCGCCCCCTCTTGCCAGTATTATTGTATCGCTAATTTTTAAACGATTTACTTCTTTTATCGCTTTGCATATTTCGCTTTGCGCTGATTCTCCCTGCACACTCACGGGATACACATATATTTTTACTGACTTATTCCGCCGTCTTATAACTTTAACCATATCTTCTATTACTGCACCTGTTGGTGATGTTATAAGCGTTATAGCTGTTGGGAATTTTGGTATCTCTTTCTTATTATCTAAACTAAATATGCCCTCTTTTTCGAGCTTTTCTTTTAGCTGCGAAAACGCTATAAACAATGCTCCTTTGCCTGACGGCTCTAAAAGTTCTGCATACAACTGGTACTGTCCTGTTTTTTCATAAACGGATATTCTTCCGTACGCCAATACTTTCATTCCATTTTCAGGTTTAAATTTCAAATCCACAGCACATCCCTTAAACATGATTGCTGAAATTGCTGCATTATCTTCTTTGAGCGTGAAGTATATATGCCCCGAACTGTGAAGTTTGAAATTTGATATTTCACCCTCTATAAAAATATCATTCAATATAATATCTTCTTCTAAGAGCGATTTTATATAGCTGTTTAGCTTATATACGCTGAAAATTTTCTTTTTCATAGATTTGAGACCTTTGCGAGAATGCCATTTACAAAGCTTGGCGATTCATCACCCGAAAATTCATGTGCTAAATTTATAGCTTCATTTATGGTAACGCTTATGGGTATGTCTTCCACAAATTTCATTTCGTATATTGATAATCTTAATATAGATAAATCTACTTTGCTTATTCGGTCTATCGTCCACTTTACCAAATTTTCAGATATAATTTGATCTATTTCTTCTAAATTCTCTAAAGTTCCCTCAAATTCGCCTTGTATAAACCTCTTATCACTATTTGAAAGATATTCTTTTGGTTCTGATTCTGATAAATCTTGCTCCAGTTGCTCTAAATAGCTTTCCCGAAGAAACGACATTTCTGATTCTTCGTGAAATTGCGATTGATATATAAGCATAAATGCGTGTTTTCTTGAAGTTGTTCGGCCCATTAGTATTCTCCTGATTTTTTATATTTGATTAGCTTTCATAATAACACATCTCTTGAAAATTTTAAATATTTTTGAAATTATTATGATAATTCTGATAGTATGAACAAGTATTATCCGATTCTGTTGGGCTTGCCGCACACAAAAAGGCATTGGAATTTATATTTTCCAATGCCTTTCATTCATGATAAGTGCTGAATTTTATCTCCGCTATAAAATAGCTTGTAATATGTAAAGCGTTAAAAATCCCGGTGCACCTAGAATGCCAACTACAATTACAGTTATGAAGTTTATACCAACTGAAATACCGATTGGCGACAATGCAAAATTTGCGACGAACATAGCAAATATTCCGAATAGTGCTTGAACTCCTACTGTTAAAATTGCTTTCAATTGTTTTGAAAAAGACATTCCGGCTGTGAAGATTATGCATACAATAATCATCCATACTATAGTTTGAGATGAATTCACTTATTAATCACCCCCTTAGAATTGTAGACAAATATTTTCACAGCGCAAGCGTAACACACTCTAGTATATTATTTGGATTTTGATGGATTTTTCAAGTTGTTTCACACTATTTAAAAGCCATCTGAAACTAATCCTCTCTCTTTACATAAATTCAGATAATACTTGTATCTCATATTCAAGGACATGATTTCATAAATAGTACTATCTATTAATGTAGGATCTGTAATGTATTCGAATATCCCGTGAGAAAAATCAAGTTCTCTTTTCAAAAATTCTAATGTTGAAACTATTTCTAAATCTTCATACGATATATTTACGGTTTCTTTCTTGCCAAAGACATTCCTTTTTAAAGTAACTCTTTCCAACGTGTTTTTCTGAACAACTGATTGCAAGTTATCCCCTCCTGTATGTTAATCATAATTATATTAAGGACGAAAATTCTGTTCAGTTAGAGCGTGTTTAGTATCTCTCATTTGAAGTGTTTTTGGCAAAATTTCCGTTATGCAAGGAAGTGCCGACAATGCATCATGTTCGAAGTATATCTGCTAAGAGGCACTAGCGTAGCAGAAAGGGCATTTCGTTGAAAAGATGAAAATAGGAGATACTAAACAGGTTCTTAGGCGAATTGATATGAATTTTCGTCACAATTTATATATGGAAGCTTGTTATAATTATAATCATATAATTTCCTTTTTATTCCTTGAGTTGGTCAAAATTTCAAAAATATGTAATCCGCTGACAAACTTCTGAAGCTCTACTATAACTAGAGGCATGACACATAAAAATGTAACTGCTAGCCATGCTGAAGGATCTAGTTGAGTAACCTTGAATATCCCTGATAATGCGGGTATCATTATAACCGAAACTTGTAATATTAAGCCCGCTACAAACGCATATACGAGATACATATTTTCAAAAATGTCAAGTGCAAAAATAGATTTGTCGCTTCGCATGTTGAAAGCATGTACTAACTGAGAAATACTCAAAGTCGCAAAGGCCATTGTTCGAGCTACTGTTATATCCGCAAAATAAACCATTCCAGCTCCAAACGCTATCAATGATAACATTCCTATCATTACACCTTCCAGTGCTATTCTGCTCCACAATTCTTTTGAAAATAAGCCTTTTCCTGTTTGATTTTTAGGTTTCTTTGTCATTATATCCTTTTCTGCTGGGTCTAGCCCCAACGCTATCGCTGGAAGCGAATCTGTAACCAAGTTTACCCACAGAAGGTGTATCGCCAACAACGGTGCCGGAAACCCCATTAGCAATGCCACTAATATCGTAATGATCTCTCCTATATTGCTTGACAGCAAAAAATGTACCGCTTTTTTTATGTTATTATAGATTCCTCTGCCTTCTCTTACCGCATCTACTATTGTTTTAAAATTATCATCTGTTAGTATCATGTCACTAGCACCTTTTGCTACATCTGTTCCGCTTATTCCCATAGCACATCCTATGTCCGCCGCTTTCAACGCTGGTGCATCGTTTACTCCGTCACCGGTCATTGCTACTACTGCTCCCCTTTTCTGAAAAGCTTTCACTATCCTTACTTTATGTTCCGGTGATACTCTCGCAAATACGCTATAATCGTAAATTTTCTTTTCAAGTTCCTCATCTGACTTCTGATTAAGCTCATAACCTGTCATCGCCAAACTCTTATTATCCATTATTCCTAATTTTTTAGCTATCGCTATCGCTGTCACAATGTGATCTCCTGTTATCATTACAGGCTTTATCCCAGCTTTTATACACGTTTCTACGGCACTTTTCGCTTCGTCCCTAGGCGGATCCATTAATCCTACTAATCCCATAAATATCATCTTTTGTTCCAGCTTTTCCTCATTTACCTTGTGAGGTTTCTCTTCAAAATCTTTATACGCTACGCCTAACACCCGTAACGCCTTAGATGCCATTTCATCATTTATTTTTTCTATACTCCTCATTTTGCTCGAAGTTAATTCGCGTACTTTACCGTTTTCACAGTAGTGTGTACATTTACTTAACAGTACGTCTAACGCGCCTTTCGTTACTGAAAAATATTTATCTTCACCATTTTTATGTAACGTACTCATCAGTTTCCTACTAGAATCAAACGGTACATCTCCAACTCTTGGAAATTCTTGCGCTAGTACGTTTTTCGAAATCCCTATATTCAAGCTCGCATACACGAGTGCCTTCTCCGTCGGCTCTCCTATTAATATGTTTTCTCCATTTTCGCTCTGCAATACTGTATCATTACACAGCGTGAATAATTTTAATATCTGCGCCTTTTCAGCGTTATTCACCTGATTTGTACTATCCCATATTTCTACTACTGTCATTTTATTCTGTGTCAATGTTCCAGTCTTGTCCGAGCATATTACATTCGCACTTCCCAATGTTTCCACCGCTGGCAGTTTCCTCACTATCGCATTCTTTTTAACCATTCTCTGTACGCCTATAGCTAACATTACCGTCACTATCGCTGGCAAGCCCTCTGGTATCGCCGCAACCGCTAAACTTACTGATGTCATAAACATTTCAAACATTTCTATTTCTCTCAATATCCCTAATAAAAATATTCCAAAGCATACTATCAACGCGCCTATTCCTAATATCTTGCCCGTAGCGGCCAATTTTTTTTGTAACGGCGTTTCTGGTGATTCGTCCGTCATTATCATATGGGCTATTTTTCCTACTTCTGTTTCCATTCCCGTTGACACTACTATCGCCGTGCCTTTTCCGTAGCTAATGCTGCTTCCCGAATAAACCATGTTTCGCCTATCCGATACTATCGCTTCCTCATCTGCCATGAATGACGCTTCTTTCAAAACTGGTACAGATTCCCCTGTTAACGCCGATTCTTCTACTTTGAGATTTGACGATGTCACTAATCTCGCATCCGCTGGCACAAAATCTCCTGTTTCTAAAACTATTAGATCTCCTACTACGATTTCACTCGTTTCTACCTCTCTTAGTTTGCCGTTTCTCATTACCTTCGCTGTGGGCGCAGTCGTCTGCTTCAACGCTTCTAACGACTTTTCAGCTTTATTTTCCTGCACTAATCCTAATATCGCATTCAGTGTCACTATTACCAATATTATTATCGGATCTATAAAGTCGTATTCTCCGTTTATAACCGATATCCCACCCGAAACAACAGCCGATGCCAATAATATCATTATCATAAAATCATTAAATTGCATTAAAAATCGCACTATTATACTCGTTTTCTTTTTTTCATAAAGTTTATTTTCTCCATATTTCTGCCTATTCAATTCTGCTTGTCCATCTGTAATTCCATCAACTTCATCAGTTCCTAATTCTTGACATACCTCTTTAAAATGTTTACTATGCCATTTCATTTGTAACTCCCCTTTTTCGTGGTTTTTTTATCTCTCACTATTATCATTCATAATAAAAATAGTTTGATTAATTAATTTATATTTCAGAGAAGTTAGATATATTCCAAATTTTTATACGCATAGTTAGAGCCTGTCCAAAAGTGAGATTTTGGACAGGCTCTAAGCTTAAAAAAAACACAAGCTGAGTGAAAAGCTAGGCTCACCAAACTTGTGTTTACTTAAACGTAATAATATTCTGATATTGAAGTATCTTAAACAGTTCTTTTAGAAACAAAACCTTCTAATCTTTTCGCCGCGTCTTCTAAATCTTTAACTCCCAAAAGAGCCATTATTGTCAAAGCTATTATAGAATTTTGAACTTTGCCTTTTCCTATAATAGGAATCTTGTAAATAACCTCTTTGCCTAATATAACTGCTCCTACATTGGTAGAATTGCCACTAAAAGTGGAAGCTTTTAAATATGAATCATAATTTCCTTTTTTAGATCCACAGATTATAGGTTTTGCGCCGTACTTTTTGACTTCGGATAAAACGACGTCAAAGTTACGCATATCTGCATTCAAAACAGCGAACCCTCCCGGCACTATGCCGGCACAAACTTTGGCATTAATAATAGCAGCCTCCGTATCGCTGACTGAAGGAAGAATTTCATGGTCAACATCTGTACCTACAATTGCACAAATATGGGGTTTGATAATATTATTTATATCAAAATTATTTGCAAACACGGAAGAGTCGATTTCTAGCAAGCAAGCTTCAGCATCAGAATTCCATTTACACTCAGCCATGGTCAAGCAAACACCTTGCTGTGAGTCGTCATTTTTCTTAGTTGCCACTACTTGAGAATCGCTAACAAACAGGCGATGTAAAAGTTTTGTAGTTATAGATGTTCCAGCGCCTCCTGTGACAGCAACCACTTTGCCTTTAAAGCGCTCTCTAACTTCGGCGGCTATAATGCCTAAAACAACTTTAGTATCCTCAACTATTAGCTGAGGGATATTATCACTTAACCCGTCAATCGGTGATGAAGTGATAACGCAACTAACTTGAGACTCGGAACTACGTAGCATTTCAAGAAAATTCGGTTGTTCATTAGCTACAAATATAACTCGTCTTCCGTCGTTCACTATAAAATTTCCAAATGAAAGTGTTTCTGCAAACCAAAGAGTTGATTTTGGAGCTACATGCCACTTACCATTTAAAAGTTTTTCAAGCTCATTTGCTGTCCATACCTCATCTATGCTTTTACGACTTGGTCCATACAACATATACATTCCTCCAATTTTTACAATTTTACTGTTTACTATCGGTAAAATAATTAACCCTCAGAATACACTTAACATCTGTAATTCACATATTTTTGAATTTTGTCAAATTTCAGATTTCGTGTTAAAGTGACTTTACAATGGACATCTGCGGAACAAGTCTAATATAAAACCTGAAAAAACACTTTGAACCCGAGATATTAAACACATTGTAATTTTTTGACAAACGATATATTTATCCTTAGCAATGAATCTATCTCTTTTAGCCCGTCACTCAAAAAGATAGGGTAAGTAAAGTAGCAATCCTAGATGCGAAAAAGCATAAATACATATTTATGTACACATCGCATAGCATTTAAATGCAAATAGCATATACCTTCTCAAATTTATTTACTATGCACGTTAAACTGAGGATCTAATTAATAAGCTACTGTACCTAGCGAACGGCTAATTTTGCTGTCAGAATAATCTTTATTTTTAGGTCAATTACTTTTCGGCTAATTCATTGATCATGATACCACATTTTTTAAAAATGTGCAAAAAATATATAATATATTTCAATAAAAATTTGTAGAAATATAGATATAAGTTGTTAAGGAGATATGTCAAGACGCATTTGCGCTGTAATTCAAGATGAAAATTTGGAATGTAGCATAACATAATAGTTCTGTTCCGAAATTATTCGTAGGTACAGTGAATCAGGTTTAAAACAGTCTATCAAAATTCCGTGAGGTTAGGCTGGGAGGAATTTTGGTATGCTTTGAATCTGATTCACTGTATATGTTCAAATTTCTATGCAAACGAAAAAAGAGTAGCCAACGGACGGCTACTCTTTTTTCAAATTAAAAGAGAAGGTATTCTTGTTTACAGTCGAGGTACATAAATTGGGGGATGTATTCTACCGTAACTGTGAAAATATCGGGAAGTTTTCACACGAACATTATATCATTATTCGACAAAAAATGATATCCAAACTTTCAAAAATTTTAACTAATTATACCGTAAAATTTTACATGACAAGATGGGAAATATTTTGTTTGTGTTAAAGTTTTAAACAATTTTTTTGTAAAAAACGACAGTAATTCGGCAGTGGATAAAGTAGTCAAACCACTGCAATGAATATAACTGATTCAGAATTGTAATATTTATTATATTTTATGGAAATATCTTGTATGATCATTCTAAAAAGCTGACTATGCTAGGAGTCACTGACGTAGCAATTTACCTAAAACACAAAAAACATGCTCTTAGAGCCTGTTTAATATCTCCATTTTTCGTATTTTCAGCAAATTTTCTGTTCTGCTGTGTCAGTGCCTTCTAGCAGATTTTCTGCGAATATGCGTCGTCGGCACTTCCTTGCACAACAAAAAATTTTCTAAAAAATACGTTAAAAGCGAGATACTAAACAGGCTCTTAGGAAAAAAGCTTAATGCAGATATTAAATAATGAGCTATGAAGAATCTCTAATATATATATCAGAATCAAAGAAATTCGGAAGGAAGCCCAGTTCAGAAAGGATAGATATATTACTGAAATATATGGTGGGAGCCACATAAAAATTTAAAGTTTGTGCATATAGTGGGGGTGAATGGAAAAGGTTCAACAAGTGCCTTTATGAGTAATATATTGATGGAAGGAGGTTACAAAGTAGCAATTTACACACGCCGTACATAACGAAGTTTACAGAGCGAATAAGGATAAATAATGAAGAAATTGAAGAAGAGGTAGCGTAGATATTAAGCGCACTGAGGGAAAAGATTGATGAGCTGAGAAATAAGGGAGATATAGAGCCTACGGAATTTGACATAATAACAGTGATGGCATTTAAATACTATTTCGATAAGGAGTGTGACATTGTAGTACTGGAAACGGGACTAGGAGGGAGGTATGACTCAACGAACGTAATCGAGGCGAATGAAGTAAGTGTAATAACCAGAACCGGATTAGATCATACTAAAATTTTAGGCGAAAGCATATTTAGAAATAGCAGATCATAAAGCTGGAATAATGAAAGAGAATAGCGATGTAGTGGTATATCCGCGAGAAGGAGAAGTAGAGGAATCTATCGAAAGAAAAAGGATGTAGTTTTCACGGCATATTGAAATCAGATATAATTGTGGATTATATTAATATAAATGAGGGTAAAATAGCTAATAGTAAATTTAATTACAAGAATATGCGTAATTTGGAAATAAAATTGTTAGGTAAACATCAGGCTGTAGCTGTTGAACCAAGAAATAAAGGCTATAAAATCACAGATAAGAATATAGGGAGCGCATAACTTACAAGGTGCAAAAACTCTAGTTGAAACCATGAAAATGTACTTTGGGGATAGGAAAATAGTATTCATACTAGGAGTAGTTCCAGTTACGAATGGATTTATAACATCGACAACGAATAACGATAGAGCAGTAGGAGGGGAGTACTTAGCAGAATATTAAAAAAACACCATGACAATGTGATTTACGCAAAAGACATTAAAAGTGCAGTAAAAATGAGTATGGACAAAAATGAAAATGTGATATGTGCGTTTGGTTCTGCTTATTTGGTAAGTGATATTTAGAAAGCACGTTTTTAAAGAGTAGAGTTGATGAGGACGTTGCGTAAGATAAATAACTGATTGGATCAATTTCGACGGATTTACGTTATGATGAGGCGATATTTGAATGCTTGTAATAAAATTTTTGAATTTTAAATATTTTTTTAAATTTTTTTAACAAAAAAGCAGTAATATTTTGCATTTGAGTATAAAGTCTGATATTATATAGATGGATGTGATGAATACCAATTAATTTAATGTGAGTTCGACAAAGTGAAATCAAGCAGCTATGCTGATTTAAAATCGTAAGATTTTTCACATTATGAGTGTTTTTTTTCATAGAGAAAAGCACTCATATCATCAATAGTTCGATGGATTCTTTATTCCATTGAACTCACGTTAATTTAGTATTTAACTTAATGTGAGTTCGACAAAGGCGGAACAAGCAACTATGCTGCTTGAAAATCGCAAGATTTTTTTGCACTATGAGTGTCTTTTTCGTAGAGAAAAGTGCGAATATCATCAATAGTTCGATGGATTCTTTATCCCATCAAGCTCACGTTATTTTAAATCAAGTTTTAAAACCTAGCTAAGCATATCAAAAATTATAAATTTTTCTCGAGTTATAATTGTCATTTTTGCTAAAAGAAGTGTGCAATTAATTTCATTTCGATAATTTTACGTTATTTTAATGTCAGCTCAATAACCGAGTTTTTCTCACATTATAAATGCTCTGTCATTCCAAAGGGCATGTAATTGGTCTGACTTAAAAAGCTCCATTAAAAATTTTATATGATATAGCTAGGTTATGGGAAACTTTTAACGTTTTTAATGAAAACCTTATTTCACCAAATTAAATTTAACTCAATATTTAAGAAAGAAGTGATATGATGGCTAGATTAGGAGCAACGTTAGTTGTTAGGGATATTGGCGCAAGTGCCAAATATTATGTAGAGCACTTTGGTGCAGAGCTTCCACATGAAGAATTTCAACCGGATACATATCAGGTGCTTGATTTTTCCAGTGGAAGTATAAGGCTTGTTAGAGAAGATTTAGCAAACAATGTAGTCTTGTCTGATAAAAATATAAATAATGGAGTTTTTATCAGCCTTGTAGTTGATGATATTGACGAAACCGTTTATCACCTTACTAGTGAAGCAGATTGTACTATAATCCAAAGAATTGATACAAATGGTCGTTCTGCCACAAAAAATGCTCTGATTGAAGATTTTTTTGGATTCACATGGCAATTAATACAGGCTTCAGAAGCCGAAATCTTTTCAAAAAGATATAAAGCGGCCGAAATGGAATTAAAGAAAAAACTCAGAGGAAGCCGTATATAAGTTTCTAGGAGCCTGTTTAGCATCTCTCATTTGAAGTATTTTCGAGTGATATTTCGTTATGCACTGACGTGGCATGAGATAAGGTTTGCCAAAAATACGAAAATAGGAGATACTAAACAGACTTTAAGCCTATGTGTGAGAATTTGTTACTAAATTTTTATGCATAGGCTATTTCTGTGCTTTAAAATTGTATCCATACACTTTGTAATGTTGCTGTATTTTTATCCTTTTATTGAGTATACTCATTCTCAGAGTCTTGGATAAAAATACAAAAATCTCTAGGGCGTGTCTGAAAACTCTAATTTTACGCATTTTTAAAATATACCATAAAATTGCCATTAACGATTTTTGTATTTCTCAATCTGTAGTGATTTGAGCTTAAAAGTAGCAAAAATTCCGTACGGTTAGGTTTGTTTGGTGGAACTTTTGCTACTTCTAAACTTGAATCACTATACGATTCATGCGATCTCCTCGGAAACTATATCGTTTCCTGAAATCTAATTTCCGACAAGCTCTATCAAAAAAGGAGGATTTATAAAATGACTCAAAGATTTAATACTTCTGATATCGTTTTAACAGCTTTGATGACTTCTCTTGTCTACATTGCCGGCAGTATCATTAAAATCCCATCTCTAGGCGGTTTCGTGCATATTGGAGATTGCATGGTCTTTGTATCAGCTTTTTTACTCTCTCCTAGAAAAGCTGCTTTTGCTTCTGGTGTTGGAATGCTTTTAGTTGACGTTCTAGGCGGATATATGTTATGGGCACCTTCTACTTTCATAATCAAGTCCGTAATGGCTCTCATCGCAGCTCAAATCA
>JGI994J12354_10004419_pt1 | contig 12635 bp, 10 predicted proteins | sample IntmicLarv3ML3BL_FD_12354 | JGI IMG/M metagenome (IMG submission 12354)
GAAATGATTTCTAGTCACGAGAGCCTTTTCCCTTGCCCATACCCCACTGAGGGGGCTGGGGGAAATCATTTCCCCCAGCGGGTTCCAAGGGCAGAGCCCTTGGCCGCCGGAGGTATTATCAAAGATACTCCTTTCCCATAACTACACTCCAGCATTGTCCCGCCAGCCGGTTTCTCTCTTTCCCAACCCTTGACAGAAGCTGCTTTGCCGCCTACCTACATGCTACGTTCGCGCTCGCATTGCTTACGGGATCGGCGTGGCGATACACCCTTCAAGGAGTACTTCATGGCTTACGATATCCGCATGGTGAAGCTGGTCTCCGGCGAAACCGTTCTCGGCAAATATAACGCGGGCGCATCCACTCTGGATGACCCGGCTGTTCTGCAAACCGTGCCCACGCAGCAGGGGGTGCAGATGATGCTCATGCCTTTCGGCTATCCCTTTGACAACGAATTTCGGGGCAGCGTCTCCATGGCGCATTCCATATATGAATACAGCGCCTGCCCGGAAGAGCTGAAAACCAAATACATGGAAGCCTGTTCCAACCTCACCCTGTCAACAGGAGGGCTGGGCGGCCTCAATCTTAAAGGCGGCGGCAAGGGCTCCGGCCTCATAAGCTGAATTCGCCANNGNNNCGGNCTTGATACAACCTTGATACTGCANTGCAATGTGCATGATGGGGAGAGTTGTTCTCCCCATCATGCTTTTCCGGTCGATTCTTTTTAGAGCATTTTCACTTTGAAATGCTTGCTTAACGGCGAGCCAAGCACGCCTACAAGCATTTCGTGGCAAGGATTTGCCTGCAAATCCTTGCAGACCGGACCCCTTCTTTCCCTATGTAGCAGCGTCACAAAGCGCGCCGCTCCTCCAACCTCACGCCTCCTCCGGGCGCAGAATGCACATTCCTGCTCGAGCTGGCGGCAAAAGTATCTTCCATGCGCAAACTGCTTCCCCTTTTGCCCAAACCCAGCCGCTACACCGGCATAGAAGAAGGCGCGGTCCACAAACGCCATCAGGACATCCGCCTCAGGGTAGGCCTCATCTTCCCCGATATGTACGAAGTGGGCATGTCCTACCTCGGCCAGAAAATTTTATACGGCATTATCAACCAACGGGAAGACTGGCAGGCGGAGCGGGTGTTCACGCCCTGCCGTGATGCCGGAGCAACCCTGCGCGAGCACGCCGAACCCCTGTGCGGCCTTGAGGCGGATACCCCGCTGGCCGACATGGACGTGCTCGGTTTCAGCGTCACCCATGAATTATGCTTCACCAATGTGCTGTATATTCTCGATCTCGGGGGTCTGCCTTTGCGGGCGGAACAACGCAAAAGCCCGAGGCAGGACGGACGGCCCTGGCCGCTGGTTGTGGCTGGCGGCGGCTGCACCCTTGCTGCCGAACCGCTTGCTCCTTTTGTGGATATCATGACCCTGGGCGAGTCGGAAGAATGCCTGCCCGAAGTCCTGGAAACAATACAGGCCTGCCGCGAACAGCATCTGGGCAGAGAAGAAACCCTGCTCCGCCTTTGCCGTATTCCCGGCGTGTATGTTCCGGAATTTTTTGCTCCTGACGGAAAAAACTGCATGCAGCCGTTGCCGGACAGACACACCCGGCCAACGCGGCGCATCTTGCCCGATATGGACAAGGCTTCCTACCCTGTTTCCCAGCCCATCCCCTTTGGGGCGGTACACAACCGCCTTGCGCTTGAAATTGCCAGGGGCTGCACCAGGGGCTGCCGTTTCTGCCAGGCCGGAACCCTGTACCGCCCGGCAAGAGAGCGCAGCGTTCCCAATCTTGAAGAGCTTCTGCAATCCTGCCTTGATGTGACCGGTTTTGACGATGTCTCCTTTCTTTCCCTCAGCACCGGCGACTTTTCCGCCCTCAAGCAACTCTTTATGGAGGCGGCCGACCGCTGCGCGCGCGAACAGGTTTCTCTCTCCCTGCCGTCCCTGCGCGTGGGGTCCATTGACGACGCCATCATGGAACGCATGGCAGGCATCCGCCGCACCGGGGCAACCCTCGCTCCGGAAGCGGGCAGCCAGCGCCTCAGAGACGTCATCAACAAAGGCATCACCGAAGAGCAGCTCATTCTGCATGTGCAAAAAGCTTTTTGAGCATGGCTGGCAGCAGGTGAAACTCTATTTCATGATCGGCCTGCCCACGGAAACCGACGAGGATCTCCTGGCCATTGTGGATTTATGCCGCAAGGCCAGGGACGCCGCAGGCCCCGGCATCAAGCGCATGCAGATCACGGCATCGCTCTCCCCCTTTGTGCCCAAGCCCCATACCCCTTTTCAGTGGGAACCTCAGATTTCTCTTGAAGAAATCCGCCGCAGGGTCAATCTGGTGCTGGACATGGTCAAAAAGGAAAAGCGCATCAAGCTGCGCTGGCACGAACCGGACATGAGCCTGCTGGAAGGAGTATTCTCGCGCGGCGACCGTTGTCTGGCGGACGTGGTCGAGACCGCCTATCGCAAAGGGGCGATATTCGCGAGCTGGATGGAAGGTTTTTCCCTTGACCCCTGGCTGGAAGCTCTGGCGGAGCACGGACTGACAGTGGAAGAATACACCCGTGGCCGGGAGCTTGACGAACCGCTGCCCTGGGATCACCTGGAAAGTGGCGTCAGCAGGGAGTTTTTATTACGCGAGCGGCAACGCGCTCTGGCGGAGGAAGTAACGGATGACTGCCGCTACGGCTCCTGCCATGTGTGCGGCGTGTGCGACACCAAAGCCGGACCGTCGCGTCTGGAGCGCCTGCCCGGCATGGACGAAGCCTTCCGGTACGGGAATGCCCTGAACAGGGACAGCCGGGATCAGGAAGCCCACAGTATTTCCCTTGACCAGTACGGGCGAGTCATTGTCAGAGGCCGCACGGCTGAAGAACTCAAACAGGCGGCATCCGGCAAGGCCAAGCCCCCGGCGCTTGCCCCGCATCTGGCGGTCAAGGCCATGCACCTCGGTTTAACTTACTCCCGCAAGGGAGCGGCCATTTATCTCAGCCAGCTTGAACTGCAACACATTTTTGAGCGCGTCATGCGCAAAGCTGCCCTGCCCCTCAGTTTCAGCCAGGGCTTTCACCCTCTGCCCCTGCTGTCCTTCGGGCGCGCTCTGCCTGTGGGCGTGGGCAGCGAGCATGAGCAGTTCTCGATTTTTCTGCGCGAGCCCCGGCCATTGCAAGAAATCCTGGAGGGAATGAACAGGTCCCTGCCTCTGGGCCTGCGCGTCACTGCCGTGGAAAAGCTCTCTTTGCAGCAAAAATACACGCCGCCCATACGGGAATCCTATCGCATGGAACATCTGGGCAAGGATGAGGACAAAAAGCGCTTTTGCGAAGCCTGGCAAAGAATTGCGGCAGCAGCGAGCCTGCCCTGGAAGCGCGAAACAAAAAATAAGGTTCGCGACCTTGACGCGAGGGCGTTCTTCACAGACATTACACTGGATGACTCGTGCATCTGTATTTTTTGCACAGACTGGAGCAAGGGCTATATTTCGCCCCTGGCGCTCGCCATACACGCGTTGACCGCAGTGGGCCTCGCTGTCCCTCCCCAGGACTTTCTTCTTACCAAGATACGGACGCTACAAGCATGACGACAGACATGACAATTATCTTCAGGAGTTCGCAATGCGTATATATTTCGCCTTACTTGTTACCGGACTATTGCTCATGACCGCCGCGTCTCCATCCCGGGCCGCCGCCCCTGCCCCGACCGACGATACCCCGGTGACCATGCGCTTGTCCAACGGCCTCACCGTGCTTGTGAAAAAGGACAACCGCTTCCCTCTGGTTTCCCTGCGTCTGTATGTGCATGCAGGCTCGGCCTATGAAACGCCCGAAGATGCGGGCATAAGCCATGTGCTCGAACACATGGTGTTCAAGGGTACCGACAATCGCCCCAAGGGACAGATCGCCAGGGATGTGGAAGGAGCCGGCGGCTATCTGAACGCCGCCACCAGCTTTGACTACACCGTCTACCTGACCGACATGACCAGGGAACACTGGAAAACCGGTCTTGATGCGCTCAAGGACATGGCCTTTCACCCCACCCTCGACCCCGAGGAACTGGAGGCGGAAAAAGAGGTCATTGTCGCGGAACTCAAACGAGGCGAAGACCAGCCCGGTCAGCGCCTTTTCCGCATGATGCAGCAGGCGGCCCTCAAAGGTACGCCTTACAGCCGCCCTATCATCGGCTATGAAAATACCATACGCAATGTGACCCGTGAGTCCATGCGCGCCTATATCTCCCGTTATTACCAACCCCAGTCCATGCTGCTGCTCATCTGCGGCGATGTGGAACCGCAGGAGGCGCTTCAGGAAGCCGCCAACATTTTCGGCGACCTTACCAACAGCAAATCAGTGGTTCCCCCCGCTGCGACAACACCGGAGGGCATGAAGAATTTCACCGCAGTTGTGGAAGAAAGCCCCTGGAAAAAGGCGCATATCGCCCTGGCCTTTCCTGTGGCCGGAATGCCGGACACACGCGCCAGCCAGCTTGATGTCCTGGCCCAACTGCTCGGCGGCGACGTTTCCTCGCGCTTCTACCGGACCTACAAATACGAAAAACGCCTGGTAGACGCCATCTCCGTCAGCAATTACAGCTTTGAGCGCCTGGGNCTGCTGTTCATCCAGGTCAGCCTGGACGCCGACAAGGTAGGCCCGTTCTGGGAAAGCTTCAGCAAGGACCTCGCCAATCTGGACAAAATGACCTTCAGCAAGGAAGAACTGGAACGCGCCAAGTTCAATATTGAAGACAGCCTCTTACGCTCCAAGGAAACCCTGGCCGGGTCCGCCACCAAGCTCGGCTATTTCAGCTTTTTCAGCAATGGCGCNCAGGGTGAGGAAAACTATCTGCGCTCGGTGCGCGAGTGCGATACGACCATTCTGCGCAGTCTGATAAAGGAATATTGCAAACCCGAGGCCCTCAGCCTTATCGCCCTGCTGCCCCAAAACAGCGACCTGCCCAAGGGAGCGGAGCAAAAAGAAAAAAATGCAGCCGATGTCTGGAGTGACTGGCTCACAACCAGACTCAACGCAGTATGGAAAAGCCCGACTGCGGACGGCAAAACAACAGCCCAGGCCGAGGGCAACGGCAAGACGGAACTACTGGACCTCGGCAACGGTCGCACGCTTGTGCTCATACCCGACAACACTCTGCCGTATACCGCCGTGAACTTGCTCTTTCATGGCGGGGATTCCCTTTTGAGTGAGAAAAACCAGGGGATTGCCGCCTTTACCGCCTCACTCCTGACCAAGGGAACAACAAAGCTCAGCGCCACGGCTATTGAAGACTATCTCGCCGACCGGGCCGCCTCGTTCAGCGCCAACACAGGCAGGCAGTCATTTTCCGTGAATATGAATTTTCCCGCCCGTTTCAGCAAGGATATGTTCGACCTCCTGCATGCCACACTCGTCACACCCGCCCTCAAGGAAGATGAGGCCGCCCGTGTGCGGGAAAACCAACTGGCCGCCATCACCAGCAGCGAAGACTCGCCCACGAGTCTTGCTTTCCGGCGCATGTTCCCCTTCCTGCTCGGCAACCACCCCTACGGGTTTCTGCAACTGGGAGAAAAGGACCTGGTTGCCAAGTTCGTCGCCAAGGACGCGCGGGAGTTCTGGCGCGAACAGACCCTGCAACCCTGGGTTCTGGCTGTAAGCGGCGTATATGACAAAAACGCCATTCTCGCGGCCATAAAAAAACTCCCTGTGCCCGGCAAGGATGCGCCGGAAGTTGCCCTGCCCGAATGGGGCAAAGACCGGGAACTGTCCCTGCGCCTCGAGAATCGCAAGCAGGCGCACCTGTTCATGGTCTTCCCCACGATCGGCACCGGCAATGAGGATGAAGCAGGGCTCGACCTTTTGCAAAACATCCTTGCGGGACAAAGCGGGCTGCTTTTCAGGGATCTGCGCGACAAACAGGGACTCGGCTATTCTGTGACGGCCATCCCCTGGAAAACCCAGAAAACCGGCGCCCTGATCTTCTATATCGGTACTGAGCCGGAAAAAATGCAGCAGGCTGAAGAGGGATTCCGCGCNGTCATAAAAAGCCTGCATGAGCAGACGCTGCCGGAAGAAGAACTGGAACGCGGCAAAAACCAGATGCAAGGCGACTATTACCGGGGGCACCAGACTCTGGCCTCCCGCAGTTCAGAGGCAAGCGTGCTCACAGTGCTGGGGCAGCCTCTTGACGCCGCCCGCGCCCTGGTGGACAAAGCTCGCCATGTTGATGCGCAGACCCTGCAGACTCTGGCCNCAAAAGTATCTCCAACAGGACAAGGCATATATAGTCAAGGTGCTGCCCTGAGCAGGGGCAGCACTTCCCAACGACTGGCTTGCTTCTTTTACCCACTTTCGGTATGTCTTTGGGCTTGCGGAGGGATGGCAGAGCTGGTTTAACGCGGCAGTCTTGAAAACTGTTGAGGGTGCAAGCCCTCCGGGGGTTCGAATCCCTCTCCCTCCGCCACTCATACATTCCCATAAAACCCGGATTAACCAATAAGCCAAAACTGCCACAGTTTTCCGGCTGGTCACTCCGGGTTTGTTTTGCTTGCGCCACGGCAGACAACCTGATTTTAAGAGCAAGCGACAACACTTCAAGTATCACTTCATCAAAGCTGTTTACAGCAGCTCAATTCCCTCATACGAGAACGGTATGCTCATGGCTGTAGCCAGGGCAGCATATGCACAGCACACGCAAACGGGAAGCAGCTTCCAAAAAGTGAATGCTTCCCTTGGGCAGCAGATAAAACCGGTCCGGACAGCAAGCGAAGCTACGCTTGTTAATATGGAGAGTGCCTTCGCCTTCCAGGCAGTAATATATTTCGTCAAAGCCCTGATGGTAATGGGCAACGGTGGACTGTCCAGCTTCCACAACAGCTTCGGCCAGACTGAGGCCAAGGCCCGGAACAACACCCGCGTTCAGAAGTTCCCGGATCAGGCTAAAATCCTTGGTCACGTACTCCAACGGGACTTCATTGGTGTACTTTTGCATAGCGTTATTCCTCCCCGGCTGCGCCCGACTACCGTGGCATTCTCATTGTGAAACCTCTGTCTGTTGCATTCTCGGTAATTCCACTTCGAAAGGCTACTGTTTTTTATAGGAAATAGCCCAGCTGTCCTTTTGGCCTTTATGCCTTTCCCCGGCTGAACGGAGCGAACGGGCATTTGTGGCGGCAAATGTGGAGTGAGTCCACATTTGCCTCAACAGCTTATCAGATATAGGATAGCTTGGAAAATGGCCAAGCAAGTGATAGGATTTCAACGAGCTATAATTTTTAACCCTCAACCTCTTTTGAGTTGTCACAGAGAAAGAAATTCACAAATGATGGAGGTTTCATGATAACGAAGATATATTTAAAAAATTTCAGACAATTTCAAAGCATTACCATTGATCTCAATAAAAATAAAAATATTTTTATCGGGAGCAATGGTACAGGCAAGTCAACTATTTTGTCTGCGATTGATTTAGTCTTAAGCGGTAGTATAAAGAAAATTGAAAACATAACGCTTGAATCAATATTTAACAGCGCAACTATACTAAATTGCATAGCTAAAAAAGACAACTTAAACGCTACAGAATTGCCAGAATTATCAATTGAATTATATCTCTACGAATGCGGAAATCATAAAACCAATGGAATACACAATAAAGAAAAGCGTGTATGCGATGGTCTAAAATTAAAAATAATCCCGGATGAGGCATTTTTAAATGATATTTTAAAGATGCTAAAAGCGAAAAATAATAAAATATTTCCATTTGAATTTTACAAAATAGAATTCAAGACTTTTGCTGATATACCCTATAATTCATACAATAAGCCATTTAAACACGCATATATAGACAGCTCCGTTGCAAGTTCAACTTTTGCGATGAAAAAATTTATTCAATCAAATTTTATAAACGTAACAAATGACGAAGAAAGGGCAAGGATTAACAATTTATACCGTGAATATGGTAATGAATTTAATGACAAATTGAGTACAAATTATAAAAATTTAATACTTGATGATTATAAAATAATAGCAGACAGCAAAGGTGAAAATGCATTTAGCAAAAATATTTCAGCCAGTAAAAACGGTGTGTATATTGAAGATATGGGAAAAGGAGAGGCAACTCTTATAAATATCCAATATGTCCTTCAAAAATATGCTCATGATACAGATCTAATTTTGCTAGAAGAGCCAGAAAATCATTTGAGCTTCACCAACATGCATAAATTTATCGATCAAGCGGAGCAGTATGGTAATCAATTATTCATCTCAACGCACAATGATATGATTGCTTCGAGGTTAGATTTAACCAACGCTATTTTTTGCCATGGTGGGCAAGTCATCAGTTTAAAATCATTAGATAAAAATTCAGCAAATTTCTTTTATAAAGCCCCTAACCAGAAAATTTTAAATTTTATACTATCTCCTAAAGTTATCTTAGTCGAAGGCTCCGCAGAGTATTTATTGCTCCATTATTTATATGTAAAAAACTATAGACGTGAACCATACAAGGACAATCTTTCAATAGTTGAATGCGGTGGCTTGACATCTCATCACTACTTAGAAATTGCAAAACTATTTTTAAACAAAAAAGTAGCTGTCGCACGTGATAATGACAAAAACTACGACAGTAATATAACTAAAAACTATGAAGAATATAGAGGGGAAAATATTGAAATTTTTTCAGATAAAAGTAACGACAGGCATACTTTTGAAATCTGTTTGTATGAAGACAATTCCTCATTTTATGAAACAAAAATCAAGAATGCCAAGATGACGAGTGGCGTACTTGGGTTTATGTTAAAAAATAAAGTTGAATCAGCTTTTAGAGCCGTACAAGAGCTAGAAAAAGATAGTAATCTTTCATTTACTACTCCTAGTTATATCTCAGAGGCTTTCGAATGGATAAGAAAATAATATTAGCTGTGGCTGGATCAGGTAAAACGACTTACATTATTGACAAACTATGCCTTACTAAAAGATATCTTGTGCTGTGTTATACAATAGAGAACTGTAGCATATTACGGGAAAAAATTATCAAAAAATTTAATCACTTCCCCAATAATATCTTTCTATTTAGCCTGTTTAGCTTTCTATATTCTTTTTGCTATCGCCCTCTTTGTTCCGACTATGCTCAAAATGGCTTATCATTTAAGAGGCCGTCTCATTTCGCTCCTGATGTGCATTCGAAAACAAAACAAATATACCATTCAAGATTGTCAAAGGCAATTTTGAATAAGGGTTTACAATATATAGATAGGATTAATAAATATTTTGACCATATTTTTATTGATGAGATACAAGATTTTGCCTCCTATGACTTTGATTGGCTACTTTCGTTGGCAGCAGTTGATAAACCAATTTTAGCTGTAGGAGATTTTTATCAACACACATTTGACAGCAGTAACAGTGGAAATAAAAACAATAATTTATACAATGATAAACAAGTATACCTAAAGAGATTGAAAGGGTTTTATGTTGATACAAACATCCTTTCAAAAAGCTATAGATGTCCACCTGGCGTATGTGAGTTTATAAGCACCAATATTGGGATTAAAATTGAATCCCATAACACTAATCATTCAGAAGTTCTTTTTATTAAAGATAAAGCAAAAATTGATACTATCATTGAAGATAACAATATAAAAAAATTATTTTATAAAGAGCATTACAAATATTCATGTCAGTCAAATAATTGGGGGAATTGCAAGGGGAATAGTTACGCAAATGTTTGTGTAGTTTTAAATAGTAAGACTCTCAATCTGTTTATGCAAAATAAGCTGGATAACTTGGCCCCTTCAACACGAGCTAAATTTTATGTTGCGTGTAGCAGAACAAAAGGTAATTTGTATTTTATAGATGAATCAAATTGCCTTAATTACTGCGTACAAAAATAGGTACTAGAGTCACACTCAAGGCATTGATATTTCATATTCCGTGTGGGGAATCGTGTTGGGAAAATGAAAAAGGGTTTAGCTATTTCTAGCTAAACCCTTGTATTTTCTGGTTGCGGGGATAGGATTTGAACCTATGGCCTTCGGGTTATGAGCCCGACGAGCTACCGAACTGCTCCACCCCGCGTCATGGAGGGCCGAGCGTCACCGCCCTGCCCCGTAGAGAGGAGAAAGTACAGACAACCATGTCTGAGGTCAAGCCTTTTCGTCAAAAAGAAAAAATTTCTTTCCCAGAATTCTGCGAACGGCAAAACCATTCGCCGGCACACCGCGCCCGCAAGCGGGGGCAAAGAAGCCGGAGCCTGTCGTTTGGCAAAAAGATATGCCAAAGAAGACCGCAAACAGATGAACAGCACTGACGGAAAAATTTTTCTCCGCCAAAGGCTGTCTCCTAATAAATGATTTTGCTCCAGGAGCAAGGAAAGCGGCCCTTTTTCGAAGGGAGCGCACTCTCATGGCACAGGGCCGGAGAAAAAAGGGCCGGGTGACGCAGCTGGAGCGGATTAGCTTTGAAAGAGTACATCCGCTCTGCTAGGATTTGCCTGCAAATTCTTGCCACGAGAGGCTTGCAGGCGAGCTTTGCTTGCCGTTACGCAAGCATCTCAAAGTGAAAATGCTCTATTCGGCAAAAGCATTATCTGGCGGGACGCCTGACAGCTTTTCAGACCCGATCGCAGTTGATGGCCGCGAGAAAATCCTCCAAGGCCGTATCCATCTCCCGAATATACTCCTGAACGGCATACTCGCGCCTGCAATGCTCGCACTGCAAATACGCCTCATGGCAAGTGCGCCGCGCCAGCAGCGGCCTTTTGCAGCACACGCAGGGAATAGTGGTCTGGGCAAAACGCGGAGCCGGTTTAAACAACATACTATCCTCCCCCAATAGTCGGGACGGGCAAACAGCGAAAATACGCTGGTAGTTACGACAAAAAGTCAACGTCCTCCATCATAAAGCAATCGCGGCGCGACTTCCAGCCCCATTCCCAGGCCCATTCCTCCAAGGCCTGTTCTCACTATAGATTTTTTGTTCTCCGGCAAGGAGGGCAAGCTTGTTATAAAAGAGTATACTCTTCTGGTATTCGACCGAAATAACAAACGATGACTGACGTTGCCTGAGGGGAAAGCGCCCAGGGGCAACACGGTCGATTTATAATAATATGCCTTACATGTTCCTTCTAATACCCATTTTTCTCTCTTTGGTGTAGCGTCCAGAACAGGGATATGAAGCGCGGCTGCTTCCACACCCGCAAGCAATACGCAGGCATTGCGAGGTGATCCTTACTCCATAAATGCGTTGCCTTTGCCTGTTTTTCGCGCAAGCGCACACGCTGTGCCTTCTCGGCATACCCAGGAACGGACCTGATACTTATGAGTAGATGTAATCACAGTAAATGCGACCACGAAAACGACAAGTGCCTCTGGTCAAAGTCAGAAAAATTTTGCGCCATGTTGCGACAATCTTCCGTTCCCCTGGACGACAAATGGCCACTGGTTATCCTGAACCTGAGGGGAGTTAAAGACATTCCCACGCTCAGTGAAATGCAAAAGTCCCATCTCCAGGCGCTGCTTTTTGTCCTTCTCGATCAAAAGGACTTCAGCGACACGCGACTGGAGGAAGTGCACAAACGAATGCACGCCATTGTCACCGCCCCGTTCAGCGAAAAGCTCAATGCCATTGCCAAGGAAACTACCGCCCTTGCCAAAGACATCCATACCATGTTCGGCAAGCACACCCAGCATATGTCACATGTCGCCAACAGTATTGAAGAAAGCATAGCGCTCGGCAAAGAACCCGCAAGCATGCTTTCCGGCTTACGCGACACCTTGCGCGATGTGGTCACGCAAATGGAAAGGGACGCCAGCGCGCTCCTGAGCCTCTCGCACAACGACAGCCTCACCGGAATCGCCAACCGTCGCGCCTTGGACCTCTTCCTGAGCCAGGCAGTGGAACGCTGGACGCGGGACAGCACTCCCGTTTCCCTCATCATGTTGGACATCGACAATTTTAAACATCTCAACGATACATACGGCCACCTGATGGGCGACCAGGTACTCAAATCGCTGGCCGCACAGATACAGAAAATCGCCGCCTCCCTCGACGACGACAACTCAAACGTCCTCGCCGCCCGTTTCGGCGGTGAAGAATTCGCTATAGTGCTCTTCGGCGAGGTCACTGACCTCACCGTGCTTGTGGCTGACAATCTACGTAAAACCATCCAGAAAACAGACGTCACCCAGATGAACGCCAACAGGCAAGTGCCCAGCGACCTCAGAGTCACTGTCAGCGTCGGCATCGCCGAGCTCTGGTCCGGCTGGAAAGGGGAATACATGCGAAACCTGGTGGACTTTGCGGATCAGGCCCTTTACCACGCCAAGAACAGCGGACGAAACTGCACCGCTCTCTATACGCCCGAGCAGTCCGACTCCTTTGTAGTCCTCGCCCAAGGCTGATCTCTTGCCTAAGCCTGCTCTTTAGGCCATACTCCTGCACGGGTCGTCAGAGACTTCCCGCCCATAGCGCAGCACAGGGTCTCGACCCTGGTCCGACGCTATGAATCTGTAATGGAGAACGCGGCAGCTTTCCTGTTCCGTTGCCATACAGAGACAGCGACTGACGAATCAACGGCAAGCCGTCCGGACGCGGCAAGCCCGCTCCACCTATATTTAGAGCATTTTAACTTTGGAACTGTACATACCCT
>JGI994J12354_10004420_pt1 | contig 12635 bp, 10 predicted proteins | sample IntmicLarv3ML3BL_FD_12354 | JGI IMG/M metagenome (IMG submission 12354)
CGAAGGCGCGAAAGTTACGATCAGGATGGGACCTGAGGAAATCCAGTCGATGGAAGACTTCATGGCCGATCGTAACATCGGCAACCGGTCGGACTTCATCAGAGATGCCATAAACGGATACATAAAGGCTCAACAGAATCCTGCATCCGGAATGGTGGAAGGAGGCGGGATCTTCGTCCGCCTAGGAGAGGTTCACATGGAGGCCTTGGAGATGATGAGACAGGACGGTACCTGTTTTGACGTCGAAGAGTTCGCCAGGAAATGTATCCTCGACAAGCTGATATCGCCGGAATTCGAAAAGGATTCCATCGATCGTGCTGTCAAGGCTGCGTTGATGGCCTCCCGGATGAAGTGAAGAAAAGGATGGGAAATAACCCGGCAGGGATGGGAAGGTGCTTCATGCACGCTCTGCCGGAGTAAACCGCTTTAAACATGGGGATGCACAAAAATGGTATCAAACACAGAAGGATCAGACGTTTCGGTCGTTGTCGAGCCGCGAATAGCGGTTGTCGGAGTAGGAGGTGCAGGTTGCAATGTGACCAGCAGCATCTACACCGCATTGGCCCCGGTGGATACTGTTCTTATCAACACTGATAAGAAAGCTCTTGATGATCAGCCCGCAGATAAAAAGATATACATCTGCAAGGCAGTGACGAAGGGCGAGGGAACCAAGGGAGACACCAGACTAGGAAAGAGATGTGCCAAGGTCCACGAGGACGAGATTGAGAAGGCACTCTTGGGATATGACGCTGTGTTCATCATCGCCGGACTCGGCGGAGGTACCGGAACGGGAGCGGCATCGGTCGTCGCAGAAATATGCGACCGCAACGGTCTTATGACATTCGTTGTAGCGATCAACCCGTTCTGTTTTGAATCAACAAGACTCAGTGTCGCATCCGAAGGACTCAGATCCATAAGAGCGGTCTGTCCGAACACATTCGTCGTGGATAACGACAAGATCCTCCAGCTTATGCCTGAAGCGACAATGGATGAGGCAATGCGTGCTGTCAACAGAAGCATAATGGATTTCGTACTTGACACAGCAAAGATAATGCCCGACATGGTCGTCGAGGAGACGGATTCCGCGATAGAGAAGATGAAACGCAGGATTGAGCGCAGCACTGCGCAGAACGTGCCGGAAGCAAGGGTAGCTTCCTGGCTGAAAGTATAACGCTTAAACAAAAAAGGGGGACCCCCCCTCCCCCTTAGTTTTTCCTCACTGAAATCTTTTACAATTTAAACAAAAAAGGGGACCCCCCTCCCCTTTGTTCTTCCTCTAATAAATCACTTTACCACTTAAATAAAAAAGGGGACCCCCCCCTCCCCTTTTGTTCTTTCTTTTGATCTCAAATATCATTCAATGTACGTGCTCAGCAGGAAATCCATAAGTTTGCAGCATCTGATACCGTTAAGATCTGCGTTCAACAGTTCGTCAGTACTTTTGCGTTCATGTTACTTTTGAAGGGGATTATACGAAATCATGATGTTAATGGGCTATGTTCTGTTTGATTGTGCAGGATATTTCCGAAACATTAGTTATAATTCTGTTAGTCTTTCGGATATGTCCGAAACAATTGATTCAATAAAGGTTTGTTAATATTCTGAAATAATATATGAAACAAAAATAATATGTTTCACAAGAAAAACGATACGCGGAATGATGGTTTTTCTTGTCTGGAGTTTGTGTTTTTCACTTCATTGATTCATAACCCAGATCAAAAGCTTTCGAGTTGAGTTCTTTGAATTTCTCCGGAACAATTTCGAGAAGGATCTCTTTGAGAAGATCCTTAGAAAGAGGGAATCCTTCTGCGGCGGCAACCGCGCCGATCATAACGGCATTTGCCGCAACAGCCTTTCCCGCGGATACCGCGATCTTCGTGGCATCTATTGTCTTGAGATTCTTGGACACAGAGGCGATTGAATCCACAAGATCATCTATCTTGGGATATTCCTCAAAGCCGGCAGCGACCATCGAAGGATAGATTGGATCCAGATTCATCAGTATGATCGTATCCTTATTCCCGAGCGTGATATTCCTGCATGTTTCTACGGGTTCAAATCCCATGATTATATCTGCGCCTCCGGTAGATTCCAGAGGACTGATGATGTCATCACCGAAACGAAGCGTGGAGATCACGCTTCCTCCCCTCTGTGCCATGCCGTGGACCTCGCTCATGGATACTTTGTGACCGGCTTTCATTGCAGCGGTCCCGAGGACCATCGATGCCAGCAGGACTCCTTGTCCGCCGACCCCTACGATCTGAACGGTATACTTCATTTCTTCACCTCTATGGCATGTTTGGGGCAGACATTCGCGCACATTCCGCACCCGATGCATTGTGTTTCGTCAACGATCACGGCATCGCCTTTCTTTTGCAGAGAGGGACACGCGATGGTCTGAAGACAGATGTGGCACTTGATACATTTGTTCTGATCCACCACACAAAGCTTCGGAACAAGCATCTTGCGCTTTTTGAGTTCCAAGGGGCAGGGGCATTTTGATATCACAACGGCGACACCGTCGAAATCCAAAGCATCCCTCATAACTTTCTCGGCGGCCTTGACATCATAGGGATCGATGGATCTGACATATTTGATGCCCAGGCCCTTCACTACGTTCTCGATGTCAATAGGATCTGTTTTGATATTGCCGTAATCCCTCCCCGTTCCCGGATTGGGTTGGTGACCGGTCATTGCCGTGGTCCTGTTGTCCAATATGACCATCACGATCTTATGATCGTTGAAAAGGGCGGATGTAAGAGGTGCAATCCCCGAATGGAAGAATGTGGAATCTCCTATGAACGCTATCGCCTTCTGATCGGTGGATTGATCGAATCCTCCCGCGGCACCGGCGCCTCCCCCCATACAGATTATGAAATCTGCGGCGTGGAAAGGAGGCTGAACGCCGAGCGTATAACATCCGATATCCGAACAATACACCACCTCTCTTTTTCCCACAGCTTTCTTTGCAGCTGCGAACATGCCTCTGTGAGGACATCCGGTACAGAGTGTGGGAGGCCTGTTGGGCAGTTTTACGGTAACTCCTGGAAGCGGATCGGGCATATCCGATACATTCACCAGATTTTTGAGTTTCTTCATCGTATCGGGAGAATATTCCCATTCTCTCGGAAGATGACCCGAACGTTTTCCGTATATCGGGGTTGTCAGACAATTCTGAGCACAAAGACGAAGAACCTGATCTTCAACGAACGGTTCCAGTTCTTCAACGATCATCACGAATTTCTTGTTCTTCAGGAATTCAATGATCTTCTTCTCCGGCAGAGGATTTGTGAATCCAAGCTTCAAAATGGATACGCCGGAAATGAATTCTTTGACATAGGTGTAACCCACACCCGAGGTTATCACACCGACATCTCCGCTGCCTTCTTTGAAGTTAAGGGGAGAATTTTCAGAAAGTTCTTTTGCTTTTTCGTTAAGTTCCAGGAGTCTGACCCTGTTCATCTTGGCAAACGCAGGGATGTTGACGAATCTTTTATCATTCTTCACAAAGTGACCTTTTGCCGGTGTATCTATCATCGGACCGTATTCTACTATCGATCTCGCGTGATTCACTCGGGTCGTTGTTCTGTATATCAAGGGAAGACCCAGAGACTCTGATACTTCGTAGGCATCCTTGATCATGTTCTTTGCTTCTTCGGGCGTTGAGGGTTCCATCATCGGAAGCAGGGAGATCGTTGCAAAGTATCTGTTGTCCTGTTCGTTCTGGGAACTGTGCACTGACGGATCGTCCGCACTGAGCACGAGCATCCCCCCGACCACGCCGGAATAGGCCAAGGTCATCAGCGGATCGGCCGCGACATTCAGTCCGACATGTTTCATGAACGCGAACGATCTAACGCCGGAAGATGCGGCTGCGGCAGAAACTTCCAGCGCTATCTTTTCATTTGCAGAGAATTCAAAGTACATTCCCGCTTCTTCGGAGATCTCTTCGAGTATGTTTCCTATCTCTGACGAAGGAGTACCGGGGTAAGTGGATGCGAATTTAACTCCGGCTTCCAAAAGACCTCTGACTATTGCTTCATTTCCCAGCAGTAATCCTCTTCCGTTCTTTTCCAAAATATTGCTCATCAGGACACCTTGATGTTACGGAGATATTCGTTCTCTGTTTAATTGGTTTCGTCGGAAGGGTATGTTATTCTTGAATATACAATGAAGAAATATTATTCGAATTTGCTAATCACACTGATATTTACATCGACATTTACATCGACATTTACATCGACATTTACACAAATAATATGAACGAAAAGAATAGTGGGGTTATTACGCAGGGGTAGCCAAGCCTGGAAACGGCGCAGGACTTAGGATCCTGTTCTTAGTGATACAAGGGTTCAAATCCCTTCCCTTGCACTATTTCTTCACCACAATAAAAGAATCAGGCATTATCGCATATACCATCCATATGTGGTTATGTAATAAAGACAATTATCACAAATAGGATATTTTATCCCAAAAGGGTTATATCTATATCAAGAATTTCATATTCAAGCAGGATTGAACATGAATGTGAAAATGTGGGCGATTGTAGCGACACTCATAATCATCCTTTCTGCCACGGGAATGTATCTTTCATATAATCTGGAAGAGAAAGATCGCGTGGTCATTGTAGGGATGGTCAATGAAGAAGGTTCTGGGGTTTTTGCCAGTAACTCTGTCGCAGGATTATCATTTGAAATCGAGACGAAAGAAAAGTGGGGGGGATTGGTATTCGCAACACCCGGCCCTTCTTCTATCCAGCATATGATCCTGATGGATTTTGTTCAGGAAGTGTTGGAGTTAAAGTTTGAGTTGTATAATGATATTAGAAATCCGGATACCGTTTATTGGACTGCCGTTGCACCCGGTTCTATGGGAGATGCCCTTCTTGCGGGCAACATAGACGGAGGAATAGCCTGGGAGGCTCATTACAGCAATGTTTGTAAGACAGGAAAGTACAATGCATATTCTGTGGGAACAACTGCAGACCTATGGGAAGATCATCCCTGCTGTGTGGTTGCCGCAAGCAGAGAATTCGTGAACGGGGACCCTAATGCGATACTTCGTTTCTTATCCGCTTATTCAAAAGCTGTAGACTGGGTCAATGACGCTGTCAACACAAGTTCACCTAATCATTCAAAATTATTGGGGTATGTAAAAGAGAAGGCCGGTGTGGATAATGAAATTGTCATTCAGGAAGCATTGGACAATGTGAGATACACATTTTCATTGTCAAATCTGAGAGAGGGCATATCCACAATGGTTGATACATACCAGAGACTGGGACTTTTGAATTATTCAGTGGACGAAATAGGATTTGATACCACGACGGATTTTGCCGATTGGTTGGTCGATGACTCTTACATAACGAACGCAGCGGGCAGAGACCCCTCAAGTTACATGGTCTTGACCAATAACATAGAGATCAAGGTCGGTGTTTTGGCTTACGATATCCATCAGATCGCGCTTCATGTGGGTGTGGGTGAAGGTTTCTTCGAAGAATATCAGATAACATTGTTTCTCGGAACGCCTTTCGCTGCCGGCGGAGAAGTGATGAATGCTCTGTTGGGCGGACAGATAGATCTCGGATTCGTCGGATCCCCCCCTGTTGTACTGACAACGATAAACATGTGGTGATCGAATGACAACAACATCAAATACAGATCAGGAAGTCAAGACGCTTGCTTCGAGACTTACCTATGATAAAGAGAACAAATTGCACAGAACGATAAGATCTATTGCTATCATAATATCCTCATTGGTGATATTCGTGTTGCTTTGGTGGAATATTTCACTTTTGGTAAATTCCGCGGCAATACCCACACCTACTAAAGTGTTGGATTCTCTGGTAAATCTTTTCACAAACGGTGACCCAGTGTCGGGAATGACGATGTGGTCCCACATAAGCATAAGTTTGCAGAGATTCATTGAAGGTTTCGCTTTGGCCCTTGCCGTGTCGATCCCAATGGGATTGTTACTGGGATATTCAAAGACCCTCAGTGACTTCATGAACCCAATGCTTGAGATATTGAGGCCGATAGCACCGATAGCATGGGCACCTGTTCTGTTGTTCGCAACAGGTTACTCCTGGGGCCCCGTGTTGGTCGTCTTCGTGGGTATATTCTTCCCGCTGCTTTCGAATACTGTTTTCGGAGTCAGGAAGATAGATAAGAACCTTGTAGATGCCGCAAAGACATTGGGAGCATCGAAGTCCAAGATATTCTACAAAGTCATGTTCCCCTGTGCGGTACCGTACATAATGAATGGTATCCGTATAGGTTCCGGAATAGGATGGATGTGTATCGTTGCATCCGAATTATACGCATCCTACGGAGGCGGAATCGGTTACTTCATAGGAATGCAGGCGTCGATCGGATACTGGTCAAATGTGTTCGCAGGCATAGTTATAATCGCTATTCTGGGAATATTGACCACCGGACTGTTTGATTACATACACAAGACAATATCGAAAAGGATGGGGATAGAATGAGCGGAGATATTCATTTAGACCATATAACCAAGGTATTCAGAAGAGAAGGGAAGGAAACGGTAGCCATTGAAAATCTTTCTTTGAATATCAAGGAGGGTGAATTGATATCGTTCGTCGGACCGTCAGGATGCGGAAAGACTACCATACTTCGTCTGATCGCGGGATTGGAAGAACTTACAGCCGGAGAGATAAGGGTCGGAGACAAGGTGTGTACCGAGCCCGGTCCGGACAGAGGAATGGTGTTCCAGGAGTTCGCGCTGTTCCCTTGGAGATCCGTCAGAAAGAATATCGAATTTGGTCTTGAGATCGCAGGTGTTCCAAAAAAGGAACGTCACGAAAAAGCTGATAGATACATTGAGATTGTCGGTCTCGAAGGGTTTGCAGATTCTAGAGTACATGAATTGTCCGGTGGGATGAAGCAGCGTGTCGGTATTGCACGTGCGCTAGTCGCAGATCCTGATGTAATCCTTATGGATGAACCGTTCGGAGCATTGGATGCACAGACGCGTAACATCATGCAGGCAGGACTCATCCGGATATTGGACAAGACGGACAAGACGATAGTGTTCATCACACATTCCGTGGATGAGGCGGTATTCCTTTCTGACAGGATCGTGATATTGACAAAACGTCCCGCTCGGATAAAGGAGGTAGTAGAGATTCCCTGGCCGCGTCCAAGGGATCGTGCGAGTCCGGAGTTCACAGCTCTGAGAAAAAGGATACTTGCCGAACTAGAGAATGAGAACGAAACACAATAAAAAAATTGGGGGGATATCCCCCCTTTTAACCTTTTGCAAGTTTTAATTCGTTATACTTGAAGACCTTGTCTTTACAAGAGAACTGGCATCTGTAACACGCTGTTCCCAGGCAGTTCTTCGTTTTTACAACGATAGTCTTGTCGTCCTTCACCGTGAGCGCGTGCTCAGGACATTCTTTCTCGCATAATTTGCATCCGGTACATCCGTTCATCTTTCCGGTGAGTTCCGTACCGATGTCGTTGATTATGCGCAGACCTCTTGCACCGAGATCCGGTATGTCACGAGCGACCATGCGGAACACTTCGGGAGTTCCCTTTACCTTGGGAAGAGGCTGGATGTCGAACATCTCGTTGTTCCTGTTGTACATATCCATGCTCATTCCCTCGTCCCAGAATGCGAGTTCCTGCATGTAGATCTGTTCGAAGGTCTTGTCGGAAGCGAACATAACGTGATTCGCTCTTATGCCGTCCGCAATGCTCTGTAACTCATCAAGAAGTTCAGGTTTCCTGAGAATATCGGTGGCCATAGCGAGAGATGTGTTACCGTATTGGTAGATCTTGTCGCAAGAGGGCGGCAGTAATCCTACTTCCCTGGCCTTGACAGCATCCACATACGTTCCGGAAGCTCCGGCCATGTACATTATTTTCATTTCTTCGAATTTGATGCCGGCTTTTTCAAGAAGTGTGAAATGACCCGCTCTCATGGCTCCGATCGCTTTGCAGGCTTCGGAGATATCATGTGAATCGATGTATATTCCATCTTGGAATTGCATTCTTCCGTCGCTCGTTGTGAGTTTTCCCTTTTTCCAGATATGGTCGTCCATAGCGGCGGCCACGGCGGCGATGACTCCAGTACCTGTGATACCTTTAGCCTTTCCGTGCATTGCTCCTTCGTCGGTCACCATGTTGAGATTGAAATCAACCTTGTCTCCGGGCTGAGGCATGATGTTCTCATCAAGCACAACGCATCTCCATTGGAAATCATATTCGAGGTCGCTTATCGCGCCCGGTCCTGCGAGCATACCGCATTTGATCGACTGGCCTTCCATTGCGGGTCCGGCTGCCGCCGAACCGGTGAAGATATCGTCCCCGACCTTCAGCGCCATTTCCGCGTTGGTACCGTAATCCGTAACGAGGCAGTTCTCTTTCTGCTCAAGGAATCCGCTCTTGTACATCATTGCCAAAGCATCTGCTCCGATCTCGTGTCTGATGGACGGAGGAACATACAGTTCACATCCGTCGGGCACATCGAGACCTACATCGACAGCAGAGAACACACCTGCGTTCCTTGCCTGTTCCTTGATCCCTCTTGCCTTGTGGGCATTCTCTCCCGCGAACGCAAGATCGTCCACCGGTATCCCTTGGAACAACGAAAGCTGTATCGGGTTACCGCATATGCTTACTTTCTCCACTTTTTTCAGGTCGATATCCAACGTTCTGATGACCTTGTTCACGGTATCCATCACAATATTGTGTGCCAATTCCGTTCCGACGTTAATGCAGAATGTCAGGTGATCCATTATGTTCGCACCGGGGAGCGGATGGCATTCCGTTACCGATGTCGACAATATCTTTCCGTCAGACAGTTCTACAGCATGTGCTCTTGTTCCGCTGGTACCCATATCTAACGATATTCCGTAGCTCATTTACTTCCTCCTCCGTATTTTGCTTAAAAAAGAGTTTTTCTTAGGTTCTTCCTCTGCTTCATGGCGACGTTCCTCGCATGCTTTGCAGTGGCAGACATCATCTTCATCTTTCTGATGATGAGCGTGTTTGTGATCATGGTCCCCGTCGCAATGGTCGTGGTCATGATCGTGGCCGTGATGATGATCATGGCTGTGATCGTCATTCCCGTGATCGTGGCCTTCACAACCGCAGTGATCGTGGTCATGATCGTGGCCGTGATGGTGATGATCGTGACCCTTTCCGTCGGAGTGGTCGTGATGATCGCTATCGCAGTGATCGTGATCGTGGTGGTGATGCGGATTGTCAAGGTGATAGTTCAGGCCCGATTCCTCAAGCAGATCGATCATGACATGTTCCAATTCATGCGGATCCACATCCAGAACGGCGGCCATGAAACTGAAATTTATCCTTTCGCACGGTTCCAATACGCCGTGATGTTCGACGCCGCTTTCCACATCCGTCAGATTAAGGGTCACTCCGGTACCGTCGTCCTTGTAAACGGCGGCTTTGATATGGCCAAGAAGCGAACCCGATTCCTTCTCCACCCATTTTCCCGTTCTCAGAAGAGCTTTTGCAAGCCTTGCCTCGGCATCCGCGTTGTATCCGTGAATATGTCCTTTCAGACCTACGGCGACACCTCCCGCTTCTTCCATGGAGGTCTTCTCCGCATTGGTGTTCTTTTCTTCGCAATCATGACAGTGGCAGTCATCTCCGTGCTCATGATGGTGGTCGTGGGCGGTCATTGCATCATCTCGTAAACTTTCTCCAGGTTCTCGCCTGTTTTTGTTGACACCGGTATCATCGGTTTGTCGGGATATTCGCGTTTAAGCCAATCCATGGCGGCTTTCATCTTTTCCGGGGTGGCGATGTCACTCTTGTTGATAAGAATGAAATCGGCGCCGAACATCTGTCTTTTGAAGAATTCTTCCTTCTTCTTGATGAGATCGTCGAATCTCTGAATGTCCGCTATTCCTATGATGAACATTTCGTCGGGATCGATCATTGAGAAATGGACAAGTTCTTTCACTTTGTGGGGAAGCGCCAGGCCGGTAGGTTCGATGATTATTATGTCGGGATCTATATCCTTCTTTATGTTCTTCAAAGCACTCTGAAGTGTTCCGGACAACGAACAGCATATACAACCGTCGGGCAATTCGATGGCATCGTATCCTTCCGCCTTCAGGGTCGCACCGTCGACACCGATCTCTCCGGCCTCGTTAACCAAAATGGCAACCCTTACTCCTTTTCTGCTATACATCGATGCTAATTTCATCAAAAGTGTGGTTTTTCCGCTTCCGAGGAATCCCCCGAGAATGTATACGTACATATTCTCCTGAACGCAGAGAAGGATATTTAGTTTTTACATGGATACAACATACATGGATATGAAAAAATACCGCTTTTCATACATCCAACACAATAATAACTTTTCTGAGGCCCCCATATTTTCGAAAGAGGGATGACAGCAGCGGCCTCCGCTGTGTCGGCAGTGCGGGGATCGGTATGCAGTGTCCGCTTCACAGCGAAATATTCGTTTTTATTGCAACGAAGTTAAAAAAATCGTAATCTTGTCTGCCGGTCCGTGTAACGGGATCGTGTGTCACAAATCCGTAGATGCAGGTCTCATGAATCATTAAAATATCTGTTGGATGATACATCCTTATGGAATATAATTCCCCCCGAGTGATGATAGCCGGAGCGCACAGCGATTCGGGCAAATCCACAATAACCTTAGGCCTTCTGTTGGCTCTCAAAGATATGGGGCTGAATCCTCAGTCCTTCAAGGCGGGCCCCGATTATCTGGACCCGATGCATCACACTATGGTGCTGGGAAGGGAATGCAGGAATCTTGATACATGGATGTTCCCCGAGGGAGTCAAGGATGCGTTCATGAGAGGCACAAACGGAACAGGCATATCCGTCATCGAAGGAGTGATGGGATTGTATGACGGGATGGACGGAATGAACGAAGAAGGTTCGTCCGCGCATCTCTCCAAGATACTGAACACCCCCGTGATCCTCGTCATAGATGCGAAAGGTATGTCCCGCAGCGCCGGAGCGGTCGCAATGGGCTTTAAAGAATATGACAAGGAAACGAATGTCGCGGGAGTGATATTCAATCGGGTCGGGAGCAGAACCCATCTCGAAATGCTGAAAGCGTCCCTGAAAGGAATAGAATGTCTCGGAGGAGTTACGAGAGACGACTGTATGATCCTTGAAAGCAGACATCTCGGACTGGTTCCCGCCGGCGAAACGTACGATTCAGGGAAATATGAGAAGATATCCGCGCACGTAAGATCTTGTTTAGACATCGATGCGATAGTAAGGATCGCAAATTCCGCCGGACCATTGGAGGTCCCGGTTCCAAAAAGCAGATGTTCGGAGAAAAGGGTACGCATCGGGGTCGCCAGGGATCCTGCGTTCAATTTCTATTATGTTCATAATATGGAGGATTTGATGAACGCCGGAGCGGAGTTGGTTCCTTTTTCTCCTATTTCGGACGAGTTTCCAGATGTTGACGGATTGTATTTCGGAGGAGGTTACCCCGAGATCTACGCACCCGCTTTGGAAAAGAATAAAGAGATGAGAAAAGCGGTCAAGAAGGCATCCGATGACGGGATGCCGATATACGCCGAGTGCGGCGGACTGATGTATCTGTGCGCGGAGACAAAGGATCTGAAAGGCGATCGTTACGAGATGTGCGGAGTATTCGACGCGCACACAGTGATGAGCAACAATAAAATGGTCTTGGGATACGTCGATACCGTTTCCGTAAAAGATACCGTAATATGCGAAAAGGGATGGACAACCCGCGGACACGAATTCCATTATTCGAACATCGTTCCCGCAGGGAACGAAAAATACGCCTTCGAATCGGCAAGGGGCAAAGGTATCGCCGACGGAAAGGACGGCATCGTCGAAGGAAATACGGTGGCAGGGTACATGCATATTCATTTCGCCTCGAATCCCAAGATCCCCGTCAGGTTCGTTGAAAGCTGTGCAAGATACGGAAGGACCTGAGGCACGTTATTGTGCCCCTCTATTACTCTTTTATTATAGTAAATATGATAAAGCGAAGATCACGGCGGGATCCGTGAGGATAACTGAGATATATTGTGAATTCGTTTTCTATAGTTGTTGCGGTGATATACTGTCGGATACAAGAGTCCAAAACAATCCCATTTGGTCTTTTTCTATTACACTATATAAACTTTTTGTTATTGTTTATATTCGTGGATGTAACATCCATCCTTGACATAGGTTATATATTTACCAGGGAATAACAACCTCAGTGTGTGCCGAGCTCGCTCGACAAACACGATTAAAGGAGGAAAAACTATGGTTAGTCACAAAGGAGTAGACTACGGGAAAATTCTCAGAAGGTACGATATAGAGGCCCAGAATGAGACTTCCCCGGAAGCAATCGCAAAGAAAATGCTTCCTTCGGACGCGACACTTAAGAAAGTCGCCGAGACTGTTGTTTGGATGAAATTCAAAGACGTCGGCCCGGCTGTTACCGAGGCTCTGAAATCGAAGAAGCCCTTGGACATTATCAACGACGGTCTCGTTGTTGGAATGGAAATCGTCGCAAAACTGTACGCAGACCACATCTATTATCTCCCCGAGATCATGATGGCCGCAAAGACCATGGAAATCGGAATCGCCATTGCTGAGAAGCAGATCCCCGGCGGAAGAGAGACAAAA
>JGI994J12354_10004421_pt1 | contig 12634 bp, 15 predicted proteins | sample IntmicLarv3ML3BL_FD_12354 | JGI IMG/M metagenome (IMG submission 12354)
ATCTGCCGCCGTTGAAAAACAAATCTAAATAATGAGTCGATAAACTCTTTTTTCTTTCATTTTTTATTTTTGTTTTTTCACTTTTTTCTTTCACTTTTTTCTTTCACTTTTTTCTTTCGTTTTTTATTTTCATTTTTTTATTTTCATTTTTTTCATTTTTATTTTTTTCATTTGGTGAATTCATTTTTTTCATTTTTGTGTTGCAATGTGAAGCGAATTCTTGCCGCTTTAAATTTTCAAGGCGTTAGTTTCTTTTTTATCAAGCAATAATTTTAATTACTTCTTTACTTAATTTTTGAAAAGAATTATCACTTTTATTTTGTACAAAAGGTTTTCAAGCCGTTGTACTTTTCATAATTATCGTTATTTTTGTTGAGATTCTAATAAAAGAAATGGGTGGATGTATGAGTCAAAAGTTCAGGGGCGTTATTCCCGCGTTAATTACGCCGTTTACGGCAGACAATCAGATTGATGTTGACGGATTCCGAAGAAATATCGAATTCACGATAAAAGGCGGTGTCAGCGCTATTGTTCCGTGCGGAACGACCGGCGAATCCGCAACATTATCGGCCGCCGAACATATGCGTGTGACCGACATTGCAATAGATGCGTCAACCGTTCCCGTCATTGCCGGAACCGGTTCTAACAATACGGCCGAAGCTGTCGAATATACGAAACACGCCGCAGATTCGGGGGCTGATGCAGTTTTAATTATTACACCTTATTACAACAAACCGACGCAGTCCGGCTTAAAAGCTCATTTTGAAACCATTGCGGATTCGGTCGACATTCCGATTGTCCTTTATAACGTTCCGTCAAGAACAAGCGTTGATATGAGTGTCTCTACCATTGCGGATTTGGCAAAACATCCGAATATTGTCGCCATCAAAGAAGCAACCGGCGACATGGGAAAAGCATCGGAAATCCTTTCCAAAACACAAGACGAAGATTTCATTTTGCTCTCGGGCGATGATATCGCAACCCTTCCTCTCATGTCCATCGGCGCTGCCGGCGTTATTTCCGTTATCGCCAATATTCTGCCCGGTAAAATGGTTGAAATGGTCAACGCCTTTGAAAGCGGAAATCTGAAAAAAGCCTCTGCCCTTCACTATGAAATGACGCCGCTGATGAAGGCGCTTTTCATTGAAACCAATCCTGCGCCGATCAAAACCGCTGCCGGATTGGCAGGTCACGCCGCCGGCGGACTCCGTCTGCCGCTTGTTCCGCTTCAGCCGTCCAGTCTGGAAATTCTGAAAGCCGAATTAAAGGGCTGCGGGGTGCTGAAATGAGCACAGAAGTCAGAGCTGCCGTCATCGGCGCCTGCGGCCGTATGGGCTCATTGATTATTCAGCGAATTCTGGCAACAGAAGGCATCACACTCTCCGCCGCGTTCGATGTCGCTTTCGTCGGCCAAGATGTCGGCGAAGTCGCTCGCATCGGAAAACTCGGCATTCCCGTTTCTGATTCCAAAGATTTGGCTGCCGTTCTCAAAGAATCTAAAACAGATGTTGTCATTGATTTCACGATTGCCGCGGCAACTGCCGTCAATGCGCCGGCGGCTGCTTCTGCCGGAGTCAATTTAATTATCGGAACGACCGGCATCAGCGATGAACAGCGGGCAAAAATCGAAGAAGCCGTTGTTAAAAACAATGTCGCTGCCGTCATTTCTACAAATTATTCCATCGGCGTCAATGTTTTCTTTAAACTTTTAAAAGAGGCATCTCAATATTTGGGTGACTACGATATTGAAATCATTGAAGCGCACCATAATCAAAAGAAAGATGCGCCAAGCGGAACCGCAATGACCGCTGCCGAAATTATCAGCGATGCGTTGGGCGGCAAAGAACTCGTGTTCGGCCGGAACGGTCTCTGCCCGCGCGGCAAAGAAATCGGTGTTCATGCCGTACGCGGCGGCGATATTATCGGCGATCACACGGTTATGTTTGTCGGCAATTCCGAGCGCATCGAGCTTCGGCACCAGGCGCACACCCGCGAAATCTTTGTCGGCGGCGCCGTTTTGTCGGCAAAATGGATTAATGCGCAAGAAAAAGGAAAAATTTACAGCGTTGCAGATGTTTTAGATTTATAATCTGACCGCTTATTTTTTTCATTTATTCGATTTCATAAAAAACACCCGATTTATTTAATCTCATCTTAATTTATTTTTAGGAATCTTTATGAAAATTTCATTACTCGGCCCGTCCGGCTCATACACGGAAAAAGCGGCGAATCAATTCTTCTCAAACCCGAAAAACGGTGTTTCTCCCGAATTCATTTACCAATCCGCCATCGAAAGCACTGTTCTCGGGTTATTTAAAGATGAATCCGAACGCGCCGACTTTGCCGTCATCCCGATTGAAAATTCTATTGAAGGGGCTGTCGGCATCAGCATGGATCTTCTTCTCGAAAAAGAGGTGGTCATCGCCGCTGAAATTGTTCTTCCGATTTCTCATTGTCTTTTAATTTCGAAAAACGCGGCGGAAGATTCTGATTTTTCTCTGGACGACATCTGTTGCGTTTATTCTCACTCACAGGCTCTCTATCAATGCCGTTCTTTTATCCGGGACAATTTGAAAAATGCCCGCCTTTCGGAAACGGAAAGCACGTCCAAGGCGGCTTTAATTGTTTCGGATGCAAACGACGGCGGCGGAAATTCCGGGTCTTTTGATTCTGCCGGTCATAAATCTGTTTCCGCCGCGATTGCTTCGGCCGAAGCCGGCGAAAAATACGGGCTGAAAGCAGTTCGATGCGGCATTCAGGACAATATCGCCAATTTCACGCGTTTTGCTGTCCTCGCCCGCTCGGATGCACCGATTCAAAATGCGGCAAATGCCTTTTTGTCCGGAGACTTCCTGTCTAAAAATGATGACGGAAGTACCTGTTTGAAAACATCTCTCGTTTTCTCTCCGACGCACGACAAACCGGGGGCTCTGTTCCATATTCTTGAAATTTTCTATCTTCGCCAAATCAACTTAACGCGGATCGAATCCCGGCCGTCAAAAAAGGCATTGGGGGAGTATTATTTCTACATTGATTTAGAAGGGACGCCTGCCGATAAAGATGTTGCGGAGGCGCTTTCTCAAGTTTCCGAGAAAGCTTCAAAAGTTAAAATTCTCGGAACTTACGGGAAAATATCTTCAACTTCCCGATAAGGTTTAATAAATTTGAAGCATGACTTAAAATATTCATTCATAATTTGCAAGATAATCCTTGTGAGGTTCAGCGTTGACAAAAGATTTCTTTACGATTGATGATTTTGATGTTTCCGGTAAAACAGTCCTTCTGCGAGTCGATTTTAATTCGCCGATGGGACCGAACGGACAAATTTTAGATGATGCGCGCATCAAAAGCCACGTTCGCACAATCAATGATTTAAAAGATGCCAAAGTTGTTCTTCTGGCTCACCAAAGCCGCCCGGGGAAGTCGGATTTTATGACAACGAAATCCCACGCCGCGATTTTGTCGAAATATCTCGGAAAAGAGGTTCGGTATGTCGATGATATTTTCGGCGCATACGCTCGGTCATGTATTTCTTCAATGGAGCCGGGCGATGTTATCCTGCTCGAAAATGTCCGCTTTTTTTCCGAAGAATCGCTTGAGCGTTCGGTTGATGAACATGCCGATTCTTATTTCGTTCAAAAACTTCTGCCTTATATCGATTATTTCTTTAATCCCACCGATCTCATCTATCGGTTGTCGGCTTTACGCGCGATATTCCGTGCGGCGCCGGCAGAATTATGGAATCCGAAATTGTCAGCCTCGACCACGGACTGGACGGTGAACGTCCCTGTGTTTATGTTCTCGGCGGTGCGAAAGTAGATGATTCTTTAAATGTCGCTAAAAATGTTTTATCCACCGGAAGCGCCGACCTTGTTCTGTTTACAGGTGTTGTCGGCAACGTCATTTTGGCGGCGTCCGGCTATGATATCGGCCAAGCAAATCTGGACTTGATTAAGAAGATGGGCTATGAGGATTACATTAAAAAAGCCAAATCCAAAATCGAAAAATTCGGAGATCGCGTTCGGTTTCCCACAGATGTCGCATTAAATGTCGATGGGAAACGTATTGAAGCCAAGATCAAAGAAATGGGAAAATCCGCATATCCCGCATACGATATCGGTATCGAAACAATTGCCAATTATACGTCTATTATTGAATCGGCCGGAACTGTCATTTTAAACGGCCCCGCCGGCGTTTCCGAAAATCCGGACTTTGCGCTTGGAACACATGAAATCATCCGCGCGGCAACAAACGCTCAATTTTCAATTATCGGCGGCGGACACATTTCTGCTGAAGTGAATCGTCTCGGCATGAGCAGCCAATTCTCACACATCAGCACGGGTGGCGGCGCATGCATTGAATATCTTTCCGGAACAGAGCTTCCCGGAATTGCCGTTCTTAGAAAAGCGTATGCTAAATGTATTAGTGATGACGAATCCGAAGATTAATGTTTATAATTTCGCAAGGATGTGCTTGTTCAATGTCAAAAAATGTTCTTCACAAAAATGAGGGTATTCTTGCCGTTAAAATTGCCCGCCAGGCCATTGCGTCCGCCTTGGACAATCAGGATCCTTTTTCAGATCTTCCGTCGACGCCTGTCATTTTTTCAGAAAAAAGAGGCGCTTTTGTAACGCTGGCGTTGAACGGCGAGCTTCGAGGCTGCGTCGGCTATCCTTATCCCGCCCTGCCGCTCAAAGAAGTTCTTGTCAAATCGGCAGTCGCGGCGGCATTTGAAGATCCCCGATTTTTCCCGTTGGAAAAAAAGGATTTATCAAAAATTACGATTGAAGTTCGAACCCTGACGCTTCCCGAATCATTGGGCAGCGCATTTACAACCTATTCCGACCAAATCCAAATCGGAACGCACGGATTGATTGTCGAATACGGCGAACACCGCAGCGCTTTTCTTCCGCAGGCGGCAGTCGAAAACGGCTGGAATTCTGTTGATTTCTTATGCCATGCCTGTAAATCCGCGGGGCTGACGCCCTTGATGTGGAAATACGGCGCTAAAATATCCCGCTTCGAAAGACAGGTTTTCAGAGAAATTGAGCCGAACGGGATGATTTCTGACAGCGAAAACGAAGATAAATTCGAAAAAACCGGTTGAAAATTAATATATGTAAAATAATATCTGAAAAATTTAAAAATAGAATTTGGCTTTTAATTTTTAACCGCTGTTCTCATTTTTGGGAACTTTCGGAAATCAAATGCGCCGTTAATTTTGCTTTTTTGTCTTCGGGAATCGGCGTTGTTTCTTTTTGTTCGAAATTGAAATGAACGACAACGGCTTTTCCTTTTGCGCAAAGGCGGTTTTCCTGCCAAGCTTCTTGATAAACAGTAAATGATTTCGTGCCGATGCGTTCAATAAACGTGCGGATTTCAACATCATATTGGAAAAATAATTCCCCGACGAAATCGTATTCGGTTCGGGCCATAATCAAAGTCCAAACGCTGTGGGATAAGTTTAAATCGGGCTCAAAAATGCGGAAAATCGGATTCCTTGCCATTTCAAACCAACGGGCAAGGACAAAAAAAAAAAAGCTCGGAGTAACGGTTGTTGTAAACATATTTCTCTTAAATTCCGTGAAATCTATTTAAACTTATCAGTTCGGCAGAGGTTGCCATTTCGGAATACTGTCATTAAAATTCGTGATAGACTCATGAAAACATATTTAATACATTAATGAATTTTCCATGTGCATCAGCAGGAGCATTTTTTAATATGCGGCTGTTGCATCAATCATAAAAGAAGGGATTATATTATTCGAAAACATACGCTTCCTTGATACAACGCTCCGCGACGGCGAACAAACGCCGGGCGTGGCGCTTTCGACAGATGATAAAATAAAAATAGCGTCGGCTTTGGACGATTTAGGTGTGAGCATTATTGAAGCGGGCTCCGCTGTCACGTCTGAAGGCGAACGCAGTTCCATTAAAGCGGTTGCAGCACTCGGACTGCGCGCTGAAATTTGCAGTTACTGCAGAATGCGCACATCCGACATTGATTTGGCTTTAGAATGCGATGTCGATTCGGTTCACCTCGTCGTTCCGTCTTCAGCTCTCCATATTGAATCAAAGCTGAAAAAAGACATTCGGATTCAACAGGACAGAGAAGATGTTATTTCAATGGCGGCAGATGTTGCGGAATACGCCAAAGCGCACGGGCTGATTGTTGAATTCAGCGCCGAAGACGCTTCCCGTGCGGATTTGAAATTCTTAAAAGAACTTTATTCGGCAGGAGTTTCCGCCGGCGCGGACCGACTTTGTTATTGCGATACGGTCGGCATGCTGACGCCGGAAAAAACATTTACGATTTTCTCCGAACTGGCTTACGCCGTCGATGCGCCGATCAGTATTCACTGCCATAACGATTTCGGATTGGCAACGGCAAATACGATTGCAGCTCTTCGGGCCGGTGCCGCTCAGGCACATGTCACTGTAAATGGAATCGGTGAACGCGTAGCGGCAATGCTTCTTTAGAAGAAGTCGCGGTTCAGCTGGAGCACCTTTACGGCGTCCCGACAAATCTTAAAATTGAAAATTTATACAAACTTTCAAGATTGGTCAGCCGTCTGACAAATACTCCTGTCGCTCCGAATAAAGCAATCGTCGGCGGCAATTCCTTTACGCATGAAGCCGGTATTCATATTCATGATTTGGTGAAAAATACGGCGTCTTACGAGCCGATTTCTCCCGAATTTGTCGGAAGAACGCGACGCGTGGTTCTCGGAAAACATGCCGGTGCCAGTTCCATTGAGCTTGCGTTAGGCGACCTCGGCTTAACGGCGAATCCTGCGCAGAAGGAAGAAATTTTCCGCCGCGTCAAAGAAATGGGTGATAAAGGGCTCAGTGTCACAGATGCCGATTTGCAGACCATTGCGGAATCCGTATTGGAAATTCACTGTGAGCCGACCGTGAAATTAAAATCATTTTCGGCAATTTCAGGTCGTCCCGCCATTCCGATGGCATCCGTTGTTTTGGAAGTTAACGGTAGGGAAGAGATTTGCGTTGACACGGGAGACGGTCCGGTGGACGCGGCCATACGTTCCATTCAGCGCGCTGTTTCATCTGTTGGCGACATCATTCTGGAAGAATATCATGTCGATTCAATTACGGGCGGAACAGATGCCTTGGTTGAAGTGACGGTTAAGATGTCCAAAGACGGTAAAGTGATTACCGCCCGCGGCGCCCGAACGGATATTATTGAAGCCTCGGTCGAAGCGGTTATTAACGGTATGAATCGGCTTGTTTGAGTCGGTTTCCTTTCAGTTTTTGATTGTTTTAACCCCTTGCAAAGTTTCCCGGTGTGCTTAAAACAATCATTAAATACCTTGCATTAATATTCATGTAAAGCTAAGCCGATTTTTCGGCAACAAATTAAGGAGATGCTGTTTTAATGACAAAAAATTCTGCGGAGCAGATGAACGGCGCCAAAGCATTCATCGAATCTCTCAAAATGGAAGGAGTTGACACTATATTCGGGTATCCCGGCGGTGTTTTACTTCACATTTACGATGAGATTTATGACTGCGACATCCGTCACATCCTCGTTCGTCACGAACAGGCTGCGGCGCATGCTGCCGATGGTTATGCCCGCGCAACAGGTAAAACAGGTGTCTGTCTCGCAACATCCGGGCCGGGCGCCACAAATTTGGTCACCGGTATTGCAACCGCTCATATGGATTCCGTTCCGATGGTCGCGTTTACCGGACAAGTTTCCAGTTCTTTAATCGGGAATGACGCTTTTCAAGAAGCCAACATTACGGGCATTACGCTTCCGATTACAAAGCATAATTATTTGGTTCAGAAAGCGGACGACATTCCAAAATCCATAAAAGAAGCTTTCTACATCGCATCAACCGGCCGTCCCGGTCCCGTTTTAGTCGATATCACAAAAGATGCGACGGTGAACGAATTTAAATTTTCTTATCCGGAAAGGGCGGAACTCCGCAGCTACAAGCCGACCGTCAGAGGAAACTCTAAACAGATTCAGACGGCTGCCAAGATGATTCTGAATGCTAAGAGACCGGTTATATACGCCGGCGGCGGCATCGTTTCATCGAATGCGTCTTTTGAACTGCACAAGCTGGCGGAAATGCTGAATGCGCCGGTCACAACAACGCTGTTAGGCATGGGCGCTTTCCCGACAGACCACCCGCTTTTCCTCGGTATGCTCGGCATGCACGGAACAAAGTATGCCAACTTCAGTATTCAGGATTCCGATCTCTTAATCGCAGTCGGTGCACGTTTTGATGACCGTGTCACAAGCAAAATTTCATCTTTTGCCTCCGGTGCCAAAATTATTCACATTGATGTCGATCCTGCGGAAATTTCAAAGAACGTCGCGGTTGATATTCCGATTGTCGGAGATGCCAAGTGCGTTTTAAAAGATTTGATTAAAACGCTTTCCGATAAAATCACTGCCGGTAAGACGGATGATTGGGTGAAGCGCGTTCAGCAGTGGAAAAAAGGAGTATCCGCTCACTTATCAGAGAGACAGTTCCAAAATTAAGCCGCAATTCGTTATTGAAACGCTTTGCGAAGTCGAGCCAAACGCCATTGTGGCAACGGAAGTCGGTCAGCATCAGATGTGGACCGCTCAATATTTCAAATTTAAACAGCCGCGCAAATTCATTACATCCGGCGGTCTCGGCACGATGGGTTACGGTCTTCCGGCAGCGATGGGCGCCAAAGTCGGCTGTCCCGATCAAGTCGTTTTCGATGTCGCAGGCGATGGTTCTTTCCAAATGAATTCTCAGGAATTGGCAACGCTTGTTTCCAATGATATTCCGGTTGTTGCGGTTATTTTAAATAACGGTTACCTCGGAATGGTTCGCCAGTGGCAGGAACTTTTCTATGACCGTCACTATTCGCATACCGACATTTCAGACAGTGTGGACTTTGTTAAATTGGCAGAAGCGTACGGCGCTCTCGGTCTTCGCGTCGAAAAGAAATCCGAGCTCAAAGAAGCGGTTCAAACGGCGGTTAAATCCGGCCGTCCGGCTGTGATTGATGTTCGCGTCGACCGCGAAGAAAATGTTTTCCCGATGGTTCCCGCAGGGGCTTCCATCAATGAACTCATTGACGAAAGAAAATACGGAGGCTGCTGAACATGTCTGAAAATTCTCACACGCTTTCCATTTTGGTTGAAAACCATTACGGCGTTTTAACGCGCGTTGCCGCTCTTTTCGCACGCCGCGGCTATAACATTGACAGTTTAGCGGTCGGCATGACGGAAGATCCCGGCATTTCGCGGATGACAATTGTCGTTTACGGCGATAATGCGGTTATCGAGCAAGTGATTAAGCAGCTTTATAAGCTGATTGAAGTCATTAAAGTCGTTGATTTAAGCGCGGAAGAATACGTTGACCGCGAATTAGCGCTCATCAAAGTCAGTGCCACATCGGAAACGCGTGCCGAAATTCTTCAAATCGTCGAGATTTTCCGTGCCAAAGTCGTTGACATCGGTTCAAACACGATGATGATTGAAATCACCGGCGGCAGCGAGAAAATCTCTGCGCTTGAAAAGCTGCTGCGTCCGTTCGGCATTAAAGAATTGGCGCGTACCGGTAAAGTCGGACTTTTAAGAGGGTCCAAAGACGTTGTTAAGGAAAAATAATTAAAAGTTGACATCCACTCGAAAACTTGAAATTCAAGTTTTCTTTTTTTATTTTTATTTATTTTTATTTTCTATTAATAAACAGGAGCTTAAACATGGCACAAATGTATTATGACAAAGATGCGGATTTGAAGGTATTGAACGGCAAAACGATTGCTGTTATCGGTTACGGCAGCCAGGGTCATGCTCAGGCTTTGAATTTGAAAGATTCCGGCCTGAATGTTGTCGTCGGTTTGAAAAGAGGCGGGGGCAGCTGGAAAAAAGCTGAGGCCGACGGAATGAAAGTCATGGAAGTTCCGGACGCTGTTAAATCTGCCGATATCGTTCACATTTTGGTTCCCGATGAAATTCAATCCAAAATCTATTATTCCGATGTCGAGCCGAATTTGAAACAAGGCGCTGCGCTTTCTTTCTCTCACGGCTTTAACATTCATTACAACCAAATCGTTCCGCGCGCCGACTTGGATGTCTTTTTGGTCGCTCCGAAAAGCCCCGGCCACATTGTCAGAAGAACATATTCCGAAGGCATCGGCGTTCCCGGCTTGGTCGCTGTTTATCAAGACGCAAGCGGCAGCACGATGAAAATCGGTTTGGCTTTTGCAAAAGGAATCGGCTGTACACGCGCAGGCGTTTATGAAACCAGCTTTCGGGAAGAAACCGAAACCGATTTGTTCGGCGAACAGGTTGACCTTTGCGGCGGCGTTGCCAGTTTAATGAAAGACGCTTTTGATATTTTGGTCGAAGCCGGCTACCAGCCCGAAATGGCTTACTTTGAAACCGTTCACGAAGTCAAACTCATCGTCGATTTGATTCACGAAGGCGGTCTTGAACGAATGTGGCATTCCGTCTCCAACACTGCCGAATACGGCGGCATGACAGTCGGTCCGCGCGTCATCAACGAAGAATCCCGCGACGCCATGTATGAAGCGCTTTATCGCATTCAAAACGGCGAATTCGCCAAAGAATTCATCTTAGAAGGATTGGTCAATCACCCTGTTCTGAAAGCCATGGAACGCCATGAAAAAGAGCTTGAAATTGAAATTGTCGGCAAAGAAATCCGTTCCAAAATGCCCTGGTTAAACAAAGGCATTGATTCTGACTGATTCTTTTCTTTTTTTTCATTTTTCTTTTTATTTTCTTTTTCAATTTTTGGTTTTATTCATACATTCCGGCATCTCGAATACTTTCACGCCATCGTTCATCTTTAAATAATTTTGACAAATATTGGTTAAATTGAGGAATCATTTATGGATAATTCTGAAAACTTTGAAAATATGATTTTTTGCCAATGCTGTGCAATGCCGATGGACGCATCCGGCGAAGTTAACGGAACGGAAGCCGACGGCAGTAAAAATGACGATTATTGCATGTATTGTTACAAAGACGGCGCGTTTACCGCACCGGACGCAACCATGGAAGAAATGATTGAGATTTGTGTTCCGCACATGGTTTCTTTATATGAGGAAATGACGGAAGACAACGCTCGTGAAATGATGCGAAACTTCTTCCCACAGCTCAAACGCTGGAAAAAATAATTTGAAACAACGGAATCTGTTTTTCATATCAGGTGTCAATTTGATTCAAAATGAAGTAACCGAAAATATTTATTCCCGCAGAAGCATCCGCCGCTTTTCGGAAAAAACAATTCCTGAAGAATCGGTTGAAACGCTTTTAGAATGCGCCCGCTTTGCGCCTTCCGGTTTAAACAATCAACCGTGGCGGTTTATTGTTGTTGACGATTCGGCTCTTCGCGCCGAAATATCATCGCTGACGCATTATTCCGACATAATTTTGTCCGCGCCGCTGCTGGTCTCTGTTTTTTTAGACACGGCTTCTTCTTATCACCGCGAAAAAGATTTGATGGCAATCGGCGCAAGTATTCAAAATATTCTGCTGGCGGCTCATTCTCTCGGGCTCGGCGCGGTTTGGCTCGGCGAAATTTTGAAAAATAAAGAAAAGGTTTCAAAAATTCTGAATGCGCCGGATCATTTTGAATTGGCAGCAGTTGTTGCCGTCGGTTATCCTGCCGATAATCTTTCCGATGAAAAAGCGGACAGAAAGCTGCTGAATGAAATTGTTTTTAAAAATTCGTATCTCGATTAAAATAAAAAAATGAAAACATAAAAAATAAAATACGGAATAATATTTTCCCGTATTTTAAAATCCGAATAATAAAAACGGAATGAACATAAGTAATGAAACAATGGCGAAGAATGCAAATACGATTATGAAATATGCAATAATGAAAATGACCGCATCTTTCGCAGTTGCTTCCGCAAACGGTATTTCTCCCTTATTCATTTTCTCCGCTTCTTTGTAAGCATCGTACATTGCGTAGACCCATATCACAAGTCCCGGTAAAATAAATATTGATCCGATCCAAAGGACTATCATCATGAGAAGACCTTTTTTTAATTGACCGTTATAAACCTGGCCGGCTCCTGTGAAAAAGAAAGATAAAATGATTGCGACAAAGGTGCTTTTTTCTTTCACATAGACAACATTTCCGGCAGGCTGTGTTTTTTCTATTTCCGATTCTGATTTTTGGCAATTTTCGGATTCTGTTTGTAATGTAAACGGTTTGCCGCAATTTTTGCAGACTTTTCCGTTCGGGTTGGCAGGTTCGCCGCAGTTGGAACAATTGTTATTTGTCATCTGTTTTCCCTCTCTTTATCTGTTTTTATTTTTATCTATTTTTAAACAGAGTTATTATTTCTGTTGGTTTTACTTTTATATATATGATATACATACTCGATCGATTTCCTTTTTTGATTTTTGCACTCGATTCTTCCTCTTCTGCAGAAAAATAATGCATAAGTTTAAATCAATTCATTAAATTCAATTTAATATTTAATAGAATCAAAAATTTAATTCAATTTAATTTAATTTTAATTCTGAATCCAACTTTTTAAAAACGAGGTGTTTTTTTGACAAATAATGAAAACGATTATGATTCCCAAAAAGTCGTTGTTGAAGTCAGCGATGTCTACAAAAGTTATTTCCTGGGACACGAAG
>JGI994J12354_10004422_pt1 | contig 12634 bp, 13 predicted proteins | sample IntmicLarv3ML3BL_FD_12354 | JGI IMG/M metagenome (IMG submission 12354)
AAAGCCGCAGCGATGGCGGCGCATCAAGCGACGCGGCGAGGGTTCCGTTGCGGAAGGGCAAATACGCGTCGAGATCGAGCGCGGTTTCGGTGACGGTAATGCTTATTTCGTGGGCACGGATTGCGCTCCTCACGCCGATAGTTATCAGTGCGGCAGCGATAACGGCTGCGAAGATTATGAGCCGCGTTTTAGTCTTGAACAGCCCCCAAATGCTTGCGAGCACGATGAAAAACAGCGCACCAACGATGATTATGCCCTCGGTAACGAAGCCCGTGCCGGTCATCGACAGCGCAAACACCGTGAATATGAGCACGAAAAACGTGACGGCGAGCAGTGCCATCGTGCCGATGATTTGCAGGCCGATTTTCCGCAGCTTTTTCGCGCCCGACTGTCCCATTTTCGTGAAATCCTTGTAGTATTCGTGCGCGTTCGCCTTGATTTGCTTGCGGTTCTCGGCGGCGAAATCGTCCTCAATGGCGACGACGAAGAAGCCGACATTTTTCGCCGTCATAACGGCGTGATACGCGTCCTCAAACACGTACGTTTCGCGCGGCTGCGTGCCCATAAACTCCATCGCGGTGAGGAAAATCTGCGGCGAGGTCTTGCCCGTGTTCTCCTCGGAGCACGTGAAAATACGCGTGAAATACTGCAACAGCCCCGTGCGTTTTAACGCCGCTTCGACGTGCATACGCTTCGTCGCCGTGACAACGCACATCGGGATTCCGAGCGCGTACAGCTCTTGCAGCAGTTCCTTGACGCCGGCCTTCGGCTGCGGCGTCGTGGAGTAGAAGTCGAAAAGTTGCTCGTCCAGCGCGGCTTCAATCTCCTCAAGCGACTGCGACAGAGCGTATTCATCTTTCAAATACGCAATGCACTCGTTGCCGGAGCGCGCAAGCATCGCGTCATGCAAATCGTCGCGCGGCTCGGCACCGAGTGCGCGCAGCGTGTCGCGGTACGCCGTGTGATAGATGTACATCGAGTCTAAGAGCGTGCCGTCCATGTCGAAAATCGCGGCTTTGAGTTGCATGTGGTTCTCCTTTCGGTGCGAAAAAGGGGCAGTAAAACTGCCCCTTTGCTCTTACGTTGTGTCGGTCGCTTACTTAATCATGCTCGCGACTTCTGCGGCGAAGTCGTCGACCTTCTTTTCGATGCCCTCGCCCTTTTCAAAGCGCGTGAACGCCGTGACGACGATTTTGCCGCCGAGCTCCTTGGCGACCTGCTCTACGTGCTTGCCGACGTTGACCTTGTTCTCCTTGACGTACGGCTGGTTGAGCAGGCAGATTTCCTCGTAATACTTGTTGATGCGGCCTTCTACCTTCTTGTTGGCAATATCCATCTGCTTGTCTTCGGGCAGATTCTTCGCTTTGCCCTCCTCAAGCGCGAGACCGAGCTGAATCGCACGCTCTTTTTCGAGCTCTGCGGGGTCAACTACGGAATTGTCGAGGTACAGCGGGCGCATTGCTGCGATTTGCATCGCGATGTCCTTGCCGAGCTCGGTAATTGCCGCGTCGTTGGCGATACCCTCAACCGCAAGGCTGACCATAACGCCGATTTTGCCGCCCGCGTGGACGTACGGCACATTCACACCGTCGGTGTAACGCGCAAAACGGCGGGTGTTAATGTTTTCGCCGATGACGAGAACCATTTCCTGCTGCATCTCAACGACCGTTTTATCGCTGCCGGGGAAATTCGCGGCGAGAAGCGCGTCAACATCGGCGGGGTTCGTCTGCGCAACGGCAGTCGCGACACCCTTGACGAAGTCCATGAACTTCTCGTTCTTCGCAACAAAGTCGGTTTCCGCGTTGACTTCAACGACAACGCCGACACCGTCGATAACGTCCGCATATGCGACGCCTTCGGCCGCAACGCGACCGGCCTTCTTCTGTGCGGCTGCGAGACCCTTCTCGCGCAGCCAGTCGATTGCCTTGTCGAAGTCGCCGTCGGCTTCCGTGAGCGCCTTCTTGCAATCCATCATACCTACGCCCGTAGCTTCGCGCAGGTTCTTAACATCTGTAGCTGTGAATGCCATTTTATTCGTCCTCCCTTATTCTGCTGTGGCCGCGGCCGCTTCTTCGATGATTGCCTCGGCAAGCGTCGGTGCGGGCTTGACTTCTTCTTCGACCTCCGGCGCGTCGTCGCCCTGACGACCCTCAAGCACGGCAGATGCCATGGCGGAGGAAATCAGGCGAATTGCGCGGATTGCGTCGTCGTTGCCGGGGATGATATAGTCGATTTCGTCCGGGTCGCAGTTCGTGTCAACGATTGCGACGATGGGGATACCGAGCTTTTTCGCCTCGGCGATGGCGTTGCGCTCCTTGCGCGGGTCGATGATGAACAGCGCGGCGGGGAGCTTCTTCATATTCTTGACGCCGCCGAGGTATTTTTCGAGCTTGTTAATCTCGTTCGTGTGCTTAATGACTTCCTTCTTCGGAAGCATGTCGAATGTGCCGTCCTCCTGCATCTTGCGCAACTGTGCAAGACGGTCAATACGCGTGCGCATGGTCTTGAAGTTCGTGAGCATGCCGCCGAGCCAACGGGCGTTGACGAAGTACATGCCGACGCGCTCTGCTTCCTCGCGGATAGCGTCCTGAGCCTGCTTCTTCGTGCCGACGAAAAGAATCGTTCCGCCGTTTTCAGACGTCTCGCGAACGAACTTGTAGGCTTCCTCTAACTTCTTGACGGTCTTTTGCAGGTCGATGATATAGATGCCGTTGCGCTCCATGTAGATATACGGAGCCATTTTGGGGTTCCAACGACGGGTCTGGTGTCCGAAGTGGACGCCCGCCTCAAGGAGTTGCTTCATTGAGATTACTGACATTTGGGTTCCTCCATAAAATTTATTTGTTCCTCCGAAGCCGTCAACCGCCGCGCAGACGCACGCTTTTTCGCGCACGCAATATGCGTTTTGTCGGGCTCCGTGTGAAGTGCTTTAGAATTATAGCACATCTGAGCTGTGATTGCAAGGGTTTTATCACAAATTTTCCATAAAATACTGCTGTTTTTTCGCACAAAAACTCTTGACAAAGTGTGCGCGGCGTGGTACAATATACACAACTTAATAAAGAAAGGAGGGATTAGTCCATTGAACTCCGCAACCAAGTAGCCGCACATTCGTTAGAATGTGCGGCTACGACTGTTTTACTTCATGTTCAACGCTGCGAGCAGCGCACGGGTGTGCGCCATACCGGCTTCGCCCCACTCGGCGGCGTTGATTACAATTCTATGGTCGTCATATATGCTAATCTGCTCGTCGCCCCATGTTGCCGCCAACGCATAGAAGGCTTCAAGAATGCGCAACCGCGCGGCGTATTGTGTCTTATCGCCCAACTCCTCAATCACCGTCATTCTGTCCGCGGCGATTGAGGTCAGCACACACAGACTCGCGAACATCGAGCGCAAGAATTTCATATCCTCCGCGTCTGTGCCCAAAACAGTATTCGTCATTGTCATCATCACGTACTCGCGTGACCGCCAAATCGACGGGATTGTTGCCAGCACCTCCGCAACCTTGTCGTGCTGCTCAAGTGCTTGATATATCACGAGCTGTTGCGTCACCGCACTGATACGCGTTCCCGCATCGGTGCAACGCGCCAGAACGCGCTCAACGATGGGCAGCGCGGTTTCGTACTCGCCCTCGTTAACCAAATCGTAAACGTAATTCATCTGCACCGTGTCATTTTTCGGGAACTCAAGCGCGAGCCGACGCGTTATCTCGCGGCACTGCGCATAAATCGCCTCCGCGTCGTCTTGGTTGCAGCCTACGGCGGTTTTGCGCAGCTCCTCGCGGCGCATGAGCTCCGCGTAAATGCGTTTTTCGTCGCGGATTCCCTCCATACCGAGCAGTTCGTCCACCGTTGCGTCGAAGAAATTCGCAATCAGCGGAATTGTCTCGAGGTCGGGATAGCTCGCGCCGACCTCCCACTTCGATACGGACTGCGCACTCACGCCGAGTACCTGCGCAAGCTCGTCCTGTGTCATGTCGCGCCCGCGCCGCAGTCGGCGGATATTTTCGGCTATTGCGATGTTCATAATTTCAATTGCTCCTTCCTCGTAGTAAAAGTCGCGAGAATTCTCTTGCGACTATGGTACCACAAGGGGTGCGCTTTTTCAAACTCGCGTTTCGCGAGTGTTTTGCAACCGTTGGTTGTGTGGGGCGTTAAATGTGAGAATACGCACCACACCTCGTAGGGGTCGCAGTCCTCTGCGGCCCGTTGCAGGGGTTGCCCGCAATTTCAGCGTCGCGGTGACGATACAGTGGGCGAATATGCAAGGCGCATTCGATGTTCAAAACCACGGGCGAACACAGTTCGCCCCTACAGTGTGCGTGAAGCGCACAGCTCGTTCAGCGCGCGAATGCTACGCGCCTGTCCCCAATCGGGCATCTCGCCGTCGCGTTTGATTAAGAATCGAGGTTGTGCCGACGGCGTTCGCGCCGTCGATGTCCTTGCGCTCGTCTCCGACATACGCCATTTCGCTCGGAGCGACACCGAGCACTGTAGCTAATCGCAAGAATCCTGCCGCGTGCGGCTTGCGGTACCCGACATCCGTCGAGGTAAGCGCGGCGTCGAGCAGTTCGCGCAGTTCGACAATGTCGTTCAACGCGAATTCGTTGTCCATTCCGTATGCAACATCAGTGAGCGCAGCCGTTTTCAGCCCGTGCGAGTGCAGCTGCCGCAGCGTCTCCGCCGCATCCGAATAGCACACGGCATCGGCGCGGAAAAAGCCGTAAAACGCGCGCTTTGCAGTGCTCATCAAGCTACTCTGAGCTTTCCACGCGTCGAAGATTTCACCAAGAATCACGTCTGACGTCACTTCAACCTCGCGCGGGTTCTCGCGCGTGTTGTATTTCGTGAGCACCGCCATCGCGCTCGCCATACGCGCAGCTGTCTCCGCGATACCGCATTCACGAAAAACGCATTGTAGCGCAGGCTCGTACAACGCTTTCCAGTTAATCGGATTGTTGTAGCTTACGAGCGTATGACCAATATCAAAGACGAAGGCTTTTATCATAACCGCACTCCTTGTTAGCATATTTTCAGGTTTGATGCTGCCGCCAAGCACAAAAACGCGTTATTGTAGGGCGCGACGCGGATTACAATGACGCAGATTGCAATAACGCACACCGCAAGTAAACCGAGAGCTTTCCGATGAGGAAAGCTCTCGTGCAGTTTGTTGAGTTTCGCAGATGGTAAACCGAAAAAGCGAATGCTTTTTCTAAAAACTTTTTGGTTACTTTTTCTTGAAAAAGTAACAGCGTCTCTCCTTGCAAGAGTGAGGTTCATCACGTGGGTCTCGCGCAGCGAGACCTTGCTTAGTAGTGTTGCCGTGTTTCCCGCGCGCCGTCTCCCCTATCGTCCTGCGGCGATGCGACGCTGCATCAGCTCGGCGTTGGAGGCATAGTGCAGAGCCGTTTCGCTGTCAATCTCGCCCGCTTTGTGCAATGCAAGTAAACTTGCATCCATCGAAACCATGCCCTCGGCGGCACCGGAGGCGATTGCGGAGTCGATTTGGTGAATCTTCGACTCGCGGATTAGCGTGCGGATGGCGGTGTTGTTGTACATCACCTCAAACGCGGGCTTGAGACCGCCCGACAGCGTCGGCACGAGCTGTTGCGAGATAACGCCTTGGAGCAGCATCGAAAGTTGAATGCGGACTTGCTGCTGCTGTGCGGGCGGGAACACGTCGATGATACGATCAACCGTGTCGGCGGCGCCGACGGTGTGGAGCGTGGAGATGACCAAGTGACCCGTTTCGGCGGCCGTCATGACCGTTTGTATCGTCTCAAAGTCGCGCATTTCGCCAACGAGAATAACGTCGGGAGCTTGGCGCAGGCAAGCTCGCAGCGCAGAGACGTAGCTGTTCGTATCGAGCGCGATTTCACGCTGGCTGACGATGCATTTGTTGTTGCGGTGCAAGAACTCAATCGGGTCCTCAAGTGTGATTATGTGACCCGATCGGTACTCGTTGATGTGGTTAATCATGCACGCGAGCGTCGTCGATTTACCGCTGCCCGCAGGGCCTGTGACGAGCACGAGACCTGCCGCTTTGTCGGCGGATGTGATTACGCCGTCAGGAATTGAGAGCGTGCGGTAGTCGGGAATACCGAACGAAATTATGCGGATTACGGCCGCGAGCGAGCCGCGCTGTTTGTAGATGGACGCACGAAAACGCGACAATCCGGGCAGGCTGAACGCGAAGTCGTCGTCGCCGTCGGCAACGAATTTCATGTCTCGTTCGGCGACCGCGTAGATATGCGAGATAAGCTCATAAGCCGTCTCCGGCAGTATCATTTCCGTGTCCTGCGGAACAATTCTCCCCTTGCGCTTGAACGCGACGGAGCCGCCGGCGATGATAAATATGTCCGTTACGCCCTGCTCCACTGCCGAGGCAAGGATTTCTTCTACTGTTTTCAATGCTTTACCATACCTTTCCGAATTGGATTGCTGCGCTATTTACCGTCCCAAAAATCGAATATGTCGTCCGGCTCCCAAGCGCCGGATTCGATAATATTCCATCTTACAATCACGAGTTCGCCGTCTCTGTCGCCAAGCGCTACATCAAGTAGCTGGTGCTCGTCAATTTCAACCGTGTATTCGAGCTCCAAGTCTTCGCCGTTCTTGGCGCGCTCGTAAATCTCCATAGCCTTAAAGTCCGCCTCGTAGTACGCTTTTGAAACATTCGCGGCGCGCTCGGCGAGCGCGTACTGCGAGTTCGCCGACAGCAAGCTCAGCGCAGCGAGCACCGTTAAGCACAGCACGGCAAAGAGCATGATTATCGAAGCGGAGCCGATGTTCAGCCCCATCGGACGTGCCTTGCGTTCCTTGTTTTCCATTACGCCACCGCCTTTACATCAATGCTAAAGATGGGTTCGATGACAATTGGCGTATCCGAGCTGTAAGACGGCATCTCGGATACCCAGTTGGTAATTTTCCTGTCGTAAACGCATATTTTCGCCACGCCATCATCGCCTCGCGTAACATGCACTTCATATACCGCTGACGGCGTTATTGATGAGCTTAATATCGGATTGCCCACGGGCTCCCACGCCTCGTCGAAGTAAGCAATCAGAATATTATCGACCCTCATCGCTCGCCACCCGTAGTGCTCACCCAACGCGTCCATATCGCCGCCCATCGCCTTATAAAGCTCCGCCGCCTCGGTGGCGCGGAACACGCCCTTAGACAGTGCTTCGCTCTTGCGCGTCTGCTCGCTTGCGGCGTTGAAAATTTGCAGGCAAATCGCGGCGCAGAACGCGAACAGCAGCAAGGAAATCATCAACTCCACGAGGAATAGGCTCGTTTTTGTACCTCTCATGCGCCCACCTCACTTCGCAGTGCGAGCTTAGTCTCGGCGACGGAGCCGCCCGTTCCGACACAGCGCACGGATATAACGCCGTTATCCGACTTTGTTATCGAAATCTCTTGCGCGGCAAGGATATTCGTGCCGTCGTCGGGCGTAAATTCATAGCTCGCCTCGGCGTAAAGCTCCTTGACAAAGCCTTCGTGGAAATAAATCGCCGTGATAATCTCGTTGCCGGAAATCGTTTCCGTCATTATCAGCGCGTCGTTACCCGCAATCTTGGAAACCGTTACGTTGCAGTCCTCCGCGTCGTAGTGGCGCAACTTCATCGCGATGTAGCTAACGACAGTGTCCTCGGAATAGTGGTTCTCTACGCGGTTGCGTACGCCCTGATACGCCTGTGCGCCCGTCATCAGCACCATGAGCATGGATACTGCGAACGCGCAGAACAAAATGAGTGCGAAAACGGCGTCTGCCGTGTGTATGTATCTTTTCATCGACTACCTCACTAACACGTCAACATCGGGCATGATGTTTGAGGCAAAAATCATATATTGCACGGTGAATTTTTCTTCGTCGATATGCACGTTGTAGTTTTCCTTGAGATAATCAAGGCTCTCCGGATAACTGCCCTCAAGGGCGTAGCATGACACGATTGCGCGGTACACATTGTCACGCAACATCTGAACCTGTTCCTCCGCATTCGCTTTTTCCGTGGACGACAGTCCCCCGAGCAGAACGACGGCAGTAATCAGGAACAGNCCCAAGCCGATTCCGTAGCTACGCAGTGCGCTCGCAATTGCTTTAAGCGCTTTCTTCATGCGTCAGCCTCCTAAATGGCGGACATGATGCCCGCGAGCGGCAGCATAACCGACAGCAACAGCAGTCCGACGAGCAACGACATGATGATAACGAGCGTCGGTTCGATTTTGCCGATGAACGCCTCTAATCTATCGTTTGCCTCGTCGCCTGTGCGGCGGGCGATTTCAGCCATGACCGTATCGGACGAGCCGGTGCGCACGCCGATTGCTATCATTCGGTTATACAGCGTTGAGAAAATCTTCGTGTCCATAATGCACTGCGAAAAGCTCGTGCCCTTAGCCGCTTCTGCGGCTTGCGCGGCAATGATTTCGGACGTTTTGAGGTCGTTATCCTTGGTTAGGCGTGCCGCCATCGTGAGAGCCTCGTCCGTGTCCATGCCGGAGGCGAGCGTCATCGTCATGATGGAGGAAAAACGCGCAGCGAGCATCGAACGCCCAAGTGCGCCGCCCATAAACAGCTTTGCGAGCAGAGCTTTGCACTTTCCGCGGAACACAATCGCCAGCGCGACGAGAACGGCGACGACGATAACAATCGGAATCCACGATGCACCGAGCCACTTGCCGAAGTTGAGCGCGCCCGTTGCGATACCGGACATCTGTGCGCCGAGCTGCTTGTAAACATCGTAGAAAATCGGAAGGATGCGAACAACGAAAATAACCAGCACTAGGAGCATAACACAAAGCAACATCGCGGGGTACGTTACGGCGCCGCGAATGGATTTTGCAATCATCTCTTGGCGGTCGTAATACTGCGACAACGCAAGGAGCGTCGTGTCGAGCTTACCGGTTTTTTCGCCGACCTCGACCATGTCAACCATGTAGTCGGGGAACGAGCCGGTCTTGCGCAAGGCAACGGACAGCTGTTCGCCGAGGTGCAGCTCTTCGCAGATTACGTTGAGTATTTCTCTGCGCCAAGCCTCGGACTCCTCCTCCATGTACATTTCCGTACCCTCTGACACAGGAATGCCTGCCTGCATCGCCAGATACAGCGACATGCACAGCGAGGAGACGTTTGCATGCAAAAACTGTTTCATTTATTTCGCTCCTTTTTATATTATATGTATATTTGTAACTTTGTCAATCATGCCGCACGACACCGAGACTAAAAAGCCTCGGTGTCGTGCGTATTTCGCATACGAATAGTCTATAAATGATGGAGTGTCGGTAAACGATTAGTAGTAGTATTTCGCGCTGTAGTTTTTGCCATCGCCTACGAAGGAATTTGCGCTTGAGCCGCCCGTGGAGACGTACGTCGGATCCATGAGCTTCCACGTCTTGCCGTCGAACTGCACGGCACCCTCGACCCAACCGGCTTCCTTGGAATAGACGTTAATCCATGCGTGGTATTGGTCACCGGCGTAGCCGACGACGAGCTGGCACGGAATCTTAATGCCGCGAAGCATGCTCGTCATAACGGCGGCATAGTCAAGGCAGATGCCCTTTTTCGACGAGAGAATCTTGTCGACATCGGGAATGTAGCCGCCCTGAACGGTATCGGCCTTGTCGTAGTCATACTTGAACTTCAAGACCTCGGCGTAGATTGCCGCGAGCTTGTCAAGATCGGTTTTGAGGTCCTTCGTGAGTTCCTCTGCCTTCTTGATGACTTCGCTCTTTTTGTCGCCCTCGGTAGTGAAGTTGACGTAGTTGCTCGGCTTCAGGAACGGACCGAACTCGTCGGTGAGCTTGACGTCGAACGACGTCTTGAAGCTCAAAGCATACTTGTTGCCCGTCGTGTTCGTATAAACTTCGACGGAATACTTGCCGTCGCCCTCACTGAGCGGATAGAATTGACCCGCGCCGTCCTTATAGTAATTGTACTGGTACTGCGTGGAGCGCGGCGTTCTGACAATGACCTTAATCTTTGCCTCCGTGTTCGCCTTGTATGTAACCTGCACGAAACCACTGGACTTATTCGTAAGGTCAACATCGGCCTTATCGTTGCCCTCAACGACCTTGTCGGCGGCAAGCGCCACCGTCATCGGCAGCAAAGTGACGACGATGCATAATAATGCGATAAACCTAAGCATCTTTTTCATACTACACAACCTCCGAGCGTGTTTTACATGAATTTCCTATATATTTCGCAAATTTTCCATTTGCACTGCTATTATATCGCAAATGTTTTCTAATTGCAAGTGTTTTTTTACTTTGTAACATTCGCGTAACCAACCCCGCAAAGCCTTGCAAGGCGGGCGATTTCCACGTTACAAGTTACATATCCCAAAAAATGTTGAAAAATTCTTTGTTTCACGTAACATCTATTGCGCTTTTCAAGAGATTGTTGTATAATCGTTTTCGGCCCGTATTATTGATTAGGAGAAACCCAAAATGAAAAAGAGACTGCTATCCCTTTTCGTATGCTTATGCGTCATTGTATCGCTCTCGCATACGGCGCTGGCGGGAACATTGGCGAATTTCAGCACCAAGCGCACCTTCACCGAGGCGACGTTTTCCGACATTAAAACCGCAGATTGGTTCTACAAAAACGTTGCCGTCTGCTACGAACTCGGTTTGACGGACGGCTCTGACGGGAAATACAACCCCAGCGGCAACGTCACCATCGCGGAGACGCTCAAGTTTGCCGCGAATCTGCGCTCCGTTTACGGTACGGGCGCGACGCTCACGCAGAGCGGCAGCGTTTGGTATCAGGTTTTCGTCGATTACTGCATCGAAAACGCGATAATCAAGGCGGGCGATTACGCCGACTACACCTCCCGTGCCACGCGCGCCGACTTCGTCAAGATTCTCGCCGCCGCACTCCCCGATGAGGCGACGACTCCCGTGAACGAGGTTGAGGACGGCAACATCCCCGACGTTGCAGAACGGTTTTCCTACGGTTCGGCAGTTTATAAGTTCTATCGCGCCGGCATTCTTACGGGTGGCGGAGCAAACGGCGAGTTCTATCCGAACCAGCCCGTCTCCCGTGCGGAGGCGTCCGCGATTCTTGCGCGCATCGTTCGTCCCGAGCAACGCGCTATGACACAACGCGTCAGTACGCTCACGCCCGAGCAAATTTACGCGCGCTGCGCCGACGCCGTTTTCTTCATCGAGGTGCTTGACAAGGACGGCGAGGTCATCAAAACCGGCAGCGCGTTCTTCATAAGCGAGGACGGTCTCGCCGTCACAAATTGCCACGTTATCGCTGACGCAACTTCGGCGCGCGTAAAGCTCGCAAACGGTGAAACCCGTGAGATTACGGGCATTTACGACTTCAGCCTTGCCACGGACTGCGCGTTGATTCAGGTTGCGGGCAGCGGCTATCCAACGCTCACCATCGCGCGCTACACGCCCGCCACGGGCGCGGAGGTCTACACCATCGGCAATCCGATTGGTCTGATTAACACGTTCTCGCGCGGCATCGTCTCCACCGCCAACCGCGTTCTTGATGACGGCACGCGCTACATTCAAATTGACGCGCCGATTTCCCACGGCTCCAGCGGCGGCGCGCTCTTGGACGCGCAGGGGCGCGTAATCGGCATCACGTCTGCGGGCTTCACGCAAGGGCAGAACTTAAACCTCGCCGTGCCCATCGGCGATATCGACGCGCTCTCAACCGAAAAGGTGTACGAGCTCGGCAAAGTTCCGTCGAAGTACAAGTTCTACGATGGCTACTTCCCGGTTCCGGACTTCGGCGCGTACTTCAACATCGCGCTTGACGAGGAGAGCGAATTCTACGGCATGCAGTCGTACTTCTACACGCTGCCGAACGCGTCCGTAGAAAAAACGATGCGCGAATATCGCGAGATTTTAGAGGAAAACGGCTTTATCCCCTACTCCGAGCTTGCCGCCGATGACGACGGCAACCCGCTGCTGTACTTCCACCAGATGTTCGGCGTAGTCGTCGAACTTGAGCTTGACGAGGGCTACCGCAACACGTTGCTGGAGATTATAGTTTATTGATTTGCCGTAAATAATCCGCGCCCCCTTTGGGAATGCTACTTTCAAAGGGCGACTCCTTATTCGAGCCTGTCGTGGCATCTGTTGGGTCGCCCTCCGAGTTTCGCTTCGCGAAACTCCCGGCAAACAGCATGCAAAGGGGGCGTTTTCACATGCATAACAGCTCGGCTAAAATGGACAACGATGCCTACGGCAAATACGTAGCGCAAAAGGCGCCGAAATCAAGAACACTCCGCAACACGATATGGGCATACATTATCGGCGGCATCATCTGCTGCGTCGGCGAGGGGATTTTCCTGATGTTTGAGCAGCTCGGCTTTGAGAAGGACAACGCGAAACTGCTCTCAAGCGTTTCGCTGATTTTCCTAGGCTCGCTACTGACCGCACTGCACGTCTACGACAAAATCGCAAAGCTCGCGGGCGCGGGCACGCTCGTGCCGATTACGGGCTTCGCCAACTCCATCACCGCGCCCGCGATGGAGTTCAAGTCCGAGGGACTAATCTGCGGTATGGGCGCAAAGATGTTCATCATCGCCGGCCCCGTTCTCGCGTACGGAGCAACCGCGAGCGTGATTTACGGCGTTGTGATATGGCTGATGGGACTGTTTTGATGGGTG
>JGI994J12354_10004423_pt1 | contig 12633 bp, 8 predicted proteins | sample IntmicLarv3ML3BL_FD_12354 | JGI IMG/M metagenome (IMG submission 12354)
CCGCTGCGGCATGCCCTTCGTCAACGCCCGTTGGCTCGGCGGCATGCTCACCAACTTCCACACCATCCAGCGCCGCATCAAGCGTTTGGCGCAGCTGAAGGCAATGGAAGAGGACGGCACGTTTGACATGCTGCCCAAAAAGGAAGTCATCAAACTGCGCTTGCAGATTGAGAAGCTCGAAAAATTCCTGGGCGGTATCACCGAGATGAAGCGCCAGCCCGCCGCGATGTTCATCGTTGACCCCCGCAAAGAGCGCATCGCCGTTGCGGAAGCGAAGAAGCTTCACATCCCGATCATCGCTATCGTCGACACCAACTGCGACCCCGACGAAATCGACTACGTGATCCCGGGCAACGACGACGCCATCCGCGCCGTGCGCCTGATCAGCTCCGTTGTTGCAGACGCCGTGCTCGAAGCAAAACAGGGCGACGACACGCCGCAGGTTGACGCAGAGCCGGAAGCCACGGAAGCCGCTCCCGAGGCATAAGCGATTTTTTGCAGCAATTTTTACAGAGAAATACTTCTCATTTCATTTTAGATAAAGGTAGGTTTGGATTCTATGGCATTTACCGCACAAGATGTAAAAGCCCTGCGGGAAAAAACCGGCGTGGGCATGATGGATTGTAAGAAGGCGCTCGTGGAAGCCGACGGCGACCTCGACCGCGCAGTTGACATTTTGCGTGAGCGCGGGCTCGCCGCAGCCACCAAAAAAGCCGGGCGCATCACCGCCGAAGGCATTGTTGTCGCGTATCAGGCAGACGGCGTTTCCGTCCTGCTGGAAGTCAACAGCGAAACCGATTTCGTCGGCAAAAACGCGGATTTCCGCGCGTTTGTGACAGACGTTGCCAAAACCGTTGCGGAAGAAAACCCGGCGGACGTGGAAGCCCTTGCCGCGATGAAACTCGCGGGCAGCGACCGCACCGTGGAAGAAAACCGCCAGGATAAAATTCTTTCCACCGGCGAAAACCTCAGCATTCGCCGCTTCGTGCGCATCGACGGCAACCCCGCCGTGGGCAGCTACATCCATGGCGGCGGCTCCATCGGCACATTCTCCGTCTTCCAGGCGGACGCCGCCGTTGCGGCGACCGACGCCTTCAAAGAAATGGCGAAGAACGTCGCCATGCAGATCGCGGCCATGAGCCCGCAGTTCCTGAACGCGGCCGCCATCCCCGCGGATTTTGAAGAGAAGGAAAAAGAAATCCTGCGCGTACAGATGGCCGAGGACCCCAAGATGCAGAACAAGCCCGAAAAGGTGCTCGAAGGCATCATGAAGGGCAAGCTTGCCAAGCTGTTCAGCGAAATCTGCCTGATGGAGCAGTCCTATTTCCGGGATGAGGACATCACCGTGGGCAAATACATCGCGAACACCGCCAAAGAGCTTGGCGCAGAGATTGCGTGCGTGGATTTCGTTCGCCTCGTGAAGGGCGAGAACCTGCAGAAGCGCGAAGATGATTTTGCCGCCGAGGTCGCGAAAGCTTCCGGCGTGCAGGCATAATAGAAAGGTAGATTTGGACTTATGAAGGAAAACATCCATCCCAAATATGAAGTTTCAGCTGTGCGCTGCGCCTGCGGCGAGACCTTCGAAACCCGCTCCGTCAAACCGAACATGCGCGTGGATATCTGCAGCAAGTGCCACCCGTTTTATACCGGCAAACGCCAGATGATCGACGTCGGCGGCCGTGTGGATCGCTTCAACCGCCGCTTCCAGCGGAAAGACGAAGAGAAATAAGCACCAACCAAATATCAAGCGGCAGAGTTCATTCTCTGCCGCTTGTTTTTTATTGAATTTTTTATTCCTACCCGGTGACCTCTTTGCTCAGCGCGTCGATGCGGCGCATTTGATCAAGGAACAGCGGCATGATTTCCTCCTGCGGGCGGCCCAAACCAATGATGGAACCATGGTCGCCGCGCACTGTCGGCATCACATACCAGCCGGCGGGCTGATACGCAAAACCCGGGGTCAGCTCTTCCGCCGTTTTGATGTCGTACTTCGTATCGCTGAACGGCGCCGTTGCGGAAATTGTGTTCACAAGGCCGTCGTTCGCCTTCCATTCGTCACCGATTCCCGCGGCTTCATCCGTGAAACTTCCGATGACAGCGCCCAGCACACGCAGCGGCAGCATCATGTCGTTTGTCGGCGAACCGTCCTTTGTACCGTCCACGGGATAGGAAAAATAATACGTGTTCGGGTTCAGCGCGCTGAGTGTGCTCACCTGCGCCGCGCCGTCCCGCGTGAGGTCGAAATAGGCGGTGTCCTGCGTTTTTGCCGCTTCCAGAATATCGCCCAGGGATTTGCCGCCGAAGTTGACACCCACCGAGGAAAGGGCCTTGTCAATCTGCGCGTTGCCGCCGATGAAGCCCGCGATCGAAGAAATCAACGGGTTGATGTCCGCCATATCCAGCAGGCTCGTGCCGTTGTGCGGGGATGCCAGGCAGGTGAGGCTGAAAATCCAATCGCCTTTGCCGCCCATAAACAGAGGGGAAAGCTCGCCGCCTTCCTTCGCCGCAAGATCGCGCTCGGCCGCGCTGCCCGCATGCAGCAGGCCGCCCATCAGCCGGGCGGTTGCCCCGCCAAAGCTATGGGCGATGATGTTGATTTTGCGCAGGTTGCCGTTGTCATCCACCGTGCCCCAATCCGGTATCAGCGCGGTTTCGTATGTCCGCCCAAAGCGCTCATGCCCGTGTTCGGCACTGTGGGCCGCGCCGTAATCCGTGCGGGTGCCGGTGATGGCGGCGTAGAGTTCGCATGCTCTGTCCCACGCGCTGCCGGCGGCGCTGACTGTCGGCGCGACACAAAGAAAGCCCTCTTTTGCAAGCGCGGGCAGCAACGCCCCGCCGGTGGAGCCCCAGTAGGAAACCGGCAGCCCCTTGTCGTCGCCAAAGCCGTTGAGCCCGTGGACAAACACATAGGGATAGGTCGTTGCCGTGTTTTCTTTTTCTTCGCTGTTTGTATTGCACGCCGAAAGCGCCGCCGCCAATCCCAGCAGCAGCACCAACAGGAGCGCAATCGCGCGCTTTTTGTTCTTCATATGCCATACTCCCTTCAAAACCGCGCCTATTCCTCAGAGGCATTCCCCTTCGGCAAAATTTCCACCTTGATGGCGGAGATGCGTTTGTCCTCCAGCTCCTCTACGGTAAAGCGCAGGTGCTTGTATTCCACCACCGGGCGGTCGTCTTTTTGTGGCAGATACCCCAAACGGTCGATCACAAACCCCGCCACGGTATCATATTCGCCCTCGGGCAGTTCGATGCCGATCAGGTCATTCACTTCTTCGATATCCGTGTTGCCCTCGATCATAAACGTGGTTTCGTCGATCTTCGAAATTTCTTCTTCCTCGTTGTCGTATTCGTCCTGAATGCTGCCAACGATGGATTCCAGCACGTCCTCCAGCGTCACAATGCCTGCCGTGCCGCCGTATTCATCCACCACGACCGCGATCTGGATGTGCTGTTCCGTCATCTCTTTGAACAGCTCGCCGCATCGCTTGGTTTCGGGCACGAAATAAGCCTCGCGCATCACATCCCGCAGATGAATTGCGCTCGGGAGTTCTGTGCCGATGTAGCCCAGCAAATCCTTGATATACACGATGCCGACGATATCGTCGAGGTCGTCTTTATAAATGGGAATGCGCGAGCAGCCCTCCGCGATGGAGGCCTTGACCACCTGCTCCAGCGGTTCTTCCACCTCAATGCCGATGATCTCGGTGCGGTGGGTCATGATATCGCCCACGTTGTTGTCGTCCAGCTCAAAGATGTTGTGAATCATCTCCTGCTGTGATTCCTCGATCACACCTTTTTCGCCGCCCGCGTCCACGAGCATGCGGATATCCTCCTCGGTCACAGCCTCCACGTCGGCGTTGGGGTCAATCCCAAACAGGCGAATGATAGCATTGGCGGAGGCCGAAACCACCCATACCAACGGCCGCAGCAGCGTCGCGCACATATTCAGCATGCCCGCCGAACGCAGCGCAATGCGCTCCGGATATTTCATCGCAAGGCGCTTTGGCACAAGCTCCGCCAGCACCAGCGTAACATATGAAATGACCAGCGTGATCAGCAGTGTGACCACGCCTTCCAGCACCCCATATGCGCTCGGCGGAAAAACCCGTTCCAGCAGCCGCAGGAGCGGCGGGCTGAACTTGCTGGCGGCGGCGGCGGATGCCAAAAAGCCCGCCAGTGTCACCATGATTTGGATCATGGACAAAAAACGGCTGGAATTTTTGGTGAGCTTCAGGATGTTTTTGGCGCGTTTATCGCCTGCGGCCGCCATGCGCTCCATTTTCGTCACGTTCAGTGCAATCACGGCGATTTCGCTCATAGAAAAGAACGCGTTCACCAGAATCAGCACAGCCAGCAGCAGCAAATATCCCAACGGATTTGCGGGGTCAGGGTCGGTACCCATTGATTATCTCCTTTTCTTCGCCCGCAAACACATGCAGGCATGTTTAATTTATGTATTTATTTTAATTGTATGCAGAATTGAATATGCGTAAGCGTTTGCGGCAATTTTTATTGCATCAACGCGGGCCTTCGGCAGGTTTGATTTGGAACTTGAACTCATAACGACCAGGGCGCATTTTGTAGGGCTCATGCAGGCAGGCGATGCCGGGTTCGTCGCCGCCCACGCCGCGCTGGAACCCATCGATGCACAGGTGCGTGCACGCGTCGTCAAACAGCGCGCTTTGGTGGCGGGCTTTGTCGAGCGCCTCCTGCGAATACGGCAGCGCGCTGAAGCCGATCACCGTTTCCGCCTCAAAGGCGATGCCATTCCCCTCTTCGTTCATCAGCGTCAAACGGCGGGCATCCGTACGGTTTCCGTTCTCCTGCGGGCGCATATAGCGGTGCTCCAGCTCCTCTGCGGGGCATTCAAACGCCGCAATTTTCTGCCCGGTTTTGCGGTCGCATTGGGATTCGTGCGGGCCCCGGCCATACCATGCGGCTTTGTTCAGTTCGCCATTGACGCACAGCCGCAGCCCCGCGCGCAGCATGGGCAATATCGCGCCGCGAGCCTTGTGCGCCACCGCAATCACACCAGAAGCATGGATTGTATATGTCGTTGCATTGCATGGGAATGGCGCAAACGCGGGGTATGCGTTCCAATAAACCTTGATGCGGACCGTGCTTGGCGTGAGCTGCTTGACCCGCACGCACTGCGCCCAAATGTGTTTGCTGACAATTTTCCACAAACGCAGGGGATGGAATCTTGAAATTGGGGCCACAAAGTTCAGAAATTCCATGTCGTTGTCCGTCAGCGCGCGGAAGAAGTTCGGGCGCATGCCCGCCGCTTTTTTCGGGCGCTCCGGCGTGAGCAGTTCCCCGCTGCCAAAATCGAGGGAGGTCAGCCAACCGCGCTCAAACACGGCTGCGATATGCGGGGAACGCAGCGTGACCTTGCCGCCTTTTTTCTCCATCGCCAATGCTTCCTCTGTCTCCTGCGGTGCTTTGGCGCTCCACGGGCGCAGAATAAACTGGTCAAACCGCAGCGCATAGCCCGCCGGGGCCCATGCCTCCGTGCGCGCAAGGCAAATGTTGACGGTCAAGATGATTTCGCCGTCTGCGGACAGATGATCCAATTGATAGGGCACCTGCACCGTGCAGGTTTCGCCCGCTTTGGCCTTGATGTGCTCCAGCACGCCTTCCTGCCGCACTTCGCCATTGAGGGACAGCCGCCACACGACGTCATAGCCCGCGAAGGAAACGAACGTGTTTTTGTTGCGGATGCGCACGGTCTGCGCCTCGGCGTCAAACGAATCCGCGCAGACATTGGCATACACCTGCTTGACCTCGTAATAACTGGGGTGCGGCACGCGGTCTGCCCCGATGATGCCGTTGGCGCAGAAATAATAGCTGGACGAACCTTCGTCAAAATCGCCGCCGTAGATGAATTCCCCATCGGCGCAATTTTCATTCACGTTCTTGCGGATTTTCGGGTTACAGCGGATGGCCTGATCGACATAATCCCAGATAAAACCGCCGCACATGTGATCGTAGTTCTCAAAATCCTCCACATATTCGCGGAAATTGCCGAGGCTGTTTTCCATCGCGTGGGCATATTCGCAGTAAATCACCGGGTGCGTGGCGTATGTTTCCTTGGGGATGGCTTTGTTATCGGCCGCCAGCTTGTTGGCAACGGTGAAAAACAAATCGGGCTTGTATGCCTCCTGGCGGCGCATGCGCTCCACAAGGGATTCTGAGGGGTACATGCGGCTGATGAAATCGGAGTTTTCGTAGGCAAAATCGCCCTCATAGTGCACCGGCCGGCTGGTATCCAGCGCCAGAATGGCCTGCTTTTCGCAGATAAAATTGCTGCCGTCGCCGGCCTCGTTGCCAAGGCTCCAAAAGCAGACGCAGGCATGGCTGCGGTCGCGCAGCACCATGCGCGCGGCACGGTCCTCCACGGCTTCTTTCCACTGCGGGTGGCTGCCGGGGCAGTTTTTGCGGCGGATGCCGTGGGATTCCACGTCCGCTTCGTCCATCACATAAAAGCCCAGCTCATCGCACAGCTCATAAAAGAACGGGTCGTCGGGGTAATGCGACGTGCGGATGGCGTTGATGTTCGCCCGCTTCATCAGATAAAGGTCCTCGTAATAGCGCTCACGCGGCACCGCCCAACCATGGTCAGGGTCAAAATCGTGGCGGTTCACGCCCTTGATAACAATACGCCTGCCGTTGATTTTCAGCACATTTCCGTCAATATCCACGCGGCGGAACCCGATGCGCACGCGCTTTTTGCACAGCACCGCCTGCCCGGAAAGCAGATGCAATTCTAATGTATACAGCTGCGGGTCCTCCGCGCTCCAAAGGCGCGCCTCCGGCAGCTCGTAATGCAGCGTTTGGGCGTTGTTTGAGATTAACTCCCCGTCCAGATACGCCATCACGCGCAGGGGCTGGCTTTCGGGGTTGTGCAAATCAACAACCAAATCCAGCGTGCCGGTTTGATAATCATCGTTCAAGCTGGTGTTGGCAAAAAAGTCGTAGATCGACGCCTTCGGCTCCGCGACAAGATAGACTTCTCTATAAAGGCCACTAAAATTCCACATGTCCTGGTCTTCCAGATAATACGCCGTGCTGTAGCGGTACACCACCGCTGTGAGCTGATTTTCGCCCGGCACGAGATATTCCGTCACGTCGAACTCGTGCGGGGTCATGGAGCCCTGCGACCAACCGGCATAGCGGCCATTCACATAAACCTCCAGCGCGGACTTTGCGGCGCCAAAGTGCAGAATAATCCGCCGGTCCACCCAATTATCGGGGCAGCGGAACGTGCGGCGGTAAATCCCCGCCTCGTTGGTTTCGGGGTACACCGTGGGGATGTCCGATTTCTTGGTGGAAATCGCCTTGTTGTTCACGAACGCGCAGAGGTAAAACGGCTTGCCGTAGCCCTCCATCTGCCAGAGCGAGGGCACGGGCGTTTCGTCCCAGTTTTGGTCGTTAAAATCCGCGGCAAACTGCGACGGGTTCACGCCGGCAGCCAAGCCCTCCTGCCAGCGAAAGCGCCATGTGCCGTTCAGGCTGAGCTTATAGGGCGAATCGTCGCTGGAGCATTCGTCATGCAAATCAAACGGCAGCGCAAGGTTGCGCCCCGGGAGCTTGTTTTCTTTGATTTTGTAGGGATCCTGCCACGGAAAATCATATGTTTTTCCAGCCATTGTTGTTCCCTCCTGTCAAAAATAATATTTCATTTTGATTATAACATAAAACGTATGACAAAATCAAGCTAATTCAAGCGGAATCTTCCTCTTTCAGTATACATACATATTGAAAAGAAGAGAGGAGACTGCCTATGACCATCAGCTTGTGCATGATCGTAAAAAACGAGGAGGAGGTGCTGGCGCGGTGCCTGGACAGCGCAAAGGCGCTGTTTGACGAAATCGTCGTCGTGGACACCGGGAGCACCGATGCCACCAAGCAAATCGCGGGTGAATACACGGCGCACGTGTATGACTTTTCGTGGATCGACCACTTTGCGGCGGCGCGCAACTTCGCGTTTTCCAAGGGCACGTGTGACTATCTCATGTGGCTCGACGCCGATGACATCATCCTGCCGGAGGACGCCGAAGCGTTCCGCAAGCTCAAAGAAGACTGGGATCCCGCCGTTGACACCGCGATGCTCAAGTATCACATCGCCTTTGACGAGCAGGGCAAGCCCACCTTCAGCTATTACCGCGAGCGGATTCTGCGCAACGAACCGCGCGCCAAATGGGAGGGCGCGGTGCACGAGGTGATCGCCCCCTTTGGGAAGATTGTACACGTGCCCATCGCCGTCACGCACCGGCGCAAGCACAAAACAGACCCGCTGCGCAATCTGCACCTGTTTGAACGGCTGATTGAGCGCGGGGAAGCATTGAGTCCGCGCGAGCAATTTTATTATGCCAGAGAGCTGTATTACAATGCCCGCTATCAAGACGCAATCGAAATATTTGAGCGCTTTTTGAGCGAGCGGCGCGGCTGGGTGGAAAATAACATTGAGGCATGCCGCGTGCTCTCGCAGTGCTTGCAGGCGCTTGGCCGCACAGACGACGCCCTGCAGGCGCTCATGCGCAGCTTCCAATATGACGCCCCGCGCGCGGAGCTCTGCTGCGAGATTGGCTATATCCACTTTGTGCGGCAGGAATATGAAGCGGCCATTCACTGGTATCAGGCGGCGCTGCTGTGCCAAAGAAAAGAGACTTCCGGCGCGTTCACGCTCGAGGATTGCTACGGCTATCTGCCGCATTTGCAGCTTTGCGTGTGCTACGATCGCCTGGGTCAGCGGGAGCAGGCCATAGCGCACAACGAAAAAGCAGGCCAGCTGCGGCCGCAATCGGCGGCTTATCTGCACAATGTGAAATACTTCAGTGAAGGCATATCATAAAAAAGCACAAAAGCCTGCGGCAGAGGGGTACTCCGCCGCAGGCAGCACCACTGCGGGACATTGGATCGCCTGTATCTGCGGCATGCCGCAAAAACTCTCCCCTTCGCTTTCAACGTCCTGCACCGGGCGTACAACTAATTTCTCATGAAACAGCAGACAAAAATCTGCACCAAAATCCATATAGTAAAGATTTTTGCTTGATTTTGTGTCCTGTTTCTATTCGGAGATAAGTTAAGACGCCTTGTGGTGTTGTCCCATCGTATCACGGCAACGCGGAAAACACAAGGGCTTTTGCAAATAAATTGCTTGATTTTTCTTGTTTCGCACATAAGACGGAATATTTTACCAGCGCCCTGCGGATGGATTGCCATAATACATCGCCTGACAGGAAGGATTTTCCCATGCCTGCTGCATTTGAATCACATCAACACAGCCAACGCGAGCTGCAGCGCTGTGTGATTTATCTTGGCTCTGCCGCGCCGCAGCTCTCGCAAATCGCGGCGGGGTTCACGCTGCTGCACCGGCAAAAGGAGCTGCGGGTGCGGTTTGGCGGTGATTTGCCGCAGGCAACATATCCCCACAATTGTGTGCTGCAAGCAGAATTCGATGACGACATGGTGCTGCTGTATGACCTTGCCGACGGCTATGATAACCTGCCGCGCGGCGCCTTTGACGCGAGCTTGGCGCGTGCGGCCTTCTGCTTCAAGCGCAGCTTTGACCCGGCGATGCACCAAGGACTGCGCAATTGGACGAAACTCAAGCCGCTTGGGCTGAATTATCATGTGACCTGCCCGGGCTCGTTTTTCCCGGAGCCGGGCTGGGCCGTGCCCGCCGCGCACGAATATATGTCACACAACAGCTACCCGGACTATCGGGGGCTGTTCGTCACGGAATTGCTTGCGGGTTCCGGCGATGAAATCAAGCACATGAACGAACAGCGCATTGCGTGCCTGCGTGCGTGCAAGGAGCGGCTTGGCAACAGGTTCTTCGGCGGGCTGATGCCAAATGCGATTGCACAGAAAACAGCCCCCGAACTGGTGCTGAACCACATGACCCGCGCCGGTTATCTGCAACTGCTCAAAGAAAACGTTGTCTGCGTGAACGCGGAGGGGCCGCAGCGCTCGCTCGGCTGGGGCATGGCGGAGTGCGCCGCCGCGGGCCGTGCGATTCTCTGCCCGCCGCCGCGCTGTCATCTGCCCGGCCAATTCGCTGTGGGCCGGAACTACGGTGTTTATAAAACGCCCGAAGAATGTGCGGCTATGCTAGAGCAGGCTCTGGATGCCGTGCCATGGATTCACCGGATGGAGGCCGCGAACTTCGCCTATTACCGCGACTTCGTGGTGCCCGACGCGCTGGTGCGCCGCACGCTTGCCGAGGCCTTCCCATCCACGGAACAGAATACACAACAAACCTCCCCTTGCAAATGAAGGGGAGGTTCTGTTTATGTCTATACGCGGGACGATGTAGGCATCGTCCCCTACAAAATCAGCCCAAAAGAGCCGTCAGCCCCCAAATCACCCCGGCAAGCCCCAGCAAAATCAGCAGCGCGGGGAGCGCCGCATGGCGCAGGCGGTTCTTTGCGTCACCAAGGCTGGTCGGCGTGCGGTCGAGAATCCGCAGGAACAGCTTGAGCTTTGTGTTCCCCAGCAGCTCTTCGTCGGTCAAAATCTTTGTTTGATAGTCCCGCAAATTGTTTTCATTGAACTCAAACACGCGCACACCGCGCTTGCGGCCGGGGCCATAGGCAGCATAGCCCGCGCTCGGCGAATACCCCAGCGTCAGCCCGCGCACCTTGCCCAAAAAGCCGTTGTTGTGGTCGTGCCCAAAGAACATTCCCATCATTTCGCCTTGTTCGAGCGCCGCGTCAAACAGGCCCGCGTTCGTGTTCGGCGCGGAAGGCAGCTCGCCCATAAAGCCCTCTGCCAATTCCTCGTTCAGCACAAAGAACTTGCCCTGATAATTGCCGTAGCCCTCCAAAACGCCTTTGGCGCGCTTTGGCACTTCAGTATACAGCTCGTTGATTTCCTCCACGGGGATGTGCTGGAACAGCATGGACGGCACGGGTTTGCCGCCGTTTTGCTCCGTCATGGCGTCGCGGGTGTTGCGGTACCATTCCACCTGCGCGGGATCAAGGGGCATATACCCCATGCCAAGGCCGGTATGGGAATCCAGGCAGTAGAGCAGCATCGCCGGGGCATCGCCTTCAGCGGAGTAAACCGGCACCACATGATTCGCCACCCCCGGCACACCCGCCGGACTCGCCTGCGCACAGCAAAGCGGGGATTCCATGTAGCAGGCGGCCTGATCGTCCCCGCTCATGGGCGTGGAATGGTCGTGGTTGCCCAGCGTGAACGTGAACGGAACGCCGCGCTCCTCCAGCAATTCCACCAAAGCGCGCATGGTTTGGCGGATGCGTTCGGCCTTCTTCTCGCCCTTTACAAACCAAAGACTGGTGCCGTTGCCGGAGAGCTGATCCCCGGTGAAGACAACAAAATCAGGTTTTTCTTTGTCCAGTGCGGTGCTGATGAGCGCCTTCGTGCGGGGCGTGATGCCGCAAAGCTCCTGCACATCCGATATCTGCATGACCTTGCATGTGCCGTCCGGGCGAAAACACAGTGTTGGTTGCGCCATATAATTACCTCCTCATGCGGTTTGTGTCGTATTGCGTTTGTAATTGTAACATAATAAAAATAAAAAATCAAGCTGTGTTTTTGTGCTTTTGCTTCTATATTTTGCACTTTGTAATTTCGCAAAGCCAAATATATCAAGTGTTTATAACTTTCACATTATGATTGCAGGGCTGAACTTTTCTTTTTTGTTATATCTGCAAAGAGTTTGCCTGTTTTTTTGTTGTATTTCAATAATTCACCGTCCGAAATCGCCGAGGCTTCGCTTTCGTTTTTGTGCATCTCTACAAATCGCAGGCAATGATTACAAGATATTACATTTTTGCTTGCTTTTTTGTTTGAATTGTGTTATAATACTTGTAAGCGTATCAATTCAAGCTTATGGAAGAAGGTGACTTCTATGGCATGCAAGCGAGTCGAGGGAACCTTTTCTTCTTCCTCAGGGCTGTGTGATATCTTCTATCGCGCCTGGATGACCTCCAAGCCCGCCAAAGCCGCGGTGCAAATTGTGCACGGCATGGCGGAATACGGCGAACGGTACGAAGACTTTGCCGCGGCACTGTGCGAAGCGGGCTACGACGTGTGGGCGATGGACCTTTTGGGTCACGGCCGCTCCGTAGCAAGCGAAGAAGATTACGGCTACTTTGGCGAAAAGCATGGCTGGAAGAAAGTAATTGCGGATATCCGTCAGATGACGAATATCATGCGCGAACAATACCCGGAAGGGTTCCCGCTGTTCCTGTTCGGGCACAGCATGGGGTCGTTTTATGCCCGCGCCTACTGCGAACGCTTCAGCGAAGACTTGGCGGGCGGCATATTCTGCGGCACCAGCGCCCCGAACCCCGCTACGGCCGCCGGCGCGCTCATGGCAAAGCTCATTGCCGCGTTCCGGGGGGACAAACACCGGAGCCAGTATATGAACGACATGGCGTTCGGTCAGTATAACAAGCGCTTTGAGCCTGCGCGCACCGCGTTCGATTGGCTCAACACCGATGCCGGCAAGGTCGACAACTACGTTACCGACCCGCTTTGCGGCTTTATCTTTACGACGAAGGGTTTTCTTGATCTGTTCACGCTCCTCAAATCCGTATCCGGCAAAAGCTGGTTCACCTCCATGCCCTACCAATTCCCAACCTTCCTCATCGCGGGGGA
>JGI994J12354_10004424_pt1 | contig 12632 bp, 11 predicted proteins | sample IntmicLarv3ML3BL_FD_12354 | JGI IMG/M metagenome (IMG submission 12354)
TGTGCCAATCTGATAAATTTTGGTGCGGGCAGCGGGACTCGAACCCGCATTTCAAGCTTGGAAGGCTTGCATTCTAGCCTTTGAACTATGCCCGCAACAATTAAAAACTTCCTGATTATATATTAAATACCACCAAAATCAAGTTTTTATTGCGGGTGACCACCCTTTGCCCGTTATACAAATAAAATGCGGCAAATGCCGCATTTTTTTATTCATTTATGACTTTTTCAATCTGCAAGATAAAGTCTATGGCGGGATCGGTCATTTTTTTGACTTTTTCAAAAACAACTTCGGCTTCGCGCTTCATATCTAATTTTTTATAAGTTTCAACGACATCCACGATTTCATATACTTCGTAAAATCTGTCATCGGCCAACGCACGGGCAATATCTATTTCACGGATTGCCAATTCTTTATATTTTTCACGATTTTCTGGGCAACCGCGTTCGCTTAACCGTACATAGTACTGTGCGCGATCAACATGTACATGTGGACCATCAGAAAATTCATCAAAAGAGTTTAATTTTTTCGTTAATAATTCTTCGATTGCTGTACATGTTTCTTTCGACAATTTTCGTTTTTCTTTTACCACATGTTTATTTATTGTATCTGCCAAACCACCTTTGGCGATACCGTTGTTCGATTTAACACATCCGACAACTTCGTGCGATGTGACTTTTTTTACACGGGCTTTGCCACAGTCATAAAACATGCCAATTGCGATTCCCGCCAAAAACAGCAATATCAAACCGATAATAATCCAAAACTTCTTCCACCCGGTTTTTTGTTTTTCTGTTTTTTGATTTTTTTCTTCTTTCATGTTTTTACTCCTTTTTATTATAAATATTATTATACGACAATCCCGTCTTGGATTGTGATTGTACGATCTGCGCGCGCAGCCAGATTCATATCATGCGTTACAAACAACATTGCCATTTTGCTTTTGCGAACCAAATCCATTAACAAGTCAAATACCGCACCCGCATGCTGTGGGTCTAAACTGCCGGTTGGTTCATCCGCCAACAATATATCCGGATTATTTGCCAAAGAACGCGCAACTGCGGTGCGCTGTTGTTCACCACCCGACATTTCGCCCGGTAAATGCGACGCGCGGTGTAAAACATTTGCGGATTTTAATAATTTTTTTGCGCGTTCGGTGGCCACGCCCTCTTCTATACCATTGGCCAACATTGGCAAAACAACATTTTCCAATGCGGTAAAGTCATTCAATAAATTATGGCGTTGGTAAACAAAGCCTATTTTATGCCGACGCGTATGTGTACGCATTTCTTCGTCCATTTTTTGGACGGGTGTTCCCGCCACGATAATGCTGCCTTGGCTGGGTTTATCTAATAATCCGACACATTGTAATAATGTAGATTTACCACATCCCGACGGCCCGACCAGCGCAATAATTTCACCGCGTGACAAATCAAATCCACCACCACGCAATATATGTAATGGTTGCCCACCTTCCAGAAAAGTTTTCTTTATATCACGCACGCTTAACACAACATCACCACGCGCTGCTTTGGATAATGATTTTAATATATCTGTCATATTTAATTACCTTCTTAACTTAATCATTCATTTCTTAATACATCAACCGGGTCTGTGTTTGCGGCCTTCCATGCGGGATACAATGTCGCCAAGAAAGACAATACAATCGCAACCAATGCAATTCCTGTAACTGATGAAAATTCCAGCTTGGACGGTAATTCTGATAAATAATACAGTTCCGCCGGAAACAAATCACGACCGGTTATCCATTGGAAAAACTTTCGTATTGGTTCGATATATGTTGCAATCAATATCCCCAATACCGTCCCAAAGAATGTACCGATTACACCAATACTTGTACCAGACAGAACAAATATCTTCATCATTGAACGACGCGATACGCCAAATGTACGCAGTACCGCAATATCTTTGGATTTATCTTTTACCAACATAACCAGCGAAGATACAATGTTAAATGCCGCAACAATGACAATCAACATCAAGATTAAAAACATTACATTTGATTCAACTTGTAATGCACCGACAAATCCACGATTTAAATCGCGCCAATCGCGGACAACGAATCCTTCGGGTAATAATCTGTTTAATGCTTCGCGGACAGTGTTTGTTTTTTCCGGGTCATGCAGAAATAAATCAATGTGTGTAACAGACTGGCCAATATTCAGATATTTTTGCGCGGTTGCCAATGGCATAAAGATATACCCTGAATCATATTCATACATCCCCATAAAAAACGAAGACATAACCGGATAAGACATAATGCGCGGCATTGTTCCAAATGCGGTTGGCGTACCGCCATTTGCCGATACCAAAGATACACTGTCACCCATTGTCACACGCAATTGACGCGTTAATGAATTTCCAACAACCAATTCACCGTCTTTGATTACACTTAACGCTTTGCCATAAATCTTTGTCCCGCTGGATGTTTTGGCTTCCAGGTCAGACATATTTATACCGCGTACCATTGCACCAGAATTATTACCGTTTGCGGATACCATTACCATTGCACCAGAATTATTACCGTTTGCGGATACCATTACCTGGCCTTCGGCAATTGGCACAATACCGGTTGTTGACGCAGCCACCACTTTGTTTTGACGCATTTTATCTATCAAGAAATCATAATCTTGGATTGCGCCGTCTTGGTGATAAACAACAACATGACCATTCATACCAATTATGCGTGATAACAAAGTATCATGAAAACCACCCATAACCGACATAACAACAATTAATGTTGCAACACCCAACATGATTCCTAATAAAGATACCCAAGATATAACCGACACAAACCCTTCTTTGCGTTTTGCACGCAAATACCGAAATGCAACTTTTCGTTCCAATTTTGAAAACATCTAAAAACCTTTTTATTCACTTAAATAATCACGCAAAGCATCACCAAACAATGGGGCGGCGCTGCTTGCCTGGGGACGCGCATCAACAATAGATATCACACGCGGACTCATAAATACAACCAATTCTGCAAATGGGCTGATTAATGTTTCTGGTGACCTGACAAAAGAATGCGTCGGTATTCCAATGATAACATAGTTATCCCCGATATTAGACGGTATTTTATAAGAAGATAATTCGCCCGCATTTGTACGCAATACAATTTTGGAATCAATCTTGTTCATACCGGCATAATCGCCATATTTTGCGGTCGCGCCAATAATCAAATCGGTTTCCAACCTTTCTTCTTTGCCACATTGCCCAATATCAAATCGTGACTGCCAACCATTTGGTACGACAAATGTCCCCTGGGATATCAAAACAACATTACCCTGTTGTGCCAAGAACCCTTGTAATGTTTTGGTATTGATTTCCGGACTGACCACCAGACCACGCCCAACAACACCCGGGATTGACATTTTTACATTATTATCGCCAAATGCCGGTAATATATTCATCCAGACGATTGGATTATCAGTGCGTGGATATACACGATATACATCAATATCCCATGCAATCATATATTTTTTTGAACCAACATCCGATACGATTCTGGCGACTTCGCGTTCTGTTTGATAATTACCTTCGAATACAACTGTTTTATCTTGCCAGTTTACCAACAAGTTACGCATATCCGCCCCATGCATCGCATCCAACAAAGCCATTATGATACTTTCATCTTTTGGCATTTTCATTAACCATTTTGCGCGATGAAATAGATGTATTTCTTTTGCATCTTCGTCGTATGAATAGTAAGCCTTGCCCATTTTTGTAATCAATCCCAGCGCATCTGCCAAATTACCCGATTTAATAGACCCGGTGATTTTTTCTGGTAAGTCTTCATCTTCTATGACGACGATATCCGTCCCGTCCAGCAATTTATCCAATGCTTGGCGAATGGTTAACTTTGTAAATTCAAAATCCGCAACATTAAAAGCCGGCAAAGCATCACCCGCCCCCAGGCGTACAACTTCTATTTTTTCTTCGGGTACAACAGATAACACAGATTGGTTATTCCAATCCACCCTGCATCGTTTTGGCAGCTCTATTGAAAATCGTTGTGCTGTATCTGTTGTTAATGCGGCTTTTTTTGGAAAGATTGGAACTGAATTTTCATCAATGACCAAGCTGTCAACCACCGTAATTGTATCGTACAGCGGTTGCTTTGACTGTTGTTGACATGCAGTTACCAAGGGTATAAACCCAAAGACACATAATATATTCATAAATTTAAAAATATTTTTTTTCATATTAAACCCTTGTGTCTTTCAAATTATATATTCATTACTTTTTCAAATTCTTGCAATGTCATTTCATGAATTGGCTTTTGCGTTGGCGTAGTCAAGCTTTGAACTTTTTTATATTCCTTGGCAAATCGGGCAATTACCGCAGAAACTTCGGGGCTTAACGCCGCCGCATTTTTGGCACTTAACCGCTTTCCATATTCTACAACAAATTCCATAACATCCGCAGCAAAAAATCGTCCGACATAGTTTTCCATGGCAATTCCGCCCTTGCGGACGCATATCGCAGACATAATCGTTGCCATTTGATTATAAAAATTAGCCAACTTTATAAAAGTTTGAACATTATCAGCCATGTATCTTTCCTTCGTCTGTATTACCATTATAAAAACTATTGCCACCAAAAGGCAATTAAATTATAATACAATCATGAGAATAAAGAACCTGGCACTATTTTTAATCCTGACCGCATGTTCATCGCCAAATTCTGGCAATATTGATAATGCAACTGTACTGAATTGGGAAAACGAAGCGGTAACAACCGAACAATTTGTCCGTGACCATAAAAATTGCCTTGGGGTTACTAAGCCTGCACATATGCCACGCAGCCGTATTGCAAAGCTGATTGCCCCCAACCAAAGTGGCCAAATGCCAAATTGGGACGGTATGTGGGTAACATTTCAATCCAACGAATATACCGATGTCAGCCAACGGGCATTAATGTCCGTACCGCCCAACAGTGGGTCAAAATCAATCGGTTCTTATCGTAAATGCATGTTTCGTCGTGGCTATTTACTGCGCGCCATGTAAAATTTATCACACGGGCTTTTTTCTTTCTTGAATTTGTGCTATAATTTGACTTATGAAAAAGTCTTTATGGTTTTGGCTGTGTTTTGTTACGGCAGTGGTGCTGGCTGTCTATTTTGCCACGCGAATCACTATGACCACAATGGGGCGCGGTAATGCCGCAATAATACGGTCGATATCTATATCCACAACCCCACGCAGCAAAAGCCTTTCTGCAATTGCGGCGGCAACCGGTATTGCACCGGGTACACGAACATATGCAACCAGCCTGGACGCAATAAATGCCCGATTGACCAGATTACCCGATGTAAAAACATCTGCGGTGCGTCGTATGCCAAATGGCAATTTGACTATTCGTGTACAAATGCACCAAGCAATCGCCGTATGGACAGATGGCGAAAGCTTTTATCCATTGTCCGCAGACGGTACAATCATCAGTCGTATAATAGAAGAAAAGCCGGCCAATTCGGTGGTTTTTCGTGGCAAATTGCCAGATGATGTTTCTGAAATAGTAAAATTGGCAAATGGTATAACAGACCAATTGGATTATATGGAATGGATAGAAAATCGTCGTTGGGATATAAACACAACTGACGGTATTAAAATTATGTTACCCGAAGAAAACCCATCAGCCGCATTCAGTGCACTGATGATTTTAAACAAAAACCACAATATATTATCGAAAAAAATTCAACTGTTGGATATGCGTGACACGGCCAGAATTTTGGTAAAATAATTATTACCATGAATTTATTTGATTCATCTTTTCTATGCCTTGATATCGGAAGCGTTTCTGTACGCGCAATGGCGCATCGTGTGCGCAATGGGAAAATTATCCAATCCGCAATATATTCAATCGAAAGTTCTGATACGGTTTTTGCAGTCAAATCCGTGGTCGATGAATTGGAAAAACAACTGGGCACGCGATTTGATTCCGCATATATTACCGGAAATTTCGGACCAGCCGAATTCAAAATGATTGCAAAAAGCACGCGCTGGACCAGCGAGCATAAAATAACCACCGGTGATATCCGCAGCCAAATTGGGCAAATTGCCACAACTGAAAATTTTTATCCGATGCACATAATTCCACTGCATTATGATACCAGTGTTGCGCGTAATCTTTTATCACCCGTGGGTTATACCGACCGACAATTAATGTCGGTATTTGGTTCTATATTTTATTCAAAAGATTGTATACAAAATATATTTTCCCGGCTGCGCAAAGCGCATATTCAAACAGAATCTTTTTTTGACCCGTCATTTCTGCAAAATATGTTATTTCGCGATAAAAAACAAACTGGACTGTTTATTGATTTGGGAAATGAATTTACGACTGTGTCCGTATGGACGGATCGTGGACCGGTGTTTTTTGAAAAAATTCCAATCGGACAAAATACAATTACTATGGCAATTGCCAACAATCTGAATGTTACCCCGGAAAATGCCGACCGGATAAAGCGATTGGTTGTTAATATAAAAAACAGTGAAATGGATCGCTTTACACCGGCGGATTCCGCATATGATTTTTCACGCGCAGATGTGAATGAAATTGCATTACCGATATTAATGGATATTATTTCCAATGTTCATGATTTAACAGAACCCGTATTGGCAAAAAGACCCGTATCAAAAATATTTATTTCGGGCGGCGGCAGTAATATTGACGGCATAACTGAATCATTCGAAGAAGTATTAAAAATCCCGGTTAAAAATCTGGGGATTGACGCATCTGTTCACGCATTGTCTGCATATATATGGAATGAACAATCACCCAGAATTAATGCATACCTGGCACGGCGCGCAAAATGGAAAAATCTGGTAACAAACATCACATCAATATTCAAAAGACAGAAAAAGAAAAAAATACGCACCGTTCCAATTATGCCCAGCACATTGGTCTTTAATATGAAGCAAGCTGACACATACAGCCTGTTTCGGTCTGGAAACATATCAATGATTCATGTTGATATTATGGACGGATTTTTTGTCGACAGAATTGCCGGTGGAATCGAAGAGTTAAAATACATCAGCGAACATACAGATGCGCACTTGCATGTTCACTTGATGACCGAAAGCCCGGTTGTTTGGGCAACTGCCGCCGCGAATGCGGGCGCACATACAATTATTGTTTCAACAAATACGGCCGGTGTTCGCGCGGCATTACGCCGCATACGCGAAATGGGAAAGCGATGTGGCGTTGCATTAAATCTGGAATCCCCGACCAGTATACTGCGGCCGGTTCTGAAAGAAATTGATGAAGTCATGATAATGACTATAAAACCGGGTGCGGCCGGCCAAGAATTTGACGAAAGCGCATTAAATAAAATATCTGTTTTAAATAATACGCGTAAAAAATATGGATTAAATTTTAAAATATCTGTGGACGGTGGAATAAATCCGGAAACCGCCCAATTGTGTTGGAATGCCGGCGCGGACTTTTTAGTCAGTGGTTCTTATCTGGCGCGCAATTCAGATTTTCCAATGGCAGTCCAAAGTTTAATGAAACACGAATAATTATTCTGAACCAATTAATTTTAGTTTCCGCCCACTGCCCTGTTCTGTTAAATAAATATGAATTGTATTTTCCGGCAAAATATCTGCGGCAATTTCTGGCCATTCGATTAATGTTATATCATTTTCAATTGCATGCGTTAAACCAATTTCGGTCAATTCCGACACATCTTCGATACGATATAAATCAAAGTGTGATATTCCGTCATAACTTTGTACAATTGTAAATGTCGGACTGGGGACAACGGTATCCGCCCCGCGTAATGTCTGGATTATCGTGCGTGCAATCTCGGACTTACCCATTCCCAAATCGCCATGCAATGCAACGGTCACCGGCGCATACAGACTTTTTGCAAAATTGGTCGCCCAGTTTCGTGTTTCATCAATATTTTTTAAAATTATTTCCATTACCTTACTCCAACAATAATAAATCATCTTCCATTCTTCGAACCATATCACGCAGACTGCCCGCTTCTTCGAATTCCAAATTTTCCGCATGTTTATACATTTTTGCGGTCATGGCTTTTATTTCACGACGCAAGCTTTCTGCATCCATAACACCGTCTTTGCTGTATACAAACTTTCGCTTTTTATCTGTTTTATCTTGCCTGTCTGTGACTTCGGAAAAAACCGCCTTGACCACAGATTTTGGCGTAATGTTGTGTTCTGTGTTATATGCAATCTGTTTCGCACGACGACGATTAGTTTCATCCAATGCCGCATTCATCGAATCCGTCATTTTGTCCGCATACAAAATCACACGACCGTTCGCATTTCGTGCCGCACGACCAATTGTCTGAATCAGCGACCGTGTCGAACGCAAAAATCCTTCTTTGTCCGCATCCATAATTGCGACCAATTCGCATTCTGGGACATCTAATCCTTCGCGCAATAAATTAATACCAACCAAGACATCAAATTTTCCCATACGCAAATCTCTTAATAATTCTATGCGTTCCAATGTTTCAATATCACTGTGCAAGTATTTCGCGCGTACACCATTTTCAACAAAATAATCCGTTAACTGTTCTGACATTTTTTTTGTTAATGTTGTAACCAATACGCGACCGGTAATATTTTTTACTTCGGATAACAAATCATCAACCTGATGTTTTGTTGGTCGAATATCACAAACCGGGTCTAGCAAGCCGGTTGGTCGAATAACTTGTTCTGCAACAATACCACTCGCTTGTTCCATTTCCCATGCCGCCGGTGTTGCCGATACAAAAATTGTTTGTGGACGCAATGCGTCCCATTCTTCAAAAGTCAACGGTCTGTTATCAATACATGCCGGTAACCGAAATCCATAATTTGACAGTGTTTCTTTGCGCGCCCGGTCACCACGCGACATCGCCGCGATTTGTGAAATTGTTATATGGCTTTCGTCAATAAACAATAATGCGTCTTTTGGTAAATATTCAAATAGTGTTGGTGGTGGTTGCCCCGGCACACGCCCAGATAAATACCGCGAATAATTTTCAATACCACGACAAGTACCGGTTGTTTTCATCATTTCTATATCAAAGTTCACCCGTTCACGCAATCGTTGTTCTTCGACATATTTCATATTATTGTGAAAATATTCCAACCGTTCTGCCAAATCTTTTTCGATTTGTTTTATGGCTTGTAATATTGACGGCATTGGTGTCGCATAGTGCGTATTTGGATAAATATCTATGACATCCAACTTTTTTGTTTTACCACCGGTCAAGACATCAAATTCCCATATATCATCTATTTTGTCACCAAAGAATGACAGCTTCCAACCACGATCTTGGGAATGTGACGGGAATATATCCAATGTATCGCCACGCAGCCTGAATTCACCACGATTAAATGCAACATCGTTTCTTTTGTATTGAATATCAACCAATGCATGCATGACATTTTTTGCACTGATTTCATCACCAGTATGAAAGCTGATTTTCATCCCAGCATATTGTTCTGGTGACCCCATACCATAAATACTGGACACACTGGATACAACAACAACATCGCGTGATGTCAACATTGAACGCGTTGCACTGTGCCGCATACGATCCAATTGTTCATTAATTGACGCGTCTTTATCAATATAAGTATCGGTTGTCGGCATATACGCTTCGGGTTGATAGTAATCATAATACGACACAAAGTATTCAACCTGGTTTTCTGGAAAAAATGATTTCATTTCCGTATATAACTGTGCCGCCAAGATTTTATTTGGGGCCATGATTAATGCGGGTCTGCCCTGCTCTGCGATAATATTTGCCATTGTAAAGGTCTTGCCCGAACCCGTAACCCCCAATAATACTTGGGATTTACGCCCGTCCACCAATCCGCAGGATAAATCCGCAATGGCACTGGGCTGGTCACCCATTGGTTTGTAATCACTTTGAAGATTAAAGATTTTTTTATTCACAAGCCCCAGTATAATTCTTTATAATCAAAATACAAGGAAAGAGAGAAATTTTGAAGCCCCGGTATAAACGCAGATTTTTTTGGTTTACCATGTCCATAATTGCGGTATCCGCAATGGCGATAGTATTAGTGCCACCCATGTTTAATTTGAATCATATAAAATCCAACTTGGAACGCACGATTACCGAACAAACCGGAATTTCCGCAACAATCAATGGTAATATTCATTTCAGTTTGTTGGGGCGCGCAACAGTTGTCGCGCATGATGTTGCGTTGCCAAATGGCACTGTGGATTCTTGTGTTTTTTCCATACCATTGTCCGGTATGTTTAATTTACAAGCCGCACCATTGGTTGGCAAAATTTTCATCAATGGGGCGAATCTGACGATATCCGGATTGATACCACCACGATTTAACAGTGATATTGATATTCGCGATTCTGTAATAACTTTTAAAAACAAAGATTACAATATCGTCAACGGAACATTGGTCAATGGAATGTTACGGGGTGTTGTTCGAACCGACCAGCATAAATATGAATTCAGTGCATTTGGTGATGAATTCAATATCAAGAATAATACTAATAACCTGGACATTCGTGGACGATTGTATTCCGACGGGTCGGCCAGTGGAACATTGTCCATTGATACCCGGGATATAAACAGCTGGTTTGAATTTACAGAGCCCAAAGTTACAGAACGCGTAAAACTGGACCTGAATTTCGAATGGAATGGCGAATATGGATTTAAGTTTTCTGATATCCGCGGACAAATGCCCAGTGGGGATTTTACCGCAAACATTGAATTGTTGGATGACGGTTCGCGAAAGCTGGAAATATCATCTGAAAATATTAATGTGGACCTCTCGTTTTTATTAAACGGTACACAACTATTTCATAACACTGACTTTGTTGGGCATTTGGCCGGACGCATTAAATTAGGAAATCGTTATTTTAAAAATGTTGATTTAAAACTGTCGGGGCAAAATTCAGAAATCATTGTCACAAATATTATTGTTGATGATACGATTATTCGCGGGGGTAAAATCACCGCAAATGGTGCAGAAAACATGCACATAGAAACAATCCTTGATAACACAAAAACATATTGTATGTTTTCTGGTACACCCGACAATTGGCAATGCAGTGAATTTAAACATGGCGATTTATACGGCAGTTTGTCCGTGACCAATAATATGTTTAATGCATTTGTTCAATCTGATAAAAAAATGCCGTCTGATTTGGATTTTAATAAAAAATCAAAAATATTGGGCGACAATGGTCAGGTCAGTTTTCAATTTACAGACATTGGTGGAACATTGGAAATTCGTAAAAATAAATTTACACCGTCATACAGCTTTGCAAAAGATAAAACATTAAATTGGTCTGGGGCGGATTTATATTTCTTGCCGGAATCAATGCGAACTGAAATCGGCGACTTTACATGGGATGAATCTGGAATGTCTTTTGTTCCACATTCTGGGCAATGGATACTTAATCTGGGAAAAGACCATATATATGGAAAAAATTATTTCTATATCAACGGAAAAAATGCCAAAGACTGGTTCACAAACCAAGACTTTCAGCAAATCCGTAATTTGGAATATACAGCATCGGGAAATTTTCATAATAATACTATTTCTAATCTAGAAATTAAAATAGCTGGACAGACTTTCAGTGGTTCTGTTACTGGTAGCAATATAAGTTTAGATACAGATTTATTGAATCTGGACGCGTTCACAAACCAAGATTTTATTGATAATTACGAAGAATTACAATTCTTGACCGGCGAACCACTGCTGAATCCATTTTCTGTTAATGTCAATGTTTCATTATCCGCCGACAGAATTATTTACAACGGTGATGAATTCAGTAACTTTGTATATTCATTAAAATCCGGCAGTCAGACTTTTTCCATAACAGACAGCCTGCGCGGTAATTTGTTGGCATCAATTACAAAAAAACAAAATAGTTATGATATTAATATGAAGCTGAATCGATTTGTTATTTCTGGCAATTTGTTGTCTGGAAAAATGCCGTTAAATATTTCCGATACAACAATCACGGCCGAAGCCGAACTTTCCACATCCGGCAAAATTGCATATGATATTTGGCATAACTTGACCGGTGATATCGAAATATCTTTTGACGGTGGAACATTGCACGGTCTTGGGATTGATAAATTTTATTCCAATGTCGGACATATAACACGACTGAATGCGGAATCATTTTTGGTAAACACATTGGACGGTGGCACCAGCCAGATAAAGAAATTACATATCATTGGAAAATATGACGGTGGTAATTTCACAACATCAAAACCATTTACACTATCAATGCGACATACCGATGTTCGTGGTCTGTTACAGATTAATGACGGGCGAATGTTTGCTGAATTAGATTTGATTTTACGCGGAACATCCCCGATTCCCGAATCAATTGAGTTAAATGTATTACCAAACGGACAGCATGATTATTCATTATCCCAAATAATGGTGAATTTCGACCCAGATTTCTTGCGCGAATTCGTCGCAACACATGATAAATTCTGATAAAAAGCCGGTAAAATACCGGCTTTTTCACAATATTATATAAATAAAATTAAATAGAATGATGCAGATGCGCCGTGGCTGACGACGGGAATGTATTAAACATACATGACCAAAGCCAGCCACAAGCAGATGCGTTATTAT
>JGI994J12354_10004425_pt1 | contig 12630 bp, 12 predicted proteins | sample IntmicLarv3ML3BL_FD_12354 | JGI IMG/M metagenome (IMG submission 12354)
GTCACGCCTTGTGCTGCCAGTTTTCTTCTCATATCGCAGTAATTACTGCGAATGATAATGACTTTATTTTCAAACTCCCCTAAACGCTCACCTGCTGCCTCAATCGCTGCAGCATCTTGGTCAATTCCTATTAATCGTCCTTCATCAGACAAACATTTACATATTTCATATGAATGCCCGCCACCACCAAGTGTTCCGTCCACATAAGTACCATTCGGTCTTATCTGCAGAGCTTTGATACTTTCTTCTAAAAGTACAGATTTATGTTTAAATTCCATACGGTCCTCCCCAGGCTATATGCTTAAACCCAAATCCGTCATTTGCTCTGCTATGTCATCCATATCGTCATAAGAGGAATTGTCAGTCCACTGACCTTTGCCCCAAATCTCGATTCGGTTTAACATTCCCGTTAATACTACGTCCTTTTCTAAACCAGCAAATTCTCGCAGCGTCTGCGGCAAAAGAATTCTCCCCTGCTTGTCTAGCTCACATGGTGTTGCTCCCGCAACAAAGAAACGTATGAATTGTCTTGCGCCCTTGTTTGTAAGTGGTAAAGTTCTAAGTTTTTCNTCAAATGCTTGCCATTCTTTATTAGGAAACACAAATAAGCANCCGTCTAGCCCCTTTGTAACCACAAATTCATCACTTAATTCTTCTCTGAACCTGGACGGGATAATCAGTCTGCCTTTGGTATCTATACTATGATTGTATTCTCCCATAAACATATGACAACACCTGCTTTCATAAAAGGTTTCTTAATTTTGAAACGGGTTCCCCACAAAGTCCCCCATTTGCCCCCACCTTTTACCACCTTTAACCACTTATGTGGTAATAATACTCCATTCATTACGAAAAAGCAAGCGATTTTTACTTTTTTTCTCAAAAAAAATATCAAGAAACTGCGTAATTACGCGGTTTCTTGATACCAACACAAGATGTTGTGGTTTTCACTCTCACCAACCACTAAATATGTTTTTTAATATGCTACCTGCAACGTTCGCATTTTGTGACATGTTTTCTCTACGCCACAGTATGTTCTTCCAAAAAGTTCCATATAATAGAAAAGGAATTTCCTATTATATAGAACCAAAATGTATTACTACTCCTCAACCACCTCATACAAGTAGCTTCTTTTCTCTTTGCCAATTCTTCGAATCACACCAATATGATGTAAAATATGAACTACCACCCCTGCTAGTTGCTTTTGAATATGTGCTGCCTTCGCAAAATGCTTCACTGTAAACTGTGACTCTAATTCATAAGGTATAAACTGCATATAATCTTGCTGACATTCCATCACTACTATTTCATTTAACTCCAAGGGGACACGATCATATCTAGTAGAACCCTTTTTCTTATCTCTACTCCAACCATTTAACAAACGATATTCTTCCACCTCAATAAGCGGCAGATGAATTTTTAAATTAGGATCGCACAAAAACATCTTTATTTTATATAGTTCACCAAAAGCATGATAGGGCGTCCCTGTTAACGGTGATTTTCTTTTCTTTGAACATTCACCACTCTCTTCATCAATCCAAATCAACCACTTTTTACTTGGAATTGGATACACAATCGTTACTGGATAGCTCGGTAGAAATGCCTGTAACTTTTTACGCATTGCATTTAGTTGTCTCGTCTGAATTTCAATAATTTCTCCATCAGCATAAATATCTGCCACATAATTATCAATCAGGATTTCATGATTTTCCTCATTTGGCTCATAATAATTCTTCAATACTGCATGAACTGTCTTTTCGGCCAATGTGCCAATCCCATGACGTATCCGTTCTCTTCCTATAATCTTCTTTTTGGCTTGTCCAAACCGTTCTGACTCTTTCATTGTTTTCTATTTCTCCTGAGCTTTCACTACTTTACTGATTAACAAAAAGGCATGAATCATAGATTCACACCCTTACTTTTATTTTTAATCCGTGCATCTTACTTCGAATCTTCATCATAAACGTTACCTCTACAGTTAACTCAGCTTAGGCAACCTCACGGCACACAGAAGATTCCGCTTAGTGCTGCTGCATTCCTGCCCTGACACGGTTCACAGATTTCTGTTGCGCAAGACCCAAACGTCAACGCCACTTATAAAGGGCTGCTTTACAATAAAAGACCCTCTGCTCGATATCACCCCTGCTGTAGCGGATTGCAGGTAGAGGGCACCGCTAACTCCCCGGCTGCACGGAAATGTTATGACAATTCCACGCACATCAAGTATTTCTCTTGTGCTTTCATACTATACCGCGAAACTACTGCTTTGTCAACCACATCACGGCTTTTTTCGCTCATACAATTATTGCTTCTTTCGTTCACGTAACTCCTTAAAAAATGCACTCATCATACTGCTGCACTCGCTCAACAAAATGCCACGTGTTACCTGCACTTGATGATTAAATTGTTCCATCTCTAAGAGATTCAATATCGAGCCTGCACAGCCCGCCTTTTCATTCATACTACCAATGATAACTTTTGGAATCCGTGCTTGCACAATCGCCCCTGCACACATTTGGCAAGGCTCTAGGGTAACATACATGGTGCATTCTTCTAATCGCCAGTCTCCTAGCTTTTTACTTGCTTTTTTTATCGCTATCAATTCTGCATGGGATAGTGTGTTTTTATCGGTATTTCGGCGATTATAGCCTCTAGCGATTATCTTTTCATTATGGACAATCACGCAGCCAATAGGTACCTCTTCTATCGCATATGCTTTCTTCGCCTGCTTAATTGCCTCTTTCATATATCGTTCATGAATCGTCATACTCTTCACCTATCTACTTTTATTTGCCTTTATCTACTTTTTTAATATTTTTATGATAGCATTTTCATCATCACTTCACAAGAAGTTATTTGCATGGTACCCTATCTTGACAATGTACAAACATCTAAAATACATGCTTGAAGCATGTTATACATTGTCAAGATAGGGTGCCATCATGTATACTAAATATGTAATCAGAACACACGAAATGAGGAACCTATGAAAATACATGGCTTCAATAAATTAACCCTTTTAGATTATCCAAAGCATATCGGTGCCACCCTCTTTTTAGGTGGTTGTAACTTTTGTTGCCCCTATTGTCAAAATGGTAATCTGGTAACGGCACCTAAACGTGAACCTTTTATTCCTACTGCTGATGTCCTTGACTTTTTACGCAAACGCTGTGGGATTTTAGAGGGAGTTTGTATCAGTGGCGGCGAACCTACTCTTCATGCTGAACTACCTACCCTCATTAAACAAATAAAGACCCTTGGCTATTTAGTCAAATTAGATAGCAATGGAACAAATCCCCAGATGATACAAGAACTAGCCGCAGACGGACTGATTGACTATGTTGCTATGGATATTAAATCTTCGAAAGTACATTATGCCAAAGCTGCTGGCTGTCATTCTTTTTCNCTTGATAGTATCTGTGAAACGGTTGACTTTCTTATGNATGGAACCCTCGACTATGAGTTTCGTACTACTGTTGTAAGAGAACTCCATACGGCGGCTGACTTTGAAGCAATTGGCGACTGGCTCGCTGGCTGCAGGGCATATTTTTTACAATCTTTTCAAGCCTCCGATAATGTACTGACAAACGGTCTTTCTTCTTATAGTAAAGAGGATTTGCTTGCCTTTAAAGAAATTTTAGATAAAAAAATCCCCCGCGTAGCACTGCGGGGAGTGGATTAATCTTGTTTTTTAAATTTACTTTCAAAACGAACCAGCTTGCGGTTCATCTGCATTTGCAAGTCTAACATTGCTTGGTCTTTCTGACTTGCCTTGATCACTACTGTCATATCCATCATAATATAGAGGTTTACTTTGGTGGCATTCTTAACCGTGATACCTTGTGTATCAGCCTTGGTAAATCCATTCGTTTGCACCGCTATTTTCCCACATAATATGCAGTTTTCTTGTTCACTGGTAAAAAACAATCCCCCGATATTATAATTTTTATAGTCTGCTTTATTCTCTGCTCTATAAGACAGGCATAACTGCAACGGATTTACTTTACTTTCTATTTCATAAACAAGAATTGGCTCCTCTTTTACCGCATAGACTCTACATTTTGGTCGTTCCTCTTGTTTTGACTCAATCTCTAAATGACCCACTATACGCTTTCCACGGCTATATTTACCATCACGTAGCTTAATGAATGTACGGTGGCTCAAATCAATCCGCTCACATGGCCAGTTGCCGTAAATACGGCTATTCATCTCACCCTTTCGTATAGGAACAGCCTCCCGCCATGTCTTTGCCCCCTGTATGTCTATTTTCATTTGATATTCTCCAATATTTTCAGTAATAATTTCCAAGTCCGCTCTGTTGACGAAATGAATAATCGTTCCTCTGTTGTATGAATATCTGCCATATCAGGACCAATGGACACACAGTCTAAATCTGTCATTTTCTCATAGAAGATACCGCATTCTAATCCTGCATGAATTGCCACAATATCTGGCTTTTTATGAAACATGTCCTCATATGTCTGGGCTACAATATCACGTAATTTTGAATCCTTACGATACTCCCACGCTGGATAATCTCCCTCTATTGTATAGGTTCCTCCAAGAAATTCCGTTAAATAACACACCTTATCAGACAATGCCACTTTCGCACTGCCAAGCGAGCTGCGAATACTGGAAATCGCCTTACAGCTTTGTTCTCCTAGCTCTAAAATCCCCATATTAATTGAAGTTTCCACCAAGCCATCTATTTCACCACTCATCTTTTGTACCCCGAAAGGCACTTGCACAAGGTAAAAGAGTATCTTTTGGAAGCTAACGGAATCTATGACCTCTGTTGTATCCTCTCCTAACTTCCGCACAGTCACGGTAATATCTGAATCGGAGCCACGATACTCTTCTCGCATAGCTCTTTCAAAGCTCTTTGCTTTCTCTGTCAGCAATACTTCGGCTTCGGCACTCGAAACAATCACCGCCCTTGTGGTTCTTGTAATGGCATTATCCTTTTGTCCGCCTACTAACTCCGCTAACTGATATTCCATTATATCTACTAATTCAAATAGGAAACGTCCCATTAATTTATTGGAATTCGCACGGTTTTTATCAATTTCTGCTCCTGAATGTCCGCCTACAAGACCATCAATCACAAGTTCATATTTCATACCCATAACCGTTGTATAGGAGACTGGAATTTCTGTGATTGCAGTTAAACCACCCGCACAGCTAATCCATATTTTTCCCTCTTCTTCTGAATCCAAATTTATAAAATACTTGCCTTTCAAATCTGATACATCAAGTGCCTTTGCACCCAATAATCCAACCTCTTCGTCTGTTGTAATCAACACTTCTAAGGCTGGGTGCTTGATTTGATTATTTTCTAAAATTGCCAATGCATAGGCTACAGCAATGCCATCATCACCGCCAAGTGTTGTGCCATTTGCAGTAATGTAATCGTCTTGTATTAATAGTTCCAAACCGTCTTTCTCAAAATTATGGCTCGAACCTACAACCTTTTCGCATACCATATCAGAATGTCCCTGTAAAATAACGGTTGGTGCATTTTCGTAACCACTTGTCGCTGGCTTTTTTAACACAACATTATTGCTCTCATCTTGTCGATACTCTAATCCATGTGCTTTTGCGAANGCAACTAGGTAATCGCTAATCTNCTTTGTGTGATACGAACCATGTGGAATTTTACACAGTTCTTCAAAATANTAAAATACTCTTTNTGGCTGTAATCCGTTTAATACTGGCATAAATTTATCCTCTCTTCTGCTGCTGATTATTCTAATTTTCTGTAATATTTTTTCCAAAATATTCTTTCTATAATTAATAATCTATCTGATTTATCCAGTATTGTCAATAATTCTCCCCTAAATAAAATCGGACTGTAAATAGCGGATTTTTTGTCTTGACTGAAGAAGTCGCCCCGATATTTCGGGATAGGGTTGTAGATTCTGTCTACAACCCTTTATTTTCACAAAAGGTGGTTTAACAAAAATGCCCCTTAAGTTGCTTTTTTTGTTGCCTCATCAAATAGCGCTTTAATATTTGCTGGCGGAACATCTGGCATAATCGCCTCATGGCTTGGTGAGAGAATCAATCCTGTCGGAAAGTATTCTCGAAGCTCTTTTACTTTCGCACGTACTTGCTCTGGTGTCGCATTCACTAACAAATCTTGAGTATCAACACCACCGCAAAAGGATACTTGATTAGCAAATTGCGCCTTTAGATTTGCTGGCTCCATACCCGCTGCTAATGCCTGAATAGGGTGAATAATGTCAACACCAGCTTCAATTAAATCTGGAATCACATCAGCAATGGAACCGCAGGAATGGTAAATGACTTTTAGCCCATAACTGTGTGCCTGTTCCACCAATTGTTTGCAGCCTGGGATAATGAACTTACGCACCATCTCTGGTGACAACATAAGTCCCCTTTGACTACCCATATCATTACCAATCAAGACTGCATTTAGACGGTGTTTCGTTGCCTCATAGAAAATCTCATTCGCTTTTAAGTAAAAGTCCATAATTTTCGCATTTACTTCTTCATATATTTCAGGATTTGCAATCATGTTCATTAATGCTGTTTCCATTCCAAAGGAAGCACAAGCATCTTGGAAATGTGCCGACCACATCATTCCTAATGCCACTTTTCCCTCTGGTGCCATATCCACTCTACATTTGCACTCTTTTACATCAATATATTTTGCTGGTTCTGGCCATTCAAAAAAGGCTAAATCCTCACTTTCTTCCGCCTCTGCAAAGCAGCCCTCTGAAGTAAGGGTTCGTTCCTCTGCATCTACATTTCCCTCCCCATACCAATCAAATGCTGCATAAATTGCATTAGCTGTTGGTGCCTGATACGGAACCTCTACCGCATAGAAGTCATCTTGCACTGCTAATTTTAGCTCATGCAAATCCTTAACACCATAATAATCAAATAAGGCTGGCTGTGCATGGATATCTGGCATACCCAGCCAAGCTGCTGGTCTGTCCACTGGTTTTCTATCAACAGTCGCAAAAAATCGCTCTAAACTATTCATCTCTTTCTCCCTCCCTGTTCGCTCTTCTATCTTATCTTAACTGCATTTATTAAAATAAATACAGACCATTTTCTAACTGATTGTCCTACTCATAATAGAATACTTCTTCCATATCCACCCATGAAACAACACCTTTTGGTGCACTATCAACTGCTTCTTGGCAGGGAAGACATTCTGCCCACCATTTCTGAGTAGTTGCATCTGCAGCCATCTTCTCCATATCTGCCGCAAAATCTTCTCCAATATATTCAAAATACGCATACGCATATCCATCTCTAATAAAAATCGAATAATTTCTAATATTACATTCTGTGATTTTTGTTAATACCCCCGCCCATGGATTTGCATGTAATTCCCGATAATATGCTTCCTTTTCTGGTCTTATTTTTACTACCTGCCCATAACGTTTCATCACTTACCTCCTCAGCTAATTTATACTCAGTAATCCTTTTTAGTTTAGCGAACTGCAGTTAAACCACAGTCCGCCTTTTGTTTCACTAAACCCTCCGCCCTTGACAATATCAAATATGATTTTGAAACAACAATTGTCAATAGAGTGTTTCATTATCTTGGTTACTTACCACTGTGTTGGATAAAAGCCATCAACATTTTCCTGCGTAATCATATCTGTGGTCAGATACCCTACCGATGGTACTTCCTCACCATTAAACCATGCTGCAACTGTTCTCGCTGATAAGCCTGCATCACCCTCTGCTGATTGATAGTTGATAATTCTTACATCTCCTGCCTGCACTGCATCTTGTCCCGCTTTAGAATTACCTGCTGCAACAACAATAACATCTGTACGTCCAGCTTCTTTTAAAGCATCAACCGTACCAGTTACGTGGTCAGAATCATCTGCTAAGAAAATAGCATTTAATTCATCACCATATCTTGTAAGCCAATCAGAAACAACCTGTTTTACTTTTGCCGCTTCAAATCCTGGTGACTGAATATCCAATGCCTTGATATTAGGATATTTTTCCTTTAACTCTGTAAGTGGCCCATAAGTACGTGCATAGTAAGGTGATGTTCCCACATTATGTGTAATGTAAGCAACTCCGCCCTCGCCGTTCATTTCTTCACCTAATGTATCTGCAAGCTGTCTCATCTGTGCCCAATCGTCTGGACCTGTCCATGCTTGCATATACTGTAAGGCATCTGCTGTTGGCAGTGTGTTCGTTCCAAAGGCTGGGATTCCCGCTTCTGTAATCTTTCTAAACTGCTGTGTTGCATTTTCTGCTGAAAGTGGAATCAGTGCAATCGCATCTGGTCTTGCATTAATTGCCTGATCAATTAGCTGATCCTGCATCGCTTGATCCCAGTTTGGTGAAAGTACTTCAATCTCCATACCAAGTGCCGCTCCTGCCTGTTTGTATCCTTTTTCATAAGCAGTTGTCCAAGCATGGTCACCATGAACAATCACTATTACTTTTTTACCAATCGAACCATCGTTTGGTGATTCTGGAAGATTTGGTGATTTTTCTCCCTCTGTCAAGTATTCCATATCAAAATATTTTCCTGCATCATCATCAGCTAAAGCATCTGGGTCTGCTGGACGTTCTGGGATTTCTTTCTTGATTGGCTCTGGCATTAGGGTCTGATTATCTGTTGTCTTTTCAGCTGCAATTGCCTCTGCCATTTTTGCTTTAGAGTCCTCTAGCCCCGCTTCGCCTGTTGCTTCTGCCCCTGCTTCTTCTGCTCCTGCTTCATCTGTTGCTCCTGCTGTTGCTTCTTCTGCTGCTACCTCTGTTGTCCCTGCTGTTGTCTCTTCTGCATTGTTACCACAGCCTGCCAATACCGCTGCCCCCAATGCTGCTGTTAGTAATACTGATAGTAATTTTTTCTTCATTTCTACTTTCCTCCTTTTTTATATTTCAAAGCTCTCGCTTTAAAAGCATTATAATTTACTTTTACCTGTCTCCTGCATGTACTTATTTACTAGTTCTTGTCTAATCCCTAGGATTTTTTGTTTTTGATAATTTGCATATGTTTCATAGATAACACAAGCTGCCAGTACCAGCCCAATTAATAATACCTGCATTTCATATTTTCCAATAATTGTTGTTACCACGCCAAACATGGCATTAATCGCTAGAATCGAAATAAATGTATCTGTTACTTTTCCCTTACCGCCCGCAATATCTGTTCCGCCGATAATCGTTGCTGTTAGAGCAATCATAAGCGGTGCAATTCCCTTTTCACCTAAAGTTGGTGTCGCCGTTCCTTGATTAATTCCAAACAAGGCACCGCCAAAGGCACAAATTGCTGAGGATAGAACAAAGACAAGAATTGTCGCTCTATCGCTATTAATACCAGCTAACCAAGCCGTCTCCAGATTTCCCCCTAACATATGAATATTTCGTCCCAATCTAGTTTTTGCTAACACAACAGCAAAAATAGCAACACATAAGAATGTAATAATAAAAATCCAGTTGAACGGTAAAAACTTAATTGGCGATGAACTCAAGAAATCCGTTAATCCATAATCACCTTTCACACTAATTTCTGCACCATTACAGTAGATATACATTCCACCACGAAGAACAAACTGCATACCCAAGGTTACGATAAACGAATGTATTTTTGCTTTCGTCACCAAGAGACCATTAATAATTCCTATCACAATACCAACGCCCACTGTAATTAGAATTGCAGCGACCCATGGCAGCCCTGAAAGTGTTTTCATTCCTAAAGCAACAATTGCACCTGTGGTTGCCATATATCCTACTGATAAATCCATATGTCCTGCAATCATGCAAGTGGTAAAGCCTAGACCAATAAAGGTGTAAAGTGCAGAGCTAGATAAAATTGATTTGATATTAAATAACGTATAAAAATTTTCTGCAAAAATACCAAACAACAATACAATCGCTAAGAATATATAGGCTCTATAGCTGTTGAAAAAGAGTACAAATCCAGTATTTTTTCTTTTTTCCATAATATTATGCCCTCCCCATCTTTCTTGCCGACCTTGTATTCAACCATACTATAAAGAGGAATACAACACCCTGCACCAAGTACTGATTAAAGGTTGAGATACCAACAAGGGTCATGACATTATTTAACATACCTACCGCAAGTGCACCACCAAAAACACCAATAATGGAGCCTTTTCCACCTGCTAATGTCATACCACCAAGCAATACTGCTGTCAGACACACAAAGTCATAACCTGTTCCATTCTCATATGCTCCCGTTTTTCGCATAGACGCATAGAAAATACCACAAACTGCCGCTGCTGCTGAACATAAGATATAACACACCGTTACTATCCTTGCACAATTAACACCTGATAAACGTGCCGCCTCATAATTTGAGCCTACCATTTTGACCTTACTGCCAAACTTGGTCTGTGTCATAATAATGTAGGATACCCCAAACATTACCATCATAACAATAATCATCAGAGAGACTGAGCCGCCAAAAAAATAGCTTCTGGCGAGATTATTAAACTGTTCCGCTGTTCGCATTGCCGCCGCATTTTCACCTGCAATAACGTCTGGATATATCTGGGTTCCATTCCATGCTACCCTTGCAATCCCCGATAACACCATGTTAAATGCCAATGTCCAGATAATCGGATTTGCTTTAAACTTTCCAATCATAATCCCATTTACAAGGCCAATCAATACGCCAACAAGGAGACCGCCAAATAAGCTCACGACAATCCCAAAGGGTACTAATTGTACTGCAACCATTCCTGACATTGCGATAGCCATTGGTATTGACATATCATTCATATTGGAGGAATACACAATATAGGCTAAGCCCGTACAGACCATACCTGTCAGCGATACTGCTTGAAATACAGAGCGAATATTGTTTACTGAAAAATAACTAGATGGATTTACAATAAAACCAATCAATGCTAATAAAATAATAACCACCAATATTCCTGCACGATTCATTACCAGTGTTACTTTATCAATTTCTGTTTTTCTAGTATCTACTTTTACTTCTGTTGCTTTTTTACTGATATCTGTCATGATGCATGTACTCCTTCCCCATTTGCTGCTATCAACAATGCACTCTCCGAAATCTCATCACCACTTAATTCTCCCGTGATGTACCCTCCTCTTAAGATGATAGCTCGGTCGCAAAGTCCTACAACTTCTGGTAAATCACTAGAAAGTAAGATAACACCATTCCCTTTCTTTGCATATTCCAATACTACTTCATGGATTGTCTGCTTTGCTCCAATGTCTACGCCACGTGTCGGTTCATCTAAAATCAATATTGATACATCAGTCGCCAACCATTTTGCCATTAATACCTTTTGTTGGTTTCCACCTGATAGGTTATTCACCAAACGGTCTGGCTGAGGTGGATATATTTCAATTTCTTTGATTTTATCTTGGACAATCTTTTGGTGCTTCTTCGCATTATAGAAAATTCCACTACCCAATTTATCAATCAATGTTACTAAAATATTATCCGATACGCTTTGTGATAATGCCAAACCCATCACCTTGCGATCCTCTGTCAAATAGCCAATCCCACTATTGATAGCATCTATCATACTTTTAAAGGAACATTCCTTGCCATCTTTTTTAATTGTTCCTTGATTAATACTATCTACCCCTGCAATCGCTCGTCCAATCTCTGTTCGTCCACTTCCTGCCAAACCACAAATCGCCAGTACTTCTCCTGCATGAACTGTTAAATTGATATGATGGAAATATCCCCAGCGTGTTAAATCTGTCACTTCTAAAATTGTTTCTCCACCGATATTTCGTTCTTTTTCTTTCATGTTTTTAACCGATTTTCCAACCATATCTTCTACTAACTCTTCGCTGGTTGTCGCTGCAACAGGATAGGTCTTAATCTTTTTCCCGTCACGCATAACGGTAATGGTATCAGCAATTTCAAATATTTCTTGCAGATGGTGTGAAATATAAACAATCGCCAAATTTTGTTCTTTTAGCTGTCTAATAATCGTAAACAAACGCTTTACTTCTTCGCTCGACAATGCCGACGTTGGTTCGTCCATGACGATAATTGATGGATTATTGCCTAAAACCTTGGCAATTTCTACTAACTGTGCCTCGCACTGGCTAATCTCGGATACTTCTATGGTTGGGTCAATATAACCCAAACCTACTTTTTCCAATAGCTCCAAAGCTTGTTTCACTGCTTCCTTTTTATCAACAAATAAACCTTTCTTCGGCAAACGTCCGACCAGTAAATTTTCATAAATTGAAATTCTCCTAGCAAGTGAAAGCTCCTGATACACCATTCCAATACCATGTTCCTTTGCCATATCAGGGGTATGTACCTCACATTTTTCGCCATTAATATAAATTTCACCTGTATAGTCATTAAACAAACCCGACAGCATCTTCATCAATGTTGATTTCCCAGCACCATTCTCACCCATTAGAGCGTGAACCTCTCCTCGTTTCACCTGAAAATCAACACCATCAACCGCCAGTGTTCCTGGAAACCGCTTTGATACTGTCTGCATATCCAGTGCCAGCACCTGTTCTTTCTGTGATTTATTCCTTGATTCCTTACTCATCTTTTCCTCCATGCTGGAGCCTTTTTTGCGGAGGCTTGCAAGTAAAATCTGAAATTTCACTCGCAAAATTTCAGATTTTGCTCTGCAATTCAAGTTTGTG
>JGI994J12354_10004426_pt1 | contig 12629 bp, 11 predicted proteins | sample IntmicLarv3ML3BL_FD_12354 | JGI IMG/M metagenome (IMG submission 12354)
TCGTGCTGAAGAATAGCACAGAGCAATCATCAGACGAAGAGTAAGATAAACACTAACAAGCAAAATATTTTATTCGACGATTAACTTAATAAAGAAGCACCGCAGTTTATACTGCGGTGCTTCTTTTGCGTAGAGATTTATTATTGCAAGTAAGGGGAAGGCGTGCAATATATTGTAAAGCATAAATACATTACAATAATAGTTCCAGAAAAATATTTACACCCATAATACAGTTGATAAAATGTTGAAAAGTTATGACAAAATTCCTTCTCATTTGTAATAAATATTGAAAGTAAAAAAAGGCTACTGTATAATTAACTCATTCCAAGTACAGAAAGTACTTGAAAAAAATAAGGAGGACAAAACGCAATGAAGAAGTTGTTAAGTTTGGCACTCGCATTTGTTTTGGCATTTTCTTTGGTAGGATGTAACAAGGATACCCCAGCCAGTGGTGGCAACACCGGAGGTACTTTTGAGTATGCTTTAGTAACTGACTATGGTAACATTGATGACCAATCCTTCAACCAGCACTCATGGATGGGCCTTGAGCAATTCGCACTTGAAGTAGGCGGCACACACACACATTATCGCCCTGTTGAAGAATCTACAGATGGGTACGTTACATCTATAGAAATGGCTATCGACAATGGTGCAAGAATTGTTGTATTGCCTGGGTTTAGTTTTGCTGACCCAACTGCAACAGTACAAGAGAGATATCCGGAAGTAAAGTTTATCTTAATTGATGCAGTACCTACAGGTGGCGCTGCAGAAAATACTTATGCAATAATTTTTGCAGAAGAACAGTCAGGTTTCTTGGCAGGGTATGCTGCAGTTATGGATGGCTACCGTAAATTAGGCTTTATCGGCGGCATGGCAGTACCAGCGGTTATTCGTTATGGTTATGGCTATGTACAAGGTGCAGAGTATGCAGCGGCAGAGCTTGGTTTACCAGCAGGTTCTATTGAAATTATGTATGCTTATGCAGGTACTTTCGAAGCAAGCCCTGACATTCAATCAATGGCAGCAGCTTGGTATCAAAACGGAACAGAAGTTATTTTCTCTTGCGGCGGAGCAATCATAAACAGCATTATTGCTGCTGCAGAAGCAAGTGAAGATAAATATGTTATTGGTGTTGATAGCGACCAATCTTATCAGTCTGAAACAGTTATTACTTCAGCTTTGAAAGAATTACAATTTAGTGTTTATACAGCATTAAAATTAGATGAAGCTGGCGAATTCCCTGGTGGCGTTGTAGTTACCTTGGGCGCTGCTGAAGATAGCATTGGTTTACCGATGGAAACATCACGCTTCAATACTTTCACTCAAGAAGATTATGATGCCGTTTATGAACTTCTTAAAACAGATGCAGATGGACTTGCAACAGATATGTTGAAAGATTCTACTGAAGATGGCACACCTATTACTATTGCTGGCTTAAATGCAACATTAACTTATGTTGTAGTTACTGATGCTAACTAGTAATAAATTGCGTTTAATTTAAAAAAAGAGTAAGAAGGTGCTTTCGCACCTTCTTATTCATATGTTATAATATATTGGTAATACCCATTATAGAGGGGGAATAGTGTGGACTACGTCATTGAGATGCTAAACATTACAAAAAAATTCCCGGGCATTGTTGCAAATGATAATGTTACGTTGCAAGTGCGTAAAGGGGAAATTCATGCGTTACTTGGAGAAAATGGCGCAGGTAAATCTACACTGATGAGTGTGCTATTTGGGCTGTACCAACCTGAAGAAGGAATAATAAAGCTAAATGGTGAGGAAGTAAAAATTTCAAGCCCAAATGTAGCAAATGTACACGGAATAGGCATGGTACATCAGCACTTCAAGTTAGTGCATAATTTTACCGTGCTTGAAAACATTGTACTTGGTGTAGAAAGTGTACAGAATGGCTTACTAAAAACAAGTGAAGCCAGAAAAAAAGTATTAAGCCTAAGTGAGATGTACGGGTTAAAGGTAGACCCAGACGCATACATTTCAGATATAAGCGTAGGTATGCAACAAAGAGTAGAAATATTAAAAATGCTTTACAGAGAAAATGAAATACTTATATTTGATGAACCGACGGCGGTATTAACTCCGCAGGAAATTGAAGAGCTTATGAAAATTATGAGGGAACTTGTTAAAGAAGGCAAGTCCGTCATGTTTATTACACATAAATTGAACGAAATAAAACAAGTTGCTGATAGATGCACCATTTTACGGCATGGCCAAAAAATAGGCACTGTAGATGTTGCAGATACTAGCAAAGAGCAAATGTCGGAGATGATGGTGGGACGCAAGGTTAGCTTTACCGTTGAAAAACAAAAGCAAAAAGTAGGCGATGTAGCATTAGAAGTTAAAAATCTCACAGTAAAATCTAAAACTCATGAAAAACCAGTTGTACAAGATGTTTCTTTCAAGCTACATAGTGGCGAAATTCTTTGCATTGCTGGTATTGAGGGTAATGGACAAACAGAGTTAATTAAGGCAATTACAGGGCTTAATAGTGAGTATACAGGCGCTGTTATTTTGGCTGGCGAAGATGTTAGTACAAAAAGCATCCATTATAGAAACACAAACGGTATTTCACATATACCGGAAGATAGACACCATGATGGGCTGGTTTTAGATTATAATTTAGAAGAAAACCTTGCATTAAAAAAATATTTTACTAATGAATTGCAAAAAAACGGATTTATTAAATTCCCAGAAAGAAATAAATATGCAGAAAAATTAATAGAGCGCTTTGATATTCGTAGTGGGCAGGGTGCTCAAACTTCTGTTAGAAGTATGTCTGGCGGAAACCAACAAAAAGCAATTATTGCGCGTGAAATAGACCTAAATCAAGACGTGTTAATAGCAGTGCAGCCAACAAGAGGTTTGGATGTTGGGGCAATAGAATATGTACATAAGCAATTAATTGCTCAAAGAGATGCGGGTAAAGCAGTATTGCTTGTTTCTTTAGAGTTAGATGAAGTAATGGATATAAGCGACAGAATAGCGGTTATTTACGAAGGTGAGATTGTTGCTGAGGTAAACCCGCTTGAAGTAAGTATACAGGAAATGGGGCTGTTTATGGCGGGTTCCAAGAAAGCGGAGGTGCTTGCAAATGCGTAAAAACAAAGGTACACCAGCAAAAGCTTTCAAAAGCCCATTGAACAGTAACAGTTTTAATGATATATTATCTTCTTTAACTGCCATGGCTATTGGGCTACTATTTGGCTATTTAGTTTTGTTCTTTGCAAACCCAGCTCAAGCAACTAATGGCTTTTTGGCTCTACTACAAGGTGGTTTTACAGGTGGTTTGCGTGGCGTAGGCAATGTATTTTACTATGCGGTACCCACAATGATGACAGGGCTTGGTGTGGCTTTTGCATTTAAAACCGGGCTTTTTAATATTGGGGGGCCCGGGCAGTTTGTTGTAGGGTCTTATGTGGCTATTTTACTTGCAGTAAAGTGCGAATTTTTGCCGGGAGCGCTNCGATGGATAGTACCTGTAGTTGCAGCCACACTTGCCGGTGCACTTTGGGCACTTATACCAGGGCTATTACAGGCGTATGCACAAGTTAGCATTGTTATAAGCACTATTATGATGAACTACATTGGAATGTATCTTGTCAATTTCTTAGTTCAAAGAACGGTTTATGATTTGCTTAGAAACCAAACTGTTGATATACCTCGCGAGGCTTGGTTGCCCAAAGTAGGGCTTGACAAAATTTTCCCTGGAAGCAGCGTAAATATTAACATATTTATAGCAATTACAGTGGTAGTTATCATACATATTGTTTTGAACAAAACTACTTTCGGATATGAATTGAAAGCTTGTGGGCTTAACAGAAATGCCAGCAAATACGCAGGCATAAACGAAAAACGCAATATAGTTCTCTCTATCATGATTTCAGGTGCAATTATTGGCTTGGGTGGTGCATTGCTCTATTTATCGGGAACAGGTAAACACCTTAGAGTGTTAGATGTGTTAGCACCCGAAGGATTTACCGGAATTTCAGTAGCATTACTTGGTATGAATAACCCTATTGGTGTGCTATTTTCAGCAATATTTGTTGCATATATTACTGTTGGTGGGTTTTACATGCAAATTCATGGGTTCGTGCCAGAAATAGTTGACATTATTATCTCAGTTATTATCTACTTTAGTGCATTTTCACTATTAATAAAGAACTTTCTTCAACAAAGGAAAGTGAAAAAGGAAACTGAAGCTTCAGCAAAAGATTTCGCTGTCAGTGAAGAAGATAATCAAAATTTTGCAGAAAAGATACCGAACGACAATGCTATAGAGGTAGGAGGGGAAGATAATGAATAGTTTTTACTTCTTATTTCAACAAACAATGTTTTTCTTTATACCGCTTATGGTAGTAGCATTAGGCGGTATGTTCTCAGAGCGTAGCGGGGTTTTAAACATTGCGCTTGAAGGTATTATGGTTGTCGGTGCTTTTGCAGGTACTCTTTTCATCAAATTAACATATGGAACTTTGCAAGGACAATTACAACTTATACTTGCATTACTTATTGCCACACTTGTTGGGGTAATATTTACACTTTTGCATGCATATGCTGCTATAAATTTAAAAGCTGACCAAACAATTAGTTCAACTGCACTTAATATGTTTGCACCCGCATTCTGCATTTTCTTCGCACGTGTAGTACAAAAAGTACAGCAGATTGATTTCAAAAATACCTTCCGCATTAAAAGTGTACCTTTTTTAGGTGATATACCTGTGATAGGGCCTTTGTTTTTCCAAAATACATATATAACTACGTTAATTGGCATTGTAATACTAATTATTTCAGTTGTTGTACTATATAAAACTAAGTTCGGGTTAAGGCTTCGCGCATGTGGAGAGCACCCTCAAGCGGCAGATTCAGTAGGTATAAACGTTTACAAAATGCGCTATGCAGGTGTAATTATTTCAGGGGCACTTGCTGGTATGGGCGGGTTAATATATGTAGTTCCTACTTCAACAGGCTTTAACGCAAATGTTGGAGGTTATGGTTTTTTGGCATTGGCAGTTCTTATATTTGGGCAATGGAAACCTACTAGAATTGCATTTGCTGCTTTCTTTTTTGGGTTGATGAAAACTATAGCTGCAGTTTATACAGGAGTGCCATTTTTAGTAGCAATAGGAATACCGGATTATTTTTATAAAATGTTACCATATATTGCAACTTTACTTGTTTTAACATTTACTTCAAAAAATAGTCAGGCTCCCGCTTCAGCTGGTATACCATATGATAAAGGCGCAAGATAAATAGATATTCTTAGATAGTATGCAAAAATATACTTTGTAATATTTTAAGTATAATTGTTGTTTGTATTTGAATAAATATATTGATATAATTACTATCGTTATTAAAAGGGTGGGGAAAGAGATGCAAATAGAAAATTTTCTGTTTGATTTGGATGGAACTTTGTCAGACCCTCAAAAAGGCATCATATCTTGCATGCAATACGCACTCTCTCATTTTGGTATTGAGGAAGAATATGATAATTTATTGTGTCAAATTGGCCCGCCGCTTTATAATACTTTTATAGAATATTTACCAGAAGAAAAAGCAAATGATGCCATTATAAAGTATCGTGAACGGTATGCAGTAAAGGGCATATATGAAAATGAAATTTATGAAGGAATTCCTTTGCTTTTGAAGGAGATAAAGGAGTTTGGTGGCAAAATTTTCTTAGCTACCTCAAAACCCGAAGAATATGCATTGGAAATTCTAAAATATTTTGGAATTGATATCTTTTTTGACGATATTGTAGGTTCTTCTATGGGTAATAACCATGAAACTAAAAAAGATGTAATAGAAAAGGTGTTTTTGCGTAACGAAATAAACAAGCAAAACAGTGTAATGATCGGCGATAGAGAGCATGATGTAATAGGTGCAAACCAAGCAGGTGTGCATAGTACTATAGGTGTCCTATATGGGTTTGGTAGTAAAGAAGAATTAGAAGAATGCGAACCTACTTATATAGTTGATACCGTAGAAGATTTGAATAGATTAGTAATGCAAACTTTGAAAAGAGGGGACTAATGAGAGGCGATAGAACGTTTTTCAAGAGACTGCGGCAGATTCAGGCGAATTTCAAAAAGTTAAGCAAAAAGGACCAAACTCAGATATTAGGAGTGCTATGCGTTGCACTTGCAATTGTAATAGTAGTTATTGCTATTTTGGTTAACTTAGGGCTTGGTAGAAACACGAATAGAATATCGGAATTGCCATTTAGTGGCTCTGTTAATAGCGCCGCAGACCAAGAATATGACCCTAATGGTTTAGGGCTTGACCCAGAACTTTTTAAAGATACAATTTTACAGGAAACAGAAGATGCCGGAGAAGAATATTTGCTAGATACATTGTTTATTGGAGATTCTAACACTGCTGGTATTTATGTTTGCAAATTGTTAACATTGCAGAACGTAATAGGTATACCTTCAATGGGTATTCAATCCGCTACATATACGCCTTGTGTGTATTTTTATGGCTATAGCGAGCCGGTAACTATTCCTGCAGCTGTTGCTATGCTTAAACCACGTCGCGTTATTATAAACTTTGGTGCAAATAACGCAGATGGAAGTGTATCCCCCGAGGCATTTGTTGCACAATATTTGAGATTAATAAATGCAATTGAAGAAGCGTACCCATATTGCGATATTATAGTACAATCAATACCACCTCTTGGCAGACAAAGAGATTACCCTAACCTTACAATGCAAACTATAGATGGATTTAACGTGGCACTTGCAGAGATGTGCAGAGAAGAAGGCTATAAGTTCCTTAATTGTAGTGAAATACTAAAAGGAACCAACGGGTTTATTAAGCCTGAATATATTTCGGCAGACGGTTTGCATTTAAACGCTGATGGTTATGCAGCCATTTTGGAATATGCAAGAACACATACACATATTACAAGAGATAGAAGACCCAATACGTCAAATATTCCTCAAAGAAGGCCTGCCCCTTACATTCCGCCTTCTTCAAGTGAAGAAGAGATTAGCTCTTCAAGTAGCAGTAGTTCATCATATGAAATTAGTTCTTCGATTGAAATAAGTTCTTACGTAGAAGTTTCTACCACACCATCCACTCTTCCAGGTGAACCGTCCTCTGAACTTGCTCCAGAAACCCCAAGCGACGCAGTTACAACAGGAGTAGAAGACGAAGATGGTACTTCTTCATATAGCAACAGCGGTAGCAGTAGTAGCTCTATATCAGGCTAAAAATCTTTAGCACAAGGAGAGAAAAATGAATGTAACAGTTTTGGGCTGTGGGCGGTGGGGGTCCTTCTTGGCAACCTACCACAGCAAAAACCATAATGTTATGCTTTGGGGCTTAGAAGATTCAGAAAGTTTTCAGATATTAAAAAATAATAGAGCAAATGCATATCTAACTTTACCGGAAAGCATAATTTTAGAGCCTGACCTTGAAAAAGCATTAAACTACGCTGAATACATAATTATTTCAATAAGCGCGCAAAATTTACGTGAATTTGCAACAAGGCTTAATCAATATGATGTAAGTGGTAAAACATTTATTCTGTGCATGAAAGGCATTGAAGCAGATACGGGGAAAAGGCTTACACAGGTTATGCAAGAGGCAGTTTTGCAAGATATAAATTTGGCGGTTTGGGTTGGCCCCGGCCATGTAGAAGATTTTATGAAAGGTATACCTAATTGCCAAGTTGTGGATAGTGAAGATAAAGAAATAACTTCCGATATTGTTGAAAAATTCTCAAGTGATTTAATCAGACTTTATACAGGAACTGATATAATTGGTAGTGAAATTGGCGCAGCAGCAAAAAATGTGATTGGTATTGCGGCAGGTATGTTAGATGGAAAAGGAAGTGCTAGTTTAAAGGGAGCTTTGATGGCCAGAGGTGCACGGGAAATTGCAAGGCTTATTTATGCAATGGGTGGTAACGAGCTTTCAGCGTATGGCCTTTGCCACCTTGGAGACTATGAAGCAACGCTATTTTCTGTACATAGCCATAACCGAATGTTTGGCGAGGCTTGGGTAAAGGGTGAAAATTACACGCAACTTGCCGAAGGCGTGGAAACTGTAAAAGCACTTTGCGCTTTAGGCCGTCAATATCAAGTAGAGCTTCCTATTTCTGTAGCAGTTTATGGAATACTGCACGAAGGGGAAAATGCTGATGTTGCACTGAAACAGTTATTTTCACGTAGCACAAAAGGCGAGTTTGATTATTAAATATTAGCTGGGTGCAAGTTGCCCGGCTTTTATTGTAAAATAGATTATTTTGGGAGTGATTGCATGCAAAAATATACTTGCTTATTGGTTGACTTAGATGGAACTTTAATGGACTTTGATAAAGCAGAACTCACATCACTGGAAAAAACATTCCAAAAACACAAAATAGAATTTACTAAAGAAAATGTTAAAAAGTATGACGAAATTAACAAAGCATTATGGCGTGCATATGAACGTGGTGAAATTGAAAAAGATAAGTTAGTAATTAAAAGATACGCCGATTTCCTGGAGGCCCTTAAAATTAATGGTAATGCTGAGGAAATAAATACTTTCTATTTAAATGAATTATCAAAACGCGGTGAAACTTATGAAGGAGCAAAAGAGTTTCTGGAGAAAATACACACCCACCATATAGTTGTAATTGCTACCAATGGCGTCGCAAAAACACAAAATGGACGTGTAAAGGCTGGAGGCTTAGAGCCACTTGTTCACTTCGTTATTAATTCAGAGGAAGCTGGCGCAGCAAAACCAGATGAAGACTTTTTTAAATATGCTATGAATATAATTGGTAATATAGAAAAGGATAGCATATTGATGATTGGAGATAGCTTAACAGCAGATATTCAAGGTGGAATTAACTTCGGGATAGACACTTGTTGGTACAATCCTGAAAATGAACCTGTACCAGACAACATTAAACCTACATATATAGCTACAAATTACGAAGATGTGTTAAGGGTTATTGAGAGAGGTGAGTTGGAATGAATATTACAAAAGAAGATATATCTTTCATTTCGGCAGATGGCAAGACAAAAATAAGAGCTTTTTACTGGTTTAAGAAAGATATCGTGAAAATTGGCATATTGCAAATTGTACATGGCATGTGTGAGCACATGGAAAGATATGAAGATTTTATAAATTATATGGCAAACAATGGCTTTGTTGTTTGCATGCATGACCAATTAGGGCATGGTTCAAGTTCTTTGCCAGAAAACTACGGTTTTTTTGCAGATGAAAATGGTAGCGAGTATGTTTTGCAAGATATATTAACATTAAACAGAAAAACCAAAGAAACTTTCAAAAAATTGAAAATATTTATGCTTGGTCACAGTATGGGCTCTTTTTTTGCAAGGTGGTTTGTTGAACGATATCCTGATTATGTCGATGGAGCTATTTTTATGGGAACAAGCGGTCCAAACCCAATGGCAACTTCCGGTATTGTACTTATAAATATAATAAAAGCTATAAGAGGCGGTAAGTATCGTTCTAAATTAGTGAATAATCTTTCGGTGGGCGGTTATACAAAGCTTATTGAGAATCCGCAAACCCCGCATGACTGGATAAGCACCAAGCGCGAAACAGTTGAAAAATACGCTGCAGATAGTAGATGTACTTTTATATTTACGGTAAGCGGGTATAAAGACTTCATAACTGTTATGCAGCATGTAAATAAAGAAGAATGGGCGAAAAAAATAAATAAGGAACTTCCAATACTAATGGTTTCAGGTGCACAAGACCCTGTGGGAGACTTTGGCAAGGGTGTTACAATTGTTTATAATACACTCAAAGAGGCGGGGCATGAAAATGTAGCAATGAAATTGTATGAAGGTATGCGACATGAACCTCTAAATGAAATTGAAAACGAACAAGTGTATAATGATATAAAAGATTGGCTTTTTAATATCGCAGACCCATATATTGCGTGTACATGTATGTCTAGAAGTATAAGAAGAAGCAAAAGCTGTGCACATTGCAGTTTTTAAAATGGTGAATTATATGCAAAAAACCAACGCAATGCGAATTTTAGAAAAAATGAATATAGCTTTTGAAATACTGGAATACGACGTAAATGATGGAAAAATTTCGGGTACAGATGTTGCACAAAAAATAGGTGCTAACTATAACGAAGTGTTCAAGACATTGGTTTGCACAGGCAAAGATAAGGTTTATATATTTATTGTACCGGTAGATAAAGAATTAGACACTAAAAAAGCAGCCACTCTTTTAAAAGAAAAAAATATTGAAATGATACCGCAAAAGCAACTTTTACCATTAACTGGGTATGTACATGGTGGTTGTTCGCCAATTGGCATGAAAAAGCAATTTGAAACTATTATTGATGATTCTGCAAGCGAAAGAGAAAATATAATTGTAAATGCAGGGAAAATTGGTATGCAAATGAAAGTATCTATAAATGGGCTTATCGCCATAACAGGAGCGATATTAGCACCTATTACAAAATAAGCCACAATACTATTAAAAGCGAGAAAGAAAACATGTATGTAACATTACAAGATATTTGGCTAGACTTTGCAGCAACGCCAATATTATCGGGTATAAGTGAAACCATTTATGAAAAGGATAGAATTGGCATCATAGGTGATAATGGTGCTGGTAAAACTTCTTTACTAAAGTTAATTACCAAAGAGTATATTCCAGTAAAGGGTTCAGTAAATATTGCAAGAAACGCCTCAATCGGATATTTAGAGCAGAATAATGATTTAACAGCGGGGAATACTGTTTTTGAAGAAGCGAAAACTGGATTTTTGAGAGAAATTAATGCATTAAATGAGATTGAGCTGATAGAAAAACAATTAAGCATTTTACCTTATGATGAACACTTACTTGAAAAACATAGCCAGTTAGCAACCTATATTGAAACAAAAGATGCATATAATATAGATACCCAAGTAAAAAAGGTGTTAAACGGCTTGTCCTTTCTGCCAGAAACATATTCAAAAAAGGTTGAAATGCTTTCAGGAGGAGAACGAACGACTTTATCGTTGGCAAAGCTGCTGCTTTTTGCACCGGAGGTGCTTGTGTTAGATGAACCTACAAATCATTTAGATGTAAATGCGTTAGGCTGGCTTGAAAGTTTTCTAAAAACGTACAAAGGTGCGGTTGTTGTTGTATCACACGATAGGTATTTTTTAGACCAAGTTGTAAACAGAATATGGGAAATAAGTAATAGAAAGCTTGATTCTTATAAAGGAAATTATTCTGCATACCTCCCCCAAAAAGAAGCAGAAATTATTCTTCAAGAGAAACAACGTAAAGCAGACCTTGAAAAAGCGGCGAAACTACAAGACTATATTGATAGAAACTTAGTGCGTGCAAGTACTACAAAAATGGCACAAAGCAGGCGAAAAGCCCTTGAAAAGATGGAAATAACTGAAAAGCCATACACATGGCACCATAAAATGGCTATGGAGTTCACCTTTGATAGCCAGCCATACGAAGATGTTGTGATGGCAAAAAATGTAAGTGCATCATTTGGTTCGAAAATATTGTTCACAAATATTAGCTTTATTATAAGAAGAGGAGAAACGCTTGTAATTGCAGGCCAAAATGGAGCAGGCAAATCAACTTTACTTAAGATGCTTACAGGAGAAACATTGTTAAAAAGCGGCTCCGTTACTTTGGGGCAAGGTGTACGCTTTTCTGTATTCAATCAGTTGCAAACACGAATGGATAAGCAGGTAATAAATTTTTTATGGGATAAGTATCCGACATTTAAAGCATTGGAATTGCGTAACCATTTAGCAAAATTCGGATTTTTTGGAGAAGACGTATACAAAAATATGCAAGACTTATCAGGCGGTGAGCTTGCAAAGTTACGTTTTGCAGAGTTGATTTTAGAAAAACCGAACCTCTTATTTTTAGATGAACCTACCAACCACCTAGATATTTTCACAAAAGAAGCATTAGAAGATGCGCTAATTAAATATGAGGGAACTAAAGTAGTAATTACACATGATAGATATTTTATGCAACGGTTAAATTCTCCTATTCTCTATATAGAAAATGGAGAATGGCAAATTTTCGCTACCTACGATGAGTACATAAATAGAGATAGACAAGAGCGGAAGAGTGAAGACGAGATTAAACCTTCAACCGAAATAACGCAAAAAAATACAAAAGAAGAGCGTAAGAGAAGAGCAGAAATAAGGCAGAAGAAAAGCATGCTTGAAAGCCATATTTCAGAACTGCATAGTGATATTGCAAAATTTGAAGAACAATTACAAGACGAAAATATTAAAAGTAACTATGAGCAACTGTTTACAATTACCACAGAGGTGGACAATAAGAGAAAAGAACTTGAGATAATATATGAAGAGTGGATGAGCATTGAAGACGAAATAGATTAAATACAAAAAACCTGCAGGCATCAGTGTCTGCAGGTTGTATTATATAGCGGTATTAATAAGGGGTGTTAGTGTTTTTCTATTTTTTTGCCCGGTAACCTATCATTGCTTTGTTGTAAACGTGTAAAATGCTTTTTACAAACTCTGTTGAGCCGTACCTATTTGCAGAAGCAGATACATTTTGGCGCAAAACTGCTTTCCCTACATCGGGTAGTGCTGTATACCGTTCAACAGCTTCTTTAAATTCAGTGTTATTATCAAAAA
>JGI994J12354_10004427_pt1 | contig 12624 bp, 10 predicted proteins | sample IntmicLarv3ML3BL_FD_12354 | JGI IMG/M metagenome (IMG submission 12354)
GGTGTCGCTGGCTGTGCGGGCGTGGACGCCCTCCTCTGCGAGGCCGGTGGCCCCCTCGGTGATGCTCTGCTCGGTGGGCTGGAAAACGCGCAGCTCGGTGCCCAGCTCGGCCCGAAGGGTCAGCTTGCGGGGGTTGAGCGCAGAAGCCCCGGCGTTGAGCACCCAGGTCTTAGCCAGAACCTTGTCTCCCGGCCCGGCCCCCGGTGCGTCCAGGGTATAGCTGTAGGGCATCTGCCCCGAGAGGGTGAAGAGCCGTCCCGGCTCCTCCGAGGTGTAGAAAACCCGGATGAAGATGTCACCGCTCACCGTCACCGTACCGGCCCCCACCTGCTTTTCCCGCAGGGTGCAGTTGCCGTCCACAAAGACGATGTTAAGCACATCAGGGCAGACATCGGGCACGATGATATCCGTCGTCTCCTCATGCTCCCGGCTGACCGTCACCATTTCTTTCATCTGGCTGATGTGGTTTTGTATAAGCTCCAATGGTTATTCCCCTTTCAAAGTTATTTCCTGCTTATGTCTATTTGCCCGTCCACGGAAATAGAACAAAGTGGACGAAAGGGTGATGCATGAAGTGCCCGCCGTTCAATCTGCAAACAAAAAAAGTCTCATTGCCTTCCGGCAATGAGACCCCATCATTAAAGCCCTACTTCTTCCCCAGCTCCCAAAGATTGATCTGCCCAAGCTCGTCATAGAGCTTCACATAGCTCTCGTGCCGGCTCTTGAGGGCGGGCTGCGCCCGCAGCTTCTCCAAAAAGGCGCACCCCGGCTCGCGCACATGGGCACAATTGCTAAAGCGGCAGCCGCCGTGGATGGCGGCAATCTCGGGGAAGAGCGAGGCCAGCTGTTCCTTGGGAATATACGTCATCTGCGCGATGTCAAAGGATGAAAACCCCGGCGTGTCGGCCACCAGCCCGCCACACTTGAGACGCAGAAGCTCGGTGTGCCGGGTGGTATTTTTGCCTCGGCCAATCTTGCGGGAGATATCCCCCACCGCTTGGGCAAAGCGTTCATCCAGCCGGTTGAGCACGCTGGATTTTCCGATGCCCGAATTTCCGGTAAAGGCCGAAACCGAACCCTCCAGCAGCGCTTCCAGCGCATCGAGCCCCTCCCCGGAGACGGCGCTGACGCGCACAACCTTGTACCCGGCGGCGGAATAGGTCTCAAAGAGCCCATCACTCTGGTCCAAATCACTCTTGCTCAGCACAATGACAGGCTCGATGTCCTCCCAGGCGGCCAGAACGGTCAGCTTGTCGATGAGATACGGGTCTGTCTTAGGCTGGGCCTCCCCGGCCAGGATAAACAGCCGGTCGATGTTGGCGATGGCCGGGCGGATGAGACCATTGCGCCGCTCGAGAAGCGAGACAATGTAGCCGCTGTCATCCCGGGGATCAATTTCCAGCTCGACCCGGTCTCCGCACACCGGCACGCGCTCCCCTAGCCGCAGCCGCCCGCTGGCCTTGCACTCGGGGTAAACCGTACCGTCGCAGTCAACCACATAGTTGCCGCCTACGCCCTTGAGGATAATCCCCTTGGCCTTCCTCATTGAGGCTTCACGAAGGCGTAGGTCTGTTCGGAGGTCTTGGAGCCATTTTGCATGACCTTGACAATGTTGTCATAGCCGGTCTCATCGCTGCCCAGGCCGGTTAGCGTCATGCCCACCCACTGCTCGGAGGAATTGTGGGTGCCCGAATACTCCAGGTTGCCGTTGACATAGACTTCCAGCATGACCACCCCATCGCTTGCGATGAGGGAGAAGGTGCGGTACAGTGTCACCCGGTTGGAGTTGGTGGCATAGGGGTCGTAGCTCAGGCCAACCACGGTGCCCGAGGGCGGGGCCGTCGTGGGTGGTACCGTGGTGACGGGCGGCTCGGTGACAGGCTCTGTGGCATCCTCATCCTTCTCGGCCACCTGAACATTGATGAGCGTCCCCTCCTGCACCTCGGTATCAGGTAAGACCATCTGCCAGGTGATGGTACCCCAAAGCTCAGCTTCGCTGCGGGGGTCTGGGTTAACCTCGCCAATCTTGAGGCCGACCTCCTTGAGCTTGGCAATACCCTCGGCCAGGGTCATGCCCTCCAGCTTGGGCATCTTGACCATGCTGCCCTCCTTGCCCAGGCTGACATTGAAGTGAATGCCCTCGCCCGGCTTCATGGTCTCGCCGGGGGCCGGGGTGTGGCTGATGATCATACCGGCCGGCACGGTGTCGTGGTTCACCGCGGTGTCGGTAATGAGGTCGGGATCAAAACCGCTTGCGATGAAGCGGTTGCGCACCTGGCTGTACTCCTGCCCAAGATATGTGCCCATCTTTTCGGTGGAGATGCCGCTGCTGATATCCACCTTAATCAGCGTACCCGGATTTACCTGGCGGCTGCCCGATCTCGGGTACTGGTCGTAGATAACCCCAGCGGCGTGCTCGGAGTTAAACTGGCGGCTGCCCTCTTCAATCTTAAAGTTCTCGCGGATGTCGGCATACGTGTCGTCGCTTAAAAGTGCCTCATAGGAGACGCCGGTCAAATCCGGGATGTCCAGCTTGACAATGTCGGGGTCGCCAAAGGGGTTGACGATTTTCATCATGAACCACACAGCCCCCACAAAGAAGCACCCAATGGCAAAAATGCTGAAGATGAGGGACGCCGGAAAGCCCGAGCTCTCGCGCTCCCGCCGCTCCTTTTTTACGCGCTTCTGAACCTTCACAGGCTCCTCCTCAACGATGCGTTCGGCCGAGATGGTGCGCTGGCGCACCTTGGTGTGGGTGTCCGCCCCCTCTCCCCGGCGTTGGGGAAAGCGGGGCACATCGACATCGCCGGTATTGTCCAGACGACGGGTGTGGCCGGGGGCCTCATTGTCCAGCACCGGCACATCGGCCTTGGGGATGATGACCCGAAACTCGGGGTCACTTTTAAAGCCCTCCAGGTCGTAGAGCATCTGGGTGGCCGAGGCATAGCGGCGGCTCAGGCTGGGGTTCATGGCCTTCATGGTGATGGCCTCGAGGGCCGCCGGGATGGTAGGCATATGGTCGGAGGGCGGCAGCGCGATGGAATTGATGTGCTGCAGGGCGATGGAGATGGGGGTATCCCCCTCAAAGGGCAGCCTTCCGGTCAGCATCTCGTACATGACGACACCAAAGCTGTAGAGGTCGGCCCGGTTGTCGATGTAGCTACCCTTGGCCTGCTCCGGCGAGACATAGTGCACCGAGCCGATGGCCTCGCCCATGTTGTAGGTTTCCTGCTTGGAGACATGGCGGGCAATGCCGAAATCGGCCACCTTGACGGTACCGTCCCGCAGCAGCATGATGTTCTGGGGCTTGATGTCTCGGTGGACGATGCCCCGGCTGTGGGCGTGCTCAAGGGCCTTGGCAATCTGGATGGAGAAAAAAGTCACCTCGTTCCAGCTGAGCACCCCGCGGCGGCTCATGTACTCCTTGAGGGTGATGCCGTCGATGAGCTCCATGACAATATACTCGATGCCCTCGGTGCGCGAAACATCGTAAACGGCCACGATGTTGGGGTGCGACAGCATGGCAACCGCCTGAGATTCATCATAAAACCGCCGCCGAAAATCATCGTCGACAGCATATTCATCCCGCAGCACCTTGAGGGCCACAAAGCGATTCAGGCGGTGGCATTTGGCCTTATAGACCACAGCCATACCGCCCACGCCAATGACCTCGAGAATCTCGTAACGATTGTCCAGCACTTTGCCGATAAATCTGTCCATGGGTACCTTCTCTCCAAAAAACACAGTATAGGTCTGAAACAATGGGGGGTAAGAGCCGGACGCGCACTGCACGTCCCTACGAGGTCTGTGGAATACTCTCCTCCAATGCAAACTGGGGTTTTAGGGGGTGCCTGGGCATCCGTAGGATGCCCAGGCACCCCCTAAAAAATATCCGTTCAATAATCCCCTTATAAATGCCCTTCGCCCTTAAAATTGAATCAGTATCACCGTAATGTTATCATGTCCACCCCGGTTATTGGCAATGTCCACCAAGCTCTTGCAGGCATTCTCAGGCTTTCCGCTGGAATAAACCTCATAATTTATCTCGGGCTCGCTCACCTCGTTGGATAGCCCATCGCTGCACAGCAACAAAAACTGCCCCGGCTTGAGTTGCAGCTTGAAGGTATCACAGCACACCTCGGGCTCAACACCCAGCACCCGGGTCACCACATTGCGGCTCGGGTGCCGCTGGGCCTGATAGGCCGACAGTTCGCCCCGCTCCATCATTTCGCCGACCAGGCTGTGATCCCGGGTAATCTGCCGGATGCCCTTGTCGTCGATGAGATAAGCCCGGCTGTCGCCCACATTGCCCACCACGGCCTGATTCCCTGCGCACAGGGCGCACACCAGGGTGGTGCCCATGCCCTCGTAATCGGGGTTGCCTATGGCGGCATCAAAGACCGCCCGATTGGCCAGACCCGATGCCGCAACCATGCGGCTCTCCATGGTTCTGGCCGTGAAGTCGAGCTTCTCGTCCTTCGTCATATTAGACGCAAAGGCCGCTAAAGCGGTTTTACTGGCCACATCTCCGGCCGCCGCGCCGCCCATGCCATCGCAGATAAGGGCAAAGAGCTTGTCCCCCGCCGCATCGCTGCCGAAGGTATAGCAATCCTGATTTTGGCTCCGTGCAAGCCCTGTGTTGGTTATTCCCCAGATTTTCACCCTAGCACCTGCCCTTATATCTGTCTATCGGTCAAGTATCACTTGCTTTTCTCTTGCGCAGCTGTCCGCAGGCGGCATCGATGTCGCCCCCCAGGCTCCGCCGCACCGTGGCGTTGACACCTCTGGAGATCAAAACCTCCTGGAAGCCCATGACCACCTCCCGGCTGGATGGCTCGAGGCCACTGCCCGCCACCTGATTGAGGGGAATCAAGTTGACATGGCAATTCTGCCGCCCAAGCAAATCAGCCAGCTGATGGGCACAGGCCTCGCTGTCGTTGACGCCGCCAATCATGGCATATTCAAAGCTGATGCGCCGCCCCGTCGCGGCGAAATATCGCCTACACGCCGCCATGAGAGCCGCGATGTTGTAGCGGCGGTTGACCGGCACCAGGCTGTCCCGAAGCGTGTCGGTGGCGGCGTGCAGCGACACCGAGAGGGTCAGCCCCAGCTTTTTTTCGGCCAAGGCATCGATGCCCGGCACCAGCCCACAGGTCGAAAGGCTGATGTGCCGCATGCCGATGCCCACCCCCCGGCTGTCGCTGACCAACTCGAGGAAATCCATAACGCTGTTATAGTTATCGAGAGGCTCCCCTGTCCCCATGAGCACGATGTTGGAAATCCGTTCACCGTTCTCGCGTAGGGCGGCGTCCTTCCCCGCCTCGATGACCTGATCCAGAATCTCCCCTGCTGTCAGGTTGCGGGCGGCCTCGGGATCAAAGGAGGCGCAAAAGACACACCCCATCCGGCACCCAGCCTGGGTCGAAAGGCAGATGCTCCAGCCGTGGCGATACTTCATGAGCACGGTCTCCACCCGGTTGCCGTCGCAAAGCTCGAAGAGCAGCTTGACCGTCCCATCCTTCGCGGACTGCTGCCGCGCCACCACCTTGGGTGTGCGGAGCTCGCACCGTTCCACGAGCAATGTACGCAGGCTCTTGGGTAGGTCGCTCATCTCATCGAAGCCGACGCCCAGGCCGAGCCACTTGAAAATCTGCCCTGCCCGATAGGCGGGCTGGCCCAGCTCCTTCAGCATGGCTGTAAGACGCTCATATGTCAAAGATTTTATATCGATTTTGTCCATAACTCAAGCCTTTTTCCGCAGTTTGCAGATAAAAAATCCTTCAGTGCCGTGCAAATGGGGCCAAAGTGTCACTGCGCCGGCGGGAATTTGACCGATTCCAGGAAGTTCGAATCCCTCTTGGATAAACGCGGGATGCTCCCGCAAAAACCCCGTCACCACGGCCTCATTCTCGGCCTCCAGCAGCGTGCATGTCGAGTAAACCACCACACCGCCTGGTTTTACATACTCCCCTGCCCGGCGCAAAATCTCGCCCTGGAGGGCGGGTAACGCGGCCATGTCCCCGGGGGCCTTGTATCGGATATCAGGCTTGCGCCCCACAATGCCAAGGCCGCTGCACGGCACGTCACAGATGACGAAATCGGCGCTCTCCCGGAGGGCGGGTCGCATTACCGTGGCGTCGGCAGCCACCGTCTGAATCATTTCGCCCAGGCCGTGGCTCTCGGCGTTTCTCGCAATCAAATCGGCCTTGTGTGGGTGGATGTCCACGGCCACCAAGCGCCCTTGGCCCCCCATCATCTGGGCGGCCAGCAGGCTCTTGCCCCCCGGCGCGGCACACAGGTCGAGCACCGTGCCGCCGCTCGCCGGTGCCAGCGCGTGCACACACAGCTGGCTGGCCGCGCCCATGATATAGAGCAGTCCCTCACGCAGCGCACCACCCCGGATGACCTCCCCGGCGGCCGTGAGCACCACCGCGTCGGGCAGCCAAGGATGCCGCACCGCCGCGCCATCGAGCCGTTCGAGTAACGCGTCAGTCGTTATTTTTAAGGCATTGACCCGCGCCACAACCGGCGCGGGCAGATTGCTCCACTCGAGGAAATCCCGGCAGCCATCAAGGCCCAGGCGTGCGCTCATGGCCTCCACCAGCCAGCGGGGATAGCTGTGCCGGATGGACAAATCCTCCAGCGCATCCCCCGTGTCGGGCTCGGGCAGAGAATCCTTGCGCCTCCCGGCCTCCCGGAGAACACCGTTGACAAACCCGGCGGCCCGGGGGTTGGCATGCCGGCGCGCCTGGTGCGCGGCCTCGTTGACAGCGGCATAGTCGGGCACGCCGTCCATGTAAAGGATCTGGTAGAGCCCCAGTCGTAAAATATCGAGCACCTGAGGCGTGATTTTTCGGAGCTTGACCGTACTCAGCCCGTCCAGGTAAAAATCCAGCAGCATCCGCCGCTGCATGACACCGCCCACCAGTGCCGAGCACAACCCGGCGTCCTCCGGGCTCAATTCAGTGAGCGCGCTGCTCAGCCACAGCTCGGGCCACGCCCCGCGGCGTCGATATTCAATAAGCGCCTTGAGGGCAACCTCCCGGGCAGTAGCCAAATGTGTCACATCCTTATGTTAGTTAATCTCGTCAGACCGCCTCCGGCGCTTCGCGCAACATTGTGTTATACAAGTTTTTGCTCAAGCTCTTTTCCAAAAAGCTTGTTCAGGTGCTCGCCCCCTGCGGGGGGCAGGTGGTGAAACCCCAAGGTCTAGTCGCGCCGCCGACCGCCGCCGAACATGAGCAGCAGCCGCAGCAGCTGCGCGATGGACACGGCCAGGGCCGCCAGATAGGTCAGCGCCGCGGCATTGAGCACCTTTCGCGCTCCGGGCAGCTCGCTCGGCTCCAGCACTCCGCCATCCCCCAAGGCCGCCATAGCCCGCCGTGATGCGTTGTACTCCACCGGTAGTGTTACCAGCTGAAAGATCACCGCCAAGCTGAACAGCGCAATGCCGATATAAAAGAAAATCCCATTGTTGAGGAAGAGCCCCAGCAAAATCAGCGGCCAGCTGAGGCCCGAGCCGAAGCGGCTCATGGGAATGATGGCGCTGCGGATGTGGATGGGCATATAGCCCTGGGCATACTGGGCGGCGTGCCCTGCCTCGTGGGCGGCGACACCCACAGCGGCCACCGTGGCCGCGTCATGCACCTCCGGGCTCAGGCGGATGACCCCGGCCTGTGGGTCATAATGGTCACTTAAATGCCCCGCAATACGCTCGATACGCACATTTTGTACGCCGTTGCGCCGCAATACCTCCCGGGCGGCCTCGGCCCCCGTGATGCCCCGGGCCGTGCGCTCACGGGAATAGCGGCCAAAGGCCGATTTGACCCGAAACTGCGCCACCATGGCAAAAATCATGGCGGGCACCACCAAAATCAGGTAGTAATAGTCGATATACATGTTCAGACTCCTTTCGGTGTCCCCTCGTTCCCCCAGAACAATGCGTCAAGAAGGGCAGCATGTCCCCTGAAAAACGCGTCACAGGCCATGCGCTTTCCCCCGGCAGCCTGAATGTCCCTCACCAGTATTGTACCTTGGCCGCAGGCAATAACCGCGCCGTTTTTGTCAAATCCGATGATTCTCCCGGCCCCCAACGCGCTCTCGTTTTCCAGCAGTCGCGCCCCAAAAAGCTTGACCTTGCCGCCCCCCAAAAAGCTATATGCCCCGGGAAAGGGATCATACCCCCGAACACGGCGGCTTACCGTCTGCGCGTCCTCCGAAAAATCTACCAAGCAGTCCTCGGGCTTTATCAATGGCGCATAAGTGAAGCCCTCGGGCTGCTTTTCAACTGTAAGGCTTCCGGCCTTTACAGCGCCCAGCACCTCTACGATGAGCCCGCCGCCCAACACCGACAGGCGGTCGTGGAGCTCCCCCACCGTCTCGGCCTCGCCCACGGGCGTCGATGCCTTGAGCAGCATGTCCCCGGTGTCCAAACCCCGATCCATCTGCATGATGGTCACCCCGGCATCAAGATCCCCATGGAGGATGGCCGCGTTGATGGGGCTTGCCCCGCGCCACGCGGGCAGCAAGGAAGCATGAATGTTGAGGCACCCAAATCGCGGCAGCGCCAAAATCCGCTGTGGAAGCAGAAGTCCATAGGCGGCCACCACGATAACCTCCGGTTCAAGCTCACATAGGATATCAAAAGCCGCATCGTCCTTGAGGCTCAAGGGCTGATGCACCGGTAAACCCAGCTCAAGCGCCCGCACCTTCACAGGAGACGGCAACAGCTTCATGCCGCGATGCTTGGGCGTGTCGGCCTTGGTGAAGACGGCGGCGATGTCGTGCCCCGCGCCGTGCAGCGCGTCCAGGGCGCACACCGCAAAATCGGGCGTGCCCATGAAAACCAACCGCATCAGTCGTCATCCTCGGGCAGCGCGTCGCTGTCGTAAAGCCCGCCCTCCACCAGCCGGGTGTAGAGCTTGCCGTCCAGATGGTCGATTTCATGGCAAAAAGCTCGGGCTTCAAAGCCCTCGGCGGTCAGTTCGAACCAATCGCCAAAGCGGTTTTGGGCCCTTACAGTCACCTTGGATGGCCGTGTCACCCGGCCATGCTTCCCCGGCAGGCTGAGGCAACCCTCCCAAGCCACCTCCTCGCCCTCAAAGGCGACGATTTCTGGGTTGAGCAGCTCCACAAAGCTCATGGAGACCTCGTCTTCCCCGTCCTCCGCCTCATCTTCGATGAGCACGATGGCCACCCGGCGCAGTACGCCCACCTGAGGGGCGGCCAGCCCGGCCCCGTGGGCCTCGATGAGGGTGTCTGCCATGTCGTCCAGTAGCCCGTGGATGCGCGGACCAAAGTCGGTTACCGGCCTGCAAGGCCGAAGCAGGCAGGGGNCGCCCTCCAAAATAATCTTGCGAATTGCCATGATTTTGGTTCCTTTCAAAATAAGCTTTGCTTGCCTCCGGCGGCACAAGGGTATTTTGAAAAAATACTCTTGTGAATCCCAAAAACTTTTAACTAAAATCGTGTAAAACACGATTTTGATAAAGTTTCTTGACGGGAGTTTGAGGCAACGCCTCAAGGTTTTATCACCCTATCGGGTTAATCTCGGCCGAAATAGCCACCAATCGGCTGTAATGCGACCCATAAAAGGCTGCCATTACCTTGGCGATGAAGTGCCGCAAGGCCTTGCCGTCGGTACCCCGGAAGGACACCGTGAAGCGATACCGCCGATTGAGCCGATGAATCGTCGCCGCCGCCGGCCCCAAAACCGGGGTGCGCAGCGCATCAAACTCCCCGGCGAAGCACTTGTCCAGGGTCGCCGTCAGGCCCAAGGCCGCCTTGAGGGCGGTGTCCTCGCTGACGCTGCTCAAGGTGAAAACAATCAGGTCACAAAAAGGCGCAACATCCTGTGCCCGGCGTGATTCAATCTCGTAGCGGTAAAAGGCCTCATAATCTTGGGCTGCTGCCGCCTCAATGACCGGGTTTTGCGGCGTAAAGCTCTGGATTACAGCCCGCCCCGGCGCCTGCCTGCGCCCCGCGCGGCCCACAACCTGGGCCAAAAGCGAAAACGTCCGCTCGGCGGCGTGATAATCTCCATGATAGAGGGACAAATCGGCGTCCAGCACGCCCACCAGCGTCACCTTGTCAAAATCGAGCCCCTTGGCCACCATTTGAGTGCCGATAAGGATGTCGGCCTCTCCCCTGCCAAAGCTGTCGAGCAGCGCCTCGTGGGTCGTCCGGCCCATTGTGGTGTCGGCGTCCATGCGCAGCACGCGAGCCGCGGGTAGCAGCGTGGAGAGCGCCGTCTCCACAGCCTGAGTGCCCCAGCCCACCAGCCGCATGTGGCTGCCGCCGCAGCTGGGACAGACCTCGGGCAGCACTTCGGAATGCCCGCAGTGGTGGCACATGAGCCGCCCATTGCGGCTGTGATAGGTCAGCGCCACGCTGCAATTGACGCACTGGGGTGCCTCTCCGCAGTCGGCACACAGGGCCATCCGCGCCCCGCCCCGGCGGTTGAGGAACAAAATGCTCTGTTCCCCCCGCTCAAGATTGACCGTCAGCTCGGCCAGCAGCTTGCTGCCCACCGGGCTGTCGTCTCCGCTTTTGAGCTTGTCCCGCATGTCGTCAATGATGGTCTCGGGCAGCGGCACATCCCCAAAGCGATTTTTCAGCTCAAGCAGCTGATATTTGCCTGCCATAGCGCTGTGATAGCTCTCCACCGAAGGCGTCGCCGACCCCAGCAGCAGCAGACAGTTGTGGAGCACCGAGCGGTACTTGGCCACATCCCGGGCGTGATAGCGCGGGTCGCTGTCCGATTTGTAGCTGTACTCCTGTTCCTCGTCGATGATGATGACACCGATGTTCTCAAGGGGCGCAAAAACCCCAGTCCGCGTGCCCACCACCACCTTGGCCCGGCCCGCGCGGATACGCTTGTACTCATCGTAGCGTTGGGCATAGGTCAAAGCGCTGTGCACCACGGCCACCTGGTCGCCAAACCGCGTATAAAAGGCCCGCACCATCTGGGGCGTCAGGGCGATTTCGGGCACAAGCATGATGGCCGTCCGGCCATTCAAAAGTGCCTTCTCAATGAGCTTCATATAAACCTGGGTCTTGCCGCTCCCGGTAACACCCATGAGCAGCGCGGCCCGGGGCTTGTTTTCTGTCATCTGAGCGGCCAGGGCCTCAAAAACCCCTTGCTGCTCCGCCGAGAGGGCCACCGCGTCGGTCATTTTAGCCCGCCCCACCTTGGGTCGGCGGAAAGCCTCCTGTTGCTCGCGGGTTAAAATCCCAATCTCCCACAACCGCTTGATGAGGGTCGGCCCCACTCCGGTCAAGTAACACAGCTCCTTTTCAGGGAGGCTGACCGCCTGGGCCACACACTCAAGGACGGCCAACCGCCGCTCGGCCAGCTTGCCCCTACCCATCTGCAATCGCGCCTGCTCCAAAGGCATAGCCAGCCCAATTTGCCAAATCATCTTGTCGCCCAGTTTCTTCTCAAAGGTCTGAAAAGATGTAAAGGCCCCTAGCTTTACAAGCTCTCGCACATGTGGCTCGGGCTTGTCAAGCCCGCAGAGGCGAGCCATCTCCTTGATGCTCAGGGTCACCCCCGCACTGTGGACGGCGGCCACCAGATCCCGCTTGATTTTCGACCGGCCACAAAGGGCTAGCGCAGCCTCCAAACCCAGCTCACCCGGCCCGAAGACCTCGCCGTTCTTGTTCCACATCCCCGGCGGCAGCATGGCGTTGGCCGCCTCGAAAAAGGTGCAAAAATACCGCTGCCGCATCCACAGGGCCAGGGCCATGTCCTCCCGCGAGAGCACAACCTCATCGTCGAAGACGTGATGGATGTACTTCAGGCCCTTGCGCACCGGCCCGCCCTCGTCAGAATAGGGCCCGACCTTGACAACAAAGCCCTCGGTCTTGTGGTTGCCACTGCCAAAGGGCACCATAACCCGCTGCCCCTCGCGAACCCGGTCCGCCAGGTGCCCCGGCACAAGATAATCATAGGGCTTGTCGATGGAAAAAACGGCAGAGGCTACCGAAACCTTGGCCAATAGCTTGATGTCCACCATGAAAAATCGTAAAGCTCTTAGACTTTACAACTAGGCTTCTTCAACATCGGCGGCGATTCTGCCATCCAGAATGTCGTGCAACGCCATCTTGACCGGTTTCTCGGTGAGGGAAATCTCATCGGCCTCAGCATCCTCAGCAATCTCCCGGGCCCGCTTTGCCGCGATGTTCACCAGCAGATAGCGGTTGCCCACTTTTTTCAGCAGCTCGTGCATGGAAGGATACAGCATGTTTTGTCCTCACTTTATCTCATTTTATTGTAAGCTTATTCTTTGCCTCCGGCAACTTAGGGTGTTGTGGCAATTGTATTTGCATACAATTGCTTGAAAAAACACCCTAAGAACCCCAAAAACTTTTAGAAATCGTGTGTAACACGGTTTTTGTGTAAGTTTTTGCTCAAGCTTTTTCAAAAAAGCTTGCAGGGTGTGGGGCGGCGCCCCACAGATTCAACCTGGCAACACGTCAGCCTGCCGTGCGAGGGTGCACCGCCGCGCCAGAATGATGGCCCGTAGCTCGTCGGCGGCCACATCGGCATCGTCGTTGAGGATGATGTAGTGGAACTCGCTTACTTTCTTCTGCTCTTCCCGGGCGCGGTGGAGCCGTCCCGCG
>JGI994J12354_10004428_pt1 | contig 12622 bp, 8 predicted proteins | sample IntmicLarv3ML3BL_FD_12354 | JGI IMG/M metagenome (IMG submission 12354)
CGCAGGCTGGCGTACCGAGCCGATGGCGGAAAGTGAATGGTCTCTTGCGGAACCCCGTTGGCCCTCGTGCTATAACCCCTGGGGGGAAATCTATCCCTTCCCGCTGAGAAAGCGGCCCATTCCACTGCTACAGGATGAGGAAATTACATTCAGAGGCGAAATGCCCTGCCGCAAAAGCGAATACGAAACCGTGTCCTTTTCAGAGGGTGATACCCTGCAAATTCCCGCCCATTCAAAGGCGCAGGTGGAACTGGATGTGGGCTATCTGACGACGGCATACCTCACCACCCGAATGAAGGGCGGTAAAGGCGCAACAGTCACCTTCAGATACGCGGAAAGCTATGCGAACGAAGGAGAGAATAGCACGCTTGAAAAGGGCAGGCGGGACGACTCGATAAATTATGCCTTTGTCGGCCATGAGGACACCTTTTATGCGGATGGGCGGGATGTGAGCTATGAACCCTTCTGGTTCCGCGCTTTTCGCTTTTTAAGGCTGGAGATTGAAACGGGCAATGAACCCCTGGAGATAAAAAGGCCACTTCTTTTGGAAACAGGATATCCGCTGCCTGTGCATACCACCTTCTCCTCCTCGGATAAATCCCTTGAAGCGGTATGGGATATCAGTTTGCGCACGCTCCGCCGCTGCATGCATGAAACGTATGAGGATTGCCCCTATTACGAGCAAATGCAGTACACCTTTGATACAAGGCTGCAAATCCTTTTCACCTATGCCCTTGGCGGAGATACACGCATGGCGCTGCGTGCCATTGAGGATTACCATGCTTCCATGTTGCCGGAGGGCATCTTGCAGTCCCGCTACCCGACGCAGCTGCCCCAGGTGATTCCCATGTTCGCGCTGCAATGGATTTTGATGGTTGAAGATTATTACGAACAGACGGGCGATGCAACCGTGCCGAGGCGCTACCGTCCCACGGTGGATGCCGTGCTGGATTGGCATGAACGCTACACGGGCGAATCGGGCTTGATTGAAAATATGGATTACTGGCAGCAGCTGGATTGGGTGGAGGAATGGGGCGATACCTGGGGCGTGCCCCATGCGTGCTTTAAAGGCCCTTCAGCGACGCACAACCTGATTTACGCCTATGCCATGCAAGCGGCGGCGCGGTTGAACCGCATAACGGGACGCGCGGGCTGCGCTGATGATTATGAGGCGCAGGCAGAGCGGATTCTTCGTCTGGTGGAGGAAACCTGCTTTGATAAAGAAGCAGGCATCTATAAAGAGGGCCCTTCAATAGCGGAATACAGCCAGCATACACAGGTGTTCGCCGTGCTGACAGGTTTGGCGCAGGGGGAAAAGGCGCAAAGCATTCTGGCGGCCGCTCTTGAACGGGAGGGCATGCTCAAATGTTCCTTCCCGATGATGTTTCTGCTGATTCGCGCGCTGGAAAAGATCGGGCGTTATGAAGCGGCAACACGGTTTATCGATACCGTTAAGGAATTTGTGGATTTGGGCGCGACCACCGTGCCGGAAACCCCTTTCAGCCCCCGAAGCGAATGCCACGCCTGGGGCGCGTTCCCGCTGTATGAATTCCCGCGTTCGCTACTGGGCGTGAAAATGGGAGCAATCGGCTGGGAAACGATTCTTGTTGAACCGCGGTTTGTTGCGGCAGAGGACTGCAAAGGCTCTGTTTACACACCAAGGGGCATGGTGGATGTGGCATGGAAAAAGGAAAATGGGAAAATACGCCTTGAAGGTGAAGCACCCCGGGGTGTGCGCACCGAAATATTTCTGCCTGATGGCACGCGAACCGTGCTGAAAAACGGCGGGGCGTTCGATATGACGGTATCGGTTGGTTGGAAGCAGCAAAAGAAAAAGGATTTCAGGTGAAAAACATGAAAAAGTCAGTACAGGTTTCATTTTTGCAGGGAAGGGACGAGGGCGCGAAATGCGTCACCTTTGGGGTGCCGTGGGCGAAGGGTGAAATCACGCAGGCGGAGGAATACACCCTTACAGACAGCATGGGCAACGCTTTCCCTTTGCAATCCGCCATTTCCGCTACCTGGCCGGATGGCAGCGTGAAGTGGAGCCGCCACAGCGCGAATTTAAATAAGGCTGCCATGGGCGCGTTGACTGTTTCCATTGAAAAAAACCCTTGCGCGGATAAGCCTTTGGCCATAACGTGCGGGGAAACCATTTCGGTGGATACGGGCGTGATACAGGCAGTTTTCAGCCGTGCGGGCAGCGCCCTTGTGCAAAGCATTCGTAAGGATGGCAAAACAGTTTGTACGGGAGGCTTTTTAACGGCGATGGTGGAGCGGCGGGATGGTTTCAATCGGACAGTGGTTCCGCTGGAAGGCAGCCTTCAAAGCACCGAAATAGAGGAGAACGGGGCTGTCTGCTGCGGCATTAAAATGACGGGCATCCATGTGTCCGAAACGGGAGAGCGACTTTTTCCCTTTGTGGTGCGCTTTAAGCTTTATAAGGGCAGCGAGGATATGACCATTGTGCATACGTTCCTTTATGACGGGGACGCGAACCGCGACTTTTTAAAGGGACTGGGCATGCGCTTTTCAATGCCTGTAAGCGGTGAATGGTACAACCGCCATGTGAAGATTGCGGGAGATTGCGGTTTTTTTCATGAACCGCTGCAGATGCTGACCTCTTGGCGGCCGCGCATTGATGCGGCCATTTACGAAAACCAAATGAAGGGCATAAAAATCGAGGCGGATCAGGATACGTTAACCGCTGCCGAGGATATCACCCTTTGGGGGAACTATAAAATCACCCAGGATTCGTCTGAACACTATGTGATTCAAAAGCGCACGAGGAACGACATCTGTACCTTTATTGACGCAGCTCACGGTGCGAGGGCGAAGGGTGTCTTGTACAGCGGTAGCCACAGCAGCGGGCTGGCTGTAGGGCTTCGAAACTTTTTTGAAAAATACCCTTCGGCGTTATGGATTGAAGACATGCACACGGATTCGGCAACGCTGACCGCCTGGCTTTGGACACCGGATGCAGGCGCGGCGGATTTGAGACACTATGACACGGTAGCACACTCGAAAGCCTATTATGAGGGGTTTGACGAAATTCGTTCCTCGCCCTACGGCATAGCTAATACAAACGAACTGGTTTTGCGTGCTTTCACAGATGGCATTCCCGAAGATGACACGCTTGATCACCTTGTTAAGACGGTGCAAAAGCCTGCCGTGATGACGCCCTGCGCAGCCTATATGCATGAGGTGCGCGCCTTTGGCACATGGCCGCTTCTGCACACCGAAACGGCGCAGGGGCGCTGGTTTGAAGCGCAATTGGATCAAGCCATTGATTTTTACAAAAATGAGATTGAACAGCGAAAATGGTTCGGGTTCTTCAATTATGGCGATTTTATGCACACCTACGACAATTTGCGGCATGTATGGCGCTATGATATGGGCGGCTACGCCTGGCAAAATACGGAGCTGGTGCCCACGATGTGGCTATGGATTACTTTTTTAAGAAGCGGCAGGGAGGATGTTTTCACATTGGCGGAGGCCATGTGCCGCCACACGGCGGAGGTGGATATGTACCACTTCGGCGAATACAAGGGCCTGGGTTCGCGGCATAATGTGGTGCATTGGGGCTGCGCATGCAAGGAAGCCAGAGTCGCCATGGCGGGGCATCATCGCTACTATTATTACCTGACGGGTGATATGCGTACAGGGCAGGTGATGGATGATGTTCAGGATGCGGAGTTTGGTATCGAGCGCTTAGATCCGCTGCGCTTCTTTTATGCTGATAAGCAAAAAACCCACGCGCGGACAGGCCCCGATTGGTCGGCGTTGTGTTCCAACTGGCTGGCGGCGTGGGAGAGGCACGGAAACACCCTTTGCCGCGACAAAATGCTCAAAGGCATCGAGGGGATCAAGGCAGCACCGCTGAAATTGATGTCCGGTTCAGATTTCGGCTTTGATCCGGATACGGGAGAAATGATCTACATCGGCGAACAATCCGGCGGCGGTTCCCATTTGGTGATTTGTATGGGCGCGCCCCAGGTATGGTTCGAAATGGCGGACAGCATCGACGATCCCGAGTGGGATGACATGATGGCGGAGTATGGGCGCTTCTACCTGCTGCCCCCGGAGGAGAAGCAGGCATACAGCAAGAACCTGATTAGCGGCAACGGATTTGCCTATCCCTATATGGCGGCGGCGATGATTGCCTATTACGCCAACAGGCGGGATGATGCCGCTATGGTGAAGCGATTATGGGGCATTTTAAAGGCCGATTGGGAGGCGCTTAGCTTTAAAAGGCGCGACATTTCAAAGCCTTTCTCCGCCTTTGCACAAACCGATGTGCCGGGCATTTCCACCAATTTCATTTCTCAGTGGTGCTTAAATACGATGATGTGCCTTGAGTTGATTGGAGATGGATTGGAGAAAAATTAGGCATTGGCACGCAAGGTGTGCCATGATGTGATGGCTATATAAAGAAGGGCTGCCGCATTTTGCGGCAGCCCTTTGATTGTGGCGCGTTGGCTGATTAGTACCCGTCGGGGTTATTTTGTTGGAAGCGCCAGGCATCGCGGCACATATCCTCCAAAGACTTCTCGGCTTGCCAGCCGAAAAGTTCCTTCGCTTTGCCGGCATCGGAGTAGCATTCAGCGATATCGCCCGGGCGACGCTCGGAAATAATGTACGGGATGGTGACTTGGTTGACTTTTTCAAAGGCATTCACAATATCCAACACGCTGTAGCCAATGCCCGTGCCGAGGTTCACGATTTCGATACCGGGATGCGCCGCGGCGTATTCGCAAGCGCCTACATGCCCGCTGGCTAAATCCATCACATGGATGTAATCACGCACGCCTGTGCCGTCATGGGTAGGGTAATCGTTGCCGTAAACGGAGAGCCTCGGCAACTTGTGCAGGGCAACCTGGGAGATGAAGGGCATGAGATTGTTCGGAATACCGTTGGGGTTTTCGCCAATCATGCCTGATTCATGGGCGCCGATGGGGTTAAAGTAGCGCAAAAGCATGATAGACCAGGAGGGATCGGCGGTGTAGACGCCCTCCAGGATTTTTTCGATCATGTACTTTGTCCAGCCGTAGGGATTTGTGCAGCCCCTGCAAAACATGTCTTCCTTCAGCGGCACGGCTTCGGGAACGCCATAGACCGTGGCGGAGGAGGAGAAAACAAAGGTTTTCACATTGTGTTCCTTCATCACTTCAAGCAAGGTAAGCGTGGAATCCAAATTGTTGCGATAGTATTCAAGAGGCTTCGCGACCGATTCGCCGACGGCCTTGTAGCCTGCGAAATGGATCACGGCATCCAGCTTATTCTCATTAAAAAGACGAGTCAAGGCAACTTTATCGCATACATCAATTTCATATACCTTGAGCTTTTTATTGATGATTTCTTCCACGCGGCGCACGGCTTCGGGGCCGGAATTGGAGTAATTATCCGCAATAACCACGCTGTGCCCGGCCTGATGAAGGGCAACGACCGTGTGGCTGGCAATAAAGCCCGCGCCGCCTGTCAACAGAATGTTCATAAATTCGCTCCTTACAGTTGTTGGGGATACGCGTCCGCATCGTGCAGCTTCTTCAGTTCGTCCTGTACGAAGGCCTTATCCTCCGGGTAGGTGACGCCGAACCATACGGAATCGGTTTCCAGCACTTTAACGGCAATTTCGCCCTTGCCCATCATCTGATCGATGCATACGGGCAGGGGAGATTCCTGCTTTAAATCGCCCGCGGGCAACGCCCTTAAAAAGGCGGCCAGCCCCCGGAAAAGCTTATCGAACATCCAGGGCGTGAAGCCCCAGAAATTCATGGATACCAGGGCATTAGGCGCTAACAGAACGCCCTCTTCGGAATCGTTAAAATCGCGGATGCTACCATCTTGGCAGGGCAGAATTTTATAGGTTTCCGTCACTTTTTTAAGATTACCTGCCGCATCCACATCGCAGATGCCGCGGGTAACGGAGCCGTTTTCGGAAATGGTATTTTTTAAATAGTAGGCAACCATGCAGGCGTGGCCTGTTGCGGGCATGGTTTGAAGGGCATCATAGATGGTTTTAAAAGCGGCCTTGCCGTAATAGTCATCCGCGTTGATGACGGCAAAGGGGCCATGAATCAAATCCTTCGCGCAGGCTACGGCATGGGTGGTACCATAGGGCTTCGTGCGCTCCGCTGGGGGGGTGAATCCTTCGGGAAGGGAATCATATTCCTGAAAAGCATAGGCGACTTTGACGCGTTTGGCGATTTTATTGCCGATATTCTCGCGGAAGGAATCGGCCATGGATTCGCGAATCACAAAAATCACTTCATCAAAGCCTGCTTCCACAGCATCATAAATGGCATATTCCATCAGGATTTCGTTGTTTGGGCCGATGGCGGCGATTTGTTTGTTGCCTCCGAAGCGGGAACCGAGGCCGGCGGCCATGATAAGAAGCGTTGCAGACAAAACAGAGCCCTCCTTATAGTGCGATACATGTTATTATTCGAAACGATTGAGCGAATCTCCTGCTATTGTCTGCTTTTTGGCAAATCTATTGACGTATATTGAAGAACAATGGTATGATTCGCATGTATGCACTATTATTTAAGGCGTGGTGGATTGGGTGAGTAAGCTAAAGCCGATTCAAAAGGCGGATTTATTCCTGGTGGTTATGAAACTGGCGACATACGCGCTCGTTTTATTTGTGTTTTTTGGCGCTATGGCCATCAACAACCCGCAGATTATGCGCCCCTCACGTACCATGGCGATTACGGGGCTGACATTTTTGTCCATGGTTTTCGTGATGAACTCGGTTTATGGCGGCTATGCGGTAGGCAAGAAGAAATCAAAGCCGGTTATTTCATCGCTGTCGCTTTCGATTATTATTACCGATTTGGTCGCCTATATACAGCTGCAAATCATGAACGTCAACGAATACAATAACGATCATATTGAACTGTTCGGAACGGATTTTTTGTATCTTGTTTTAGCTATAGTGGTGCAGGTGGGCTTAATTGTTTTCCTTGTGCGCCTGGGAAACAATGCTTATTTTCGCATTGTGCCGCCGCGTCCAAGCTGTGTGATTGCCGGACCGTTGACGGATATGGACGGCATTTTGAAAAAAATCGATACCTTCAAACTCCAGTTCGCCATATGCGACGTTATTCCGAGCACACACCCCCAAATTGAAAAAATCATCGCGCGGAACAAAACGGTGTTTCTGTGCGGCATACCGGAGGAGCAGCGCAATACCCTTGTGCTGGTTTGCTATCGTTTGAAAAAGAACATTATGTGTCTGGCGGAATTGGAGGAAATCATGCTATCCAACGCCAAACAGACCATACTGGTGGATTTGCCTTTTTTGGAAATGGAATACCGCGCCATGAGCCTGTCACAGCGCATCGCCAAACGGACTATGGATATTTTTGTGGCGGGCATAGGCCTGATTGTTACCTCGCCCATTATGCTGATTGCCGCCATTGCCATCAAGCTTTCGGATGGCGGGCCGATCTTCTTTAGGCAAAAGCGCCTGAGCGATCATGGCAAGGTATTTACGCTGGTAAAGTTCCGCAGTATGCGGGTGGGCGCGGAAACAATGCTTGTTTCCGCTACCGAGGAGGATGACCGCATCACGCCCGTCGGCCACTTTCTCCGCCGCTATCGGCTGGATGAATTGCCGCAGCTGTTTAATGTATTGCGTGGGGAAATGGCCATCGTCGGGCCGCGGCCTGAAATGCTGAGCAATGTGGAAAAGTATAAAAACGAATTGCCCGCCTTCGTATATCGCGAGCGCGTGAAGGCGGGGCTGACGGGTTATGCGCAAATTGAGGGCAAGTACAATACATCGCCCAAGGATAAGCTGATGCTGGATTTAATGTACATCGAGAGCTTTTCCCTCTGGCTGGATATCAAGCTGATGTTCAGAACCCTCACGGTTTTCTTCAGGAAGGAATCGACGGAAGGGTTTCAAGCGCCTGTCGCTGCCGATGAAAAAAGCCAAAGCGCTTAAGGCGCTATGCGGACAGCCTTGCCGACAGCGTTGCCGTTCAGCACATATTCCGAATTTTCCACGGCAGCCCGACCGTTTATAAACACATAATCAATGCCGCATGGGGGAAGCGCTTCCTCTATGCGGTTTTTGATTTTTTCAGGATCGAACAAAGTAATGTCCGCATAGGCGCCGGGCTTTAAAACGCCGCGATCCTTTAGCTTAAACCGCTTGGCGGTATTGCCTGACATCTTGGCGATGGCTTTTTCAAGGGGCATGCCGTTTTCTTTCGCTAATTCCAAAAACATGGGCATAGCGCCGTAAATGCAGCCGTTTTGCATGCTGCCTTCGCAGGTGACCCATGAATCCGTCATAAACAGCGAATAAGGATTTTGCATGAGCTTTGAAACAATTTCTTTGTTTTGATAGCGGCCCTGCAGCACCGCTGCCTGATAATTTGTCTTTTCACAAATTGTTACATAGGCATCGAAGGGTGAGGTGCCCCATTCCTTCGCGATTTGCGAAACGGTTTTGCCGACCAAATCCTTGTTGTTCTCGCCCGCCCAGGAGATCGTAATATCCTCAAAGCCGAAACCCAGTAGCATGATGGTCGCCTTGATCATGACGCGCAGCTTGAGCCGTGTAAAGGGCTTCTCCCGATCCTTTTTTGAAAGCTTCATGAACCATGAGGGCATAATAACCGTGATAACGGACGCGCCGTAATTCAGCGGATACATATCAAACGCGGAATCAAAGCCTTTGCTGTTCAGTTCCTCAAATTTATTGAGCACGGTATCCACCTGCGGCCATGTGCGTTCGCCTACAAAAATGAGGTGGCTGTTATGGAAGCGCACGCCGGTTGCCTCTACGATATCTGTCAGCTCTTTGAAGGCGAGAAGCAAATGGCTGCCCGCAAAAAGCGGATAGGAAAGCGAAACGGCGGATTCCGCCTTTGGATGCACGGTGAGGATGCGGTCGTATTTTTTTACAAGCTTGGCAACCTCCAGCAATTCTTCCTGTTCGGAAAAGATGCCGGGTTCATACATGAGGCCTAAAGAAATGCCAGCTGCGCCCTGCTGAAGCGCTTTTTCAAGGGTAGTGAGCATTCTGTTCATTTGCGCTTTATCAAGCTTTTCCGCGCCCATGCCGTTAACGGAGATACGCGCCGTGCCATGGCCGGCCAAACAAGCGATGTTCACGAGGGAGCGTTCGTCGACGGCATTGAAAAAATCTTCGAACGCATTGATATCGGCAAAGGTTTCACCGCTTTCAAACAGCTTCTTCGGTATTTTTTCTTTGTAGGGCGAATCGTTTTCATAGCCCGAAGCGGAGGAGCCGCAATTGCCGGCAATGAAGGTGGTAATGCCCTGTTCGATAAAAGGCCGAATATAGGGTTCGCTGTTTGGCCGTAGGGCGAACCAATCGTTATGTGAATGGGCATCAATAAAGCCGGGAGCGGCAATCTTGCCTGTGCAATCAATCACCTTGGCCTCTTCGGGCGCGCTTAGGTTCGGGCCGACATGTATAATGTGATCGTCTTCAAAAAGGATGTCGCCGGGAATCATTGGCGCGCCTGTGCCGTCGGCAATCAGACAGTTTTTCAGGATGGTTGTCATGGGGTTCACTCCTTATTAAGCGTATGATGGGCAATCATACTAAAATTTTCTGCCACCGCCGCCATGGGTGCGCCCGGAGGAGGAATGATGGGTAGTAGAGCGGCCGCTTGACCCCCCGCTTGAACCGCCGGAGGAAGAGGCGGGCGGAATATACTGCTTGGTCACGCGGCTGTCGATGAGCGTATCGTTGGATACGGACAGGTTCAGGCGCGTGTTGCTCCGGTAATCATAGCTGACGGGTTTAAAGTTGCGCTTATACTGCGCGAGGATAATGGCACAGGTGATTGCCGCCACCGCGAGGCCAACGCCGAGGCTCAGTAAAAGCCAGTTGGATGAAAAGGGATCGGTTTCCATATAGCGGTATTGGTTTCGCACAGGGCCTGATTGGAGGTAGCCCGACATAACACCGGGTAGCGCCGACGATGTGTCGGGTTGATACCCGCCCAATCGGTCAAGGGCGGCTGTCAGCGCGCTGAAATACTGCCCCTTCGCGGCATCTTCATACAGGATGTCCAGCAGGCGTTCAATGCGCGCGTCATTCAAAACATCAATCATCCCACCTTCGGTGGAAATATATAGCTCCCGATTATCCATATCGATGAGAAACAAGGCGCCCGAATGGTTCTCATCCGTGCCGAACCCGCCTGTTTCATAGTAATCGTCGGCAAATCGGCGGGGCGTAGTGGGGTTTGAATCCGTGGTGACAATCACAATATCGTAGTGATAAGCATCCACAAGGGTTTCAATTTGCTTTTGCAAAGCAGTTTCTTCCGCTTGGGAAAGCAGGTTTGCTTCATCAAACACGCGGTTTTCAAGCCCCAACGCGGTGGAGGAAAAAAGAAGAATCAGCAATAGCGATATGGCAGCCCATTTCTTCATATTATCGCCCCCAATCCGATCATCAGCGCGGCAACGGCGGCTGTCAGCCCGAAAAACAGGCAGGTCAGCTTTTTGAAGCTTAGGGGCACCCGCCCCGCAATCTTGCCCGAGTCGCCGTTCATAGCGAAAAAGTATTGGTCTTTTCCGTATTGGTAGGTAAGCATCCAGGCGGGCATCAGCACATAGGAAAAAACGGTTTTCGTCACCTTGTAGTTTTCATCGCCGCCGCCGAAGGAGACATAGCCCTGGGCGCTCGCGTTAAACTGCGCCCGCGTGAAGCCTTCCGCCGTCGATTCGACGGTGGGCATGGCATCCTTTTTTTCAATGTTGCGCTTGTCTGCCAAAAAGCCTGAAAGGTACGGCATTTCAAAGGCCACGGCCTTCTTTTGATCGAAGGGCTGAATCCCGTTTAGAATATAGGTGTGCTCTTTGTTCAGGGCATTGATGGGGATATCCTCAAAGGATACCTCGCCCTCCCTGTCGATTTGGTAGGTATCGGTTTGGGTGTAGCGGTAGTTGCCCTGCCGCCAGGTGCGTATTTTTGTGCCGCGGCGGTGCATGCTGCCCTGTACCTTGCCATCCACAATAAAGTAAGGAAAATAAACCCCGGAAAGCTTTTCCAGCTGCGCGTTATTCATAAAGGCGGTGTCAATAAACTTTTTCTTTTTGCACCAGGCCATGAGCTTATCTTTTACTTCTTCTTTGGACACCTTGAAGGGAATCACCTGATCGGGCTTCATATCGCCCTCGAGTTCGCCTGAAAGCACTACGGGATTATGGCAGTAAACGCAAAAGGTGGCGGCGGTGGTATCATCCGTAAATACCTCCGCGCCGCAGCTTTGGCAGTGGTAGAGGCGCGTTTTTGATTGAAAATCGTCGGACTGTTCGGCAGGTTCCTTTTTTGTAAGCTCATCCAGCGTAAAGGAGGAACCGCAATAATCGCAGACAAACTTCTGCGTTTCAGGATCCAACCGAAGGCTGGCCGGGCAATTCGGGCACTTATATGTAATGGCGGACATGCTTAAGGCCTCCTTTTGCGAATTATTTTATCATTTCGTGATGCACATAAATAATTCCTTTACGCTTCGGAGATTCTATTTTGGGAGGTGGGGATTATTTTGCACAGCAATCGCTTGGTTACGCCTGTTTTTTTAATGGATAAAGCGCCTCACGCGGGGGATCGGGAAATTCGAATGCGACCTGTACCTGTCCATGGGCAGGGGCGGCCAAAGAGAGGGGATGGAAACTGTGTTTGATAAAAACAGAAAACCCGGCATCAAGCGCCGAAAACAGCTGGCGGCATACAGCCAAATGGTGGATAGAATCTCGCCCGACTCAGACACGCGGCGCGGCCTTTCACGGGCGTTTTTGGTGGGAGGCATCATCTGCGCGCTGGGGCAGCTGATCGGTGAACTGGGGGCCCGATATTTGGGGCAGACGGCGGCGGAAGCCTCCGCCTTTACAGCCATTGCCCTTGTTTTTCTGACGGCTGTTTTAACAGGGCTCGGCGTCTATGATAAAATCGGCCAATTTGCCGGGGCGGGCGCGTTTGTACCCATTACAGGCTTTGCCAACGCCATGGTATCGCCCGCTATGGAATTTCGCAAAGAAGGCATGGTGCTTGGGCTTGGGAGCAAGCTGTTTACAATCGCGGGGCCGGTATTGGTGTATGGCGTGTCCTGCTCGGTTCTCGTAGGGCTTGTTTATGCTGTTTTCAGGTGGTGATTTGAATGAAAAAAAGGATAGGCAATCAAACCGTTATACTGCCATCCACGCCTAAAATCGTGGCGGGAGCGGCCTTTGCGGGACCGAAGGAGGGCGAGGGGCCGCTGAAGGGCTATTATGATTGTGTGATTGAAGAGGATAGCTTTGGTGAGGAAACCTGGGAAAAGGCAGAATGTAAGCTGTTTTACAGCGCTGTGAAAAAGTGTCTTGAGAAGGGCGGCGTTTCACAAAAACATGTGGATTATTTGCTGGGTGGGGATTTAACAAACCAAATCATGGTATCCTCTATCGCAGCCAGGGAGCTTGGAATTCCCTATATCGGCCTGTATGGGGCTTGCTCCACCATGGCGGAAAGCCTGGGGGTCGGAGCGATGCTTGTGGACGGGGGATTCGCCAAGCGCCTTGTTTGCGCCGCCAGCAGCCATTTTTGCACGGCGGAGCGGCAGTATCGCTTTCCATTGGAATACGGCGG
>JGI994J12354_10004429_pt1 | contig 12618 bp, 14 predicted proteins | sample IntmicLarv3ML3BL_FD_12354 | JGI IMG/M metagenome (IMG submission 12354)
AATTGGATCATATTCCCCCTCCTATGATGATCTTCGATCTGCAATATGGTCCGCCTGATGATACATTCACCCAATCTTCGATGCCTTTCCCGCACATTCCTCCGTCCAATATCATTTCCTTGGACGCCATGTCCGTTGTCTGAAGTATTTCCAAAGCACGGCCTGTTAATGTGAATGATGTAAGCATTTTAGTGATCCTTCCGTTCTCGATCAGGAATCCTCGCAGCGATTTTGCTTCGAACCCTCCCCCTACGGGATCTTCCATACCGTTGACCATCTTGTCGCACAAGATTCCATATTTAGTGTCTTGTATCATCTCATCCAATGTTCTGTCGCCGGGCCCGAAGTAAGTGTTGGTCATCCTTGCCCATACTCTCTTTCCGAAGTTCTCTGCTCTCCCGTTACCCGTGGGTTCCGTGTTCATGAACGATGCTGTTTCGAGATTGTGCATATATCCTGTGTATACCCCATCTTTAATGATCTGGGTCTTTGAGGATCTTGTTCCTTCATCATCATACGGTATCGAGCCGTGAGCTCCTTTTACAGTACCGTCGTCGAACATTGATATTACCGGAGAAGCCACCTTCTTTCCGCATACTTCTGAAAGGAATGATCTCTTCTTGATCACTTCATCCGCTTCCGATGCGTGGCCCATGACCTCATGTGCGAGAAGCCCGGACATCATCGGATCGGTTATCACGGTCAGCAGACCGGAAGGCGCACGTTCCGCTTTCAGCAGCAATACTGATTCCTTCGCTGTTCCTCTTCCGAGTGCTTCGATGTCCGTATTTTTGACCAACTCGAACCCGGCCGTTCCGTCCGGTCCGTCGTAGTACCTTTCTATCCCCGTGCCATCCGAAGAGACGGACATCGCTCTGAATCTTGTTCTCACTTCATCCCATTCTATCTCTGAACCTGATGAATTCATGAATGTGTTCTTTTTGATCTCTTCACTGTAACTTCCGATCCTATTCACTACATTCTCCAGTTCCTGAGCCTTTCCCACATCAAGGACGACAGCGATCTTCTCGCTCAGATCGACATCATCAGGATGGATCTTCACATTCTGTCTGCACTTGTCCTTTATTATCCTCGGTTCGATCCTGAGATCACTTTTTCTCATTCCCGATGCATTCCTTACCGCACGTTCCCCGGCTTCTTTCAGTTCACTGGGGTCGAACGAGGAAATGGTCGAATAACCCCATCTCCCGCCTTTCCACGCCCTCAGGCATACCCCTCCAGACCTTTCCTGGTTGAGATGGCGTATGTCGCCGTTCAAAGATTGTATCGCGATCGAACGTATCGTCTGCGACCTGGCGTCACAGAACTCTGCTCCGTTCTTCATCATCAGGTCAATGGTCTTCTTGAGAATGTCGTTCATTGTATCACCGTCAAACTTTGGTCGAATTTCGTTAATGATTCGCAGCCGTTCTTCTTTACAAGTACGGTGTCCTCTATCCTTATTCCCCCTACGCCGGGAATGTAGATGCCCGGTTCCGCGGATACGACCATGTTCTCTTTCAACATGTCTTTGGATAAGTGGGAAAGCGATGTTCCCTCATGTACATCCATCCCGATACCATGGCCGAATGAGTGGATGAACATTCCTTTGAATTCTGTTGCGTCGATCAGTTCCCTTGCCGCAAGATCGGCTTCCTTCGCCGGGATCCCGTCCGCTATCTTTGCCATCCCTGCTTCCTTGGCTTCGGCAACGACCTTGTAAGCTCTTTTCAATATCTCCGATGGTTTCCCGAAGAACATCGTCCTCGTAAGATCGGAAGAATACATCGAGTGCTTGCAGCCGAAGTCGAACAGTGCGGCATCACCTTTCTTCAACGTTCTTTCGCATGGTCTGTGATGCGGCTCCGCTGAATACTCTCCGAAGGCTGCTATCGTATCGAATGCATTTCCTTCCGCGCCGCTGTTCCTCATGTCTGTATCGATCCACGCTGCAGCATCTTTTTCGGTCATTCCTTCTTTGAGCACTTTGTGGATGGATGATGCTGTTCCCGAGGATATTTTACAGGCTTTTTTGATCGCTGAAAGTTCGTTCTTGTCCTTTACCGAGATCGTATCATGGATCCCTTTTGTTATATCTACAATAGAAGAGCCAGATACTTTCTTTATGTATTCCGCTGCTGCGTAGGAGACCGAATGGGCATTCATTCCTATCTTCTTCTTTCCTTTCAGCAATTCCTTGAGCATCTTCTCCCTTTCATCCCGCGTCTCGAAAACGTGAATGTTACCGGAACCGCCTCTTGCAGATGTTTCCTCTAACCTGTTCACTATGACGTCCAATCCATTCTCTGACGCAATTGCTATCGTTCCTTCGAAAGTTCCCGATCTCTGTTCAGTAAGATACCAGAACACTGAATCCAGGAACGGCGTAGTACCGTTGACGATAACTGCGGCATCGGCATCGATGTTGGACATCAGACGCTTGACTCTGTTCATGTTCCGTCAACTGCAGGAGTTAAGAAATAACTTTTGTTTCAACTCAGATGCCGACCCATTCGTTCCTTACGATCCTCTGTAAGACTGCAATGGCAGAAAGCGCAGCAAGATGGGACGTCGACGGATTGTCCGTGGACGGTACGTTCTTGGTCTCGCATACCATTTCTCCGAATTTTCCTTTCAGTACGAGTTCGTGAGAATTCGATCTGGTCTTCGGATCTAACACTATCTTAACGGTGGTCTTATCGAAACCGACGCCTAACAGACTGACGGTCGCTGCAACGTTAACATTCTTCGGGAACAGGTGGACCGCTTCCCTCGCGGTCCCGGTGTATATCACCGTTGGTGTCTTGACATCCTTCGGATCGATGCCTTTCTCTTCCAGATATTTCACGTTCCTGAGGCTGTCCGGACCTTTCGTCGATATCAGCTCGACCGTATCCAGGTGGTCCTTGGATGCTGCTCTCAGACAATCGGTACCGGCGACCGCACCTGACGGGACGAATATTTTCGCGCCGCTGTTCTTCGCTTTGTCGAAAACAGATGCTCTGAACACATCTTCTACCAATGCTCCGACGGACATGACCATTATGTCAACACCGCGGCCGACCACTTTCGGGATTATCTCTGCTGCAGCACCCTGGCTTGCGGCCTCGACAACAAGGTCACAGTGGTAAAGTTCCTCTTCAATTGACGTCACAACTATCGTTTTCTTCAGTCGTTTAGAAAGTTCTGCAGCCCTGTTCGGATCGCTGTCGATAAGGTATATCCTTTTGACCTCATCCATCTCATCCGCAGCCATTGCTAATTTTGTTCCGATGGAACCGCAGCCTACGATAGTCAGACGCATATCTCCGTGACCGACTGCCGAATATAAATCCTTTATCTGCTGCTCCCCAAAAAGCATCGGATCCCGAATGCAGAGGATATTTTAACAGCGTCTGCGATGCGGGAACGTGAGATACGAGATCATAGAACATACCGCAGACGCGATGGTCAGATGCACCGGCGGAACAGTGGAAGAATGCTTTGAGAATGCAGCATTCGCAATGTTCGATCTTGTTTCAGATACCTCACTTGTCAGCAGCAGAGAAGAAGTGAACATTTCGGTTGACGGTGATGACAATGAGAGCAGACTTTATGCTCTGCTCTCTGAATTGCTGTTCATACTTGACTCCGAATCCTTATTGCTGAATGAATTCAGGGTCTCTTTCCGAGGAAATACGGTGAAATGCAAAGCGTTCGGTGAACACATCGACATAAAGAAACATAAACTCAGGACTGAGATCAAAGCGGTCACATACCACATGATGAACGTTGACCCTGCCGTCCCGTCAGTGACAGTGATATTCGACGTGTAAATATACCCCTTCTTGTATGGTTGTACCATGAAATTGGGATGGTTCTCTTCCGGTCGCGGACCCGGTTCCAGGAATTTGTTACGTTCGGTGACGGAAAGCGACCTTGACGTGAACATACAGTTCGTGTTCTGTAACTGGAACAACAAGGAAGAACCAAACCCGAAGAAAGAGGAGCGAAAAAAATTCTTTGATCTCATCGCTTCGTACAACATTCCATTGGTCACACTCTCCTGGAAAGAGTTCATGCCTGAGCTCAGAGTTGGCAACGAAGCAGAGTGGAGGAACGAATACGGGAAGGAAATGAGAAGACTCCTTTCGAAATATGAGTTTGATATCGGGATACTGGCAGGATACATGTTGTGGATAGATGACGAAACGTGTGACGCATATGACCTTCTGAACCTCCATCCTGCGCTTCCTGACGGTCCTAAGGGAACATGGCAGGAAGTGATATGGAACCTGATGGAGAACGATGCACGGGAGCAGGGTGCAATGATGCACATATGCACCAAGGATTGGGACCGCGGTGATGCGATAACGTACTGCGGGTTCCCGATGAACGGGAATGGATACGATGAATTAAGGAACGCATTCCGTGAGAAGCTTAAGACTGATACTCTGGAGAACATAATGGAAAAGGAAGGGGTCGATGAGCCTTTCTTCAAGAGGATCAGAGAGGATGGTGCGAAAAGAGAATTGCCGTTGATCGTTTCCACGATAGAACAATTCGCGGACGGTAAGCTTACGATAAAGAACAAGAGGCCATATTTCAAAGGTATGAAATTGAACGGTCCATTCGATGTCTCGGACGATGTGAACAGGAGATTGTAGATATGGATGAATACAATCCAATGGATGAGCTGGGTCTTCATGAGGACAAGCAATTTGTAAGCAACTGTCACGGCTTCATAGTCAAGAACAACAACACTCGCGAACTGTGCGCAAACTTCATCAAGAACGGCGAGAGACTTTACGATGTACTCTCGAGATATGAAGCGGTGACAGTATACACATCGAAGACCGTCAAAGAGGGAGCTACGAGGGAACTGATGAAACTCCTGGTGCCGCTGCTGAAGGCTAACGGCATTACCGATCACTCTGCATACAATCTTAGCAGGGAGACCTTGGATCTTATGCCGGGTGCAGACAGGGCCATGCATTATCTTGGAAATCTTCTGCCGTGTTTCATTAACACATCATCGTACGAACATCACATGATGAACGTCACCGAGTCCATCGGTTTTCCGATGTCTAACGTTAATTGCAGTCAGGTATCCTTTGATTCACTGGACATCAAAACATCAGAAGCTCGTGAATTAAGGGAAATATCATCAAAGATAGCAAGGATGAGTGTTGATGATCTTCCTGAAAAATTCCTGGAACAGGGATGGGGCGGTACCCGAAAAGGATGGGATATGATGGAGTATCTTGACAGGACATTCCTGGAAAGGCTTCCGGAAATGGATATCTTCATGGAACTTGAGGAAAGTGTCCCGATCGGTGCGAATGAGAAATCGTACACGTTGCTGGAGATCAGAAGACAGTCCAATATCGATTTCGGTTCCACTGTATACGTCGGAGGCGGCGCAACTGACCACCAGGCCCTTGATATCGTCAACGACGGCGGAGGTCTTGCGATCTCATTCAACGGGACGGAAGATTCCGTACGCGGATCCAATGTTGCGGTCATCTCTTCGGATTCCATCGTCATTGCTGTATTGACGGCAGAATTCTATAACGGCGGCATCGAATCTGTTCACGAACTGATCGACAATTGGAACATGGAGTACCTTGCGAAGAAGGAGGGGCCGGACAAGAACTTACTGGATACGTTCCGTTCAAGGTTCCCTAAGAGACTTCCTGAGGTCTTCGGGATAGATGTCGACAACATTGAAAATGTGATCGACAAGAGTAAAACATACAGGAAGAAGTTTTACCAGAATTTCACTTACAAGTGATGAGCTATGCTCTTTTCCAGATCATAGTAGTCTTTGATGACCTTGTACGGTACCTTCCCTTTCTTGAACACATCGGGGAGCACTTGCAGTGAATATTCACGCACTTTGTCATCCCACATACCATGGACGATGACGTGGAGAATGAACTTCGCGTTGTATATTGTGTCTGATGTCACATTATCCTTGATCTTTGCGGGTTTGTTCTCGTCAAGAAGGCTGCTCATTATATTTCCGTCCTCGCAGATCAGGAATGATTTCGTGTGACCGATCATATCCGCACCGTTCTTCAGACAGTTCACCGTGGTCACACGCATTGATTCTTCGATGACTTCTTTGATCTTCTCTTTCGGAATGCCTTCTTTGGACTTTATTTCGATATCGATCGCATATTTTCCGAGTTCATCGACTGCTCTGTGCAACTCTAAGTGAAGATCATCGTGATGATCATCGTCGTGGTCATCATGATCGTCCTTGTGATCGTCGTGGTCATCATCATGGTCATCATGTTTGTCATGATGACTCATTCTTTCACCTCATACTGCTTTCTGAGGATCTCCTTTTCCATCGCTTCATCGTATCTCGGCGAGATGCGTTTAGCGATGATATCGCATGCAGCATGAATACCGTCACCGTTTTCGGAGGACATGTGCAGAACTTCCGCCTTCGGATTTATCGATCTGATGAATTCTTCCGTCTTCGCTATCTCGGCGGGCGTAGCAGAGTCGACCTTGTTGACAAAACATACGTCAGCTTCGCGTATCTGTGTTTCAACGAGACGTCTCACTGCACGTAACAGCATGTCGATACGTGTTGCGTCCACTAACGTTATGACCGGCGCGTGCTCGATCACCATTTCGGTCTTCGCTTCCGAATACTCGGCAGCCCTCTTTAATCCCCAAGGAATAGCGACACCTGACGGTTCCACGATCACTATACTGGGGTTGAACGTATCATGCAGTATCGCAAGTGTTTCCGCAAAGGATCCGGCTATCTGACAGCATATGCATCCGCCGGATATCTCCTTCGCCTTCAGACCGTGGGATTCAATGAACTTCGCATCGACACTTATCTCACCTACGTCGTTCACCACGATCGCGATCTTGTGACCATCTTTCATCAATTCATCAACGACCTTCATGACCGCGGTTGTCTTACCGCTTCCAAGGAATCCTGCGATCTGAGCTATCTTCATCGAACTCTTATCGTTGTCAAGGGTAAAAATGTTCTCTTTTATCCGAAAGATAAATCGGATGGTTTATTTACACGGATGGACGTATTTGGAATGCTCTGGGAGGAGGAACGACATTGGCAGAATTTGACGAATTCGTGGTGGATCTGAATGCGGACTGCGTATGCGGATGTATGGACGCGGGGAGATTTCATAAGATATACCATTTCCCGAACGATTATGGTGCGTCTGTTGTCAACAACCCGAAGAAGACGGGATTCACCGGTGAAGGATATCGTGCACTCGTTCTGAAATTCTCGAGTTACTCGGATTATATGATAATAGCTCCGCCTCAGTTGGGAGCAAGCGTCATTGAATGTAACGACTGGAATGATGCTGCGACGGCTTTGAAGAGGATCAAGGAACTGTGATCATCCGTCCAATACGTCCGACATTGCGTAAACGACACCTTTCTTCCTGGTCGCGACCCATCTCGCCGCCATGACCGCTCCGCCGACGAATATCTCTCGGGTGTGAGCCTGGTGACGTAATTCGATACGTTCGGAATTTCCGATGAACATGACAGTGTGGTCACCGACAATGTCTCCTCCGCGGACTGCGTGGATGCCTATTTCTTTGCCGCGCGGGCAGATGCCCTCACGTCCGTAGATCATTTCCTTGCCGCCCATCGCTTCGCTGATGATCTCAGCGGTTGTCAGGGCAGTTCCGCTGGGCGCGTCCTTCTTCTGGTTGTGGTGAGCTTCGATTATCTCAACATCATAATCGTTGCCTAAATATTTCGCCGCTTCTCTGACCAGTTTGAAGAACACACCGACACCGATGGAATAATTTGATGAGATGACGGCTGCGACCTTGTTCTTTATCACGGACTCTGTGATGTCGGTCTTCTGTTCTGCGGTCAGGCCGGTCGTTCCTATGATCAGGTTCACACCTGCAGCGGCGGCAATGGGTGCATTCACAGCAGTTGCCGGAGCGATGGTAAAGTCAATGAGAACATCTGTTCTTGATGCTTTGAGAACAGATGCCAGATCCTTTGAATCGGATACCGGGACGTTCAGTTTCCCAACGCCGATGACCTCGCCGACATCCCTGCCGATGTTAACTATATCGAATGCCGCCGAGAGCATTATGCCTTCTGTTTCCAGAATGCGGCGGATGATCAATGATCCCATGCGTCCGCATGCACCGACAAGTGCCGCTCGGACCTCGGTCTTCGACAGACTCTCTTTCATGACAGACGGATTATCTGAGAGATATTTAACGGATGTCATGAACAAAACGCGGTCTGACACAGGATGCGGTGAATGAAGAGGTGTTTGCCGTACCGCCTCGCGGTCCCTTCTGCGCTTTGATGATGGATAGTGAGTGCTGGAGACCGGATTCGAACCGGTGAACGCCTACACGAACAGATCTTGAGTCTGTCGCCTTTGACCAGGCTTGGCTACTCCAGCTTTGAGACGCCATAAACAAATAAGGTATAAAATCCTGATGATTTCCCCGATTTCCGAAAGTTGGGAAAAAAGTCAGAGAAGCGTCGTTATTTCAGCTCTCTTTCCTTCGATATACACCGTGTGCTCCCATTGTGTGACACAGCCGCCTTTGACCTCTATACATTGTGTATAACTTGAAATAAGCCCGTGACGCATCAGTTTGTTAACCTTTTGCGAAGCTTTAGGATCGCTTAACCATCTCTCACAGAATGGGAATGTTGATACTTCTTCCTTCAGTTCTTCATAGAATACTTTCAGATCTGGGTCTTCTATCGGACGCTCACGGACTATACGGAAGATGTTGCTCGCTTTCCCCGGCCTTATCTCTCCCGCACCATTCGTTGCGAAGGGTTCAACGGCGAACACCATCCCTTTCTTCACGGTCTGCGTGTTGCCGTCATCATAATTAGGTATTGACATTCCTGCATGAAGCGTATATTGAACTATCTGATGTCCGGAAAGGTTAGCTATGGGGCGGTAACCGTCACTGCGGATGCTTGAGTCCACGGCTCTTCCGATGTCCTTAGCTGACACCCGTCACCGATGAACTCCATCACGGTGTCCCTTGCTTTCTTTGCCGATTCTATCAGATTGGTAAAGTTCTTGGTCCTCACTTCCACTGTTCCTGCGGTGTCACCGACAAAACCGTCAATGTGGGCTCCCGCATCGACTTTGACAACATCGCCGACCTCGAATCTCAGCTTATCCTTAGGGGTCGGGGTATAATGTGCCGCCACCTCATTGATACTCAGGTTGCACGGGAATGCGGGCTTTGCTCCGTGTGATCTGATATATCCCTCGACCTCTTCCGCAACGTCATAGAGCTTAACGTTATCATCGACCATGTCCATTCCCAATTGAACGGCATGTGCAGCTATCTTCCCTGCTTTTCTCAACTTCTCTAATTCGGTATCACTGAGCATTTAGAGCATCCTCTATCTGTTTCTTTGATATTGCACCCTGACGGACTATCTCCATCTTTCCGTCCATCAGCCAAACGATGGTCGACGGTTTTCCTAACGTGCACGGGCCGCAGTCGATGTACGTGGAAACGCCGTCACCAAAGTCATCTATCGCTTCCTGAACGTTCACTGCGTCAGGATGTGAGTGCAAATTCGCGGAAGTTGCCACGATCGGACCTACTTTCCTGATCAGTTCTAATGCTACGGGGTGGTCGGGTATGCGGATGCCTACTTTCTCGGACATCGCTGTTACGATATCGGGAACTTCTGGATTTTTCCTTATGATTATGGTCAAAGGTCCGGGTAGGAATGCATCTATCAGTTTTCCTGCTTTCTCGTCGATGAATGCTATCTTTTCGGCCATTTCCCTGTCGGCAACGGCAACGGACAACGGCATATCGAACGGTCTTTTCTTGACCATGAACAGTTTCTTCACTGCGGCTTCATCGAATATCTTCGCTCCGATACCGTATACGGTCTCTGTCGGATAAACCACGAGTTCACCGTTCACAAGATCTTCAACTGCCTTGTCTACCCCATCTTTTCCGACCTTTTTCATAGCATTCCTTCCATCATTCTTAATCCTCTTTCTATGTATTCCTTACCGCCTTCCGGAACGGATGGTCCGTGTCCGGGATAGAAACCATGTATATCCATTCCGGACAATCTCTGCAGGGATGCCACAAGCTGATCCCTGGATGCGGTCGGAAGGTCGTACCTTCCGATGCCGTCTGTGAAAACCGTATCTCCGGTGAACAGAGCACCGGTCACCTGATCTGATAACGAAATACTTCCCGAAGTGTGTCCCGGAGTTTCGATCACCAGAAGTTTGTGATCCTTCAGATCGATAACATCACCGTCCTTAAGATCTTCAACATCCGTCTCATCAATAGTTCCGCCGAAGCTTGTTCCCATCGTGGACTCGCTGTCTCCTTCTCTCAGAGGAACTGCATCAAAAGTGCCGGCGTACACTTTCGGGGAGAATTCTTTGATTATGCCCCTCAGCCCGCCCACATGATCATAATGTCTGTGCGTTATGACAACAATATCAAGCTTTCTTCCGCCGAGGACCCTCTTGATCTCTTTGATCGTCCCCTCGACCTTGAAGCCGGTGCCCGTGTCCACCAATACTGTCTTCTCTCCCGTGACCAGGAAAATATTGGAATCGAACAGTATCGCCGGCTCCAGCTGAGTAATCGCCATGTTCAATGCCAGACCGAGATTGTATATAAGTTATGCGCAGAGGCTCTCCGATAAATAAGAATAAAGTAAGTGGTTTGCAGGGGGTTCAGTATGCCGAATCACTGACCCTTGCTGCGATATGCCCATATCACAAGGGAAATGGGAAGGAGCAACAACAGCAGATATACCGCCCACATGTAATCGCTCGAATCCTGCTCGAATTCCGCTAAGATACTGACCGAAGACGTAACACCGGATATTGTTATCGTATCTCCTGTGATGATCACACCGTTGTAGGTCCATTGTTTGAACGATGAATTCTGATCTGCGATCGCACGGAATGTTATGTCCTCGCCCAATAGTACTTGGACTGCTCCGGTGTAGGGTACGAAGTCCGAGTCGCCTATACGATACTCGAATGTTCCTCCCGGAATTCCCGGAAGCGTGGTGACCATTACAGTATACGATTCGGGTGCGGACACAAGCGTCCAGACCGCAGTAAGTTCCGTATTGGAGGTGAACTGGTGTACTGCAGCACCCGGGCGATAGATGTTTCCGTTACCGTCTCTCCATAACGCGAACTCATGACCTGGTTTGACCATTGTCTCTGTCGGCCATGCGACCACATAGGACGATCCGTCGAATGTATATGCATCAGATGAAGGTGCATCTCCTGTGTCGGTTTGATATGACACAATGATGGTCTTGCCGTTCCATATTGCAGTGAGCACGGTGTTCACTGTTATGGATATCGTGTCTCCGGGCTGATACATATTACCGGTGCGGATATCCTGCCACCCACCGAATGTGAATCCTTGTCTTGAGGGTTCGGCCGAGGATAGGATCATATCCGTGCCTGGTCTCTCTTTCACAATATCGAACCCGCTGCCCGATCCTCCCTGAAGATGGAATGACAGTATCGGATATTCCGACCATGTCGCAACGAATCTTATCGACAGGAAGTTCGGCAGGGGATCGAAGACGAAACCGGATTCATAGACGGAACCTCCGAAGGACCATCCTGCGAAGTAATATCCTTCCAGGATGGGTTCCTCTGCAGGCATCTCAAATACCGAACCGACATTTCCATTGGTATCACTGAATGCAGTGCCAGATCCGCTGTTGAGATCATATGATATTGAAACCTCATTGCCGATCCATACTGCACTCAACGTTGTATTCCTTGTTATGGATATCCTGTCGCCAGGCTGATAGGTCCTGCCGGTGGCATTGTTGATCCATTCCGCAAATCCATATCCGGCTCTGGATGGTTTACCGAGCACATACTCGGCACCGGGGCTCAACGACACGGTGTCGAATTCAGATGACGGCATTCCGTCGTTCAGGTTGAACGCCAGCAGAGGGTATTGAGACCATATCGCAACGAACGTTATCGATTGAATGTTCTGCAGCGAATCGAATACGAAACCTGATTCGTAGACGGAACCGTTGAAGAACCATCCTCGGAAGTAATGTCCGCCGAATACCGGCTCTTCCTTCGGTATTCCAAATGATGAACCGACGTTTCCTTTTACGTTTCCGAATGCAGTTCCCGAACCTCCGCTGAGTTCATATGATATCATGACGCTGTTACCGATCCATATTGCGCTCAGGGTCGTGTTTCGTTCTATGGATATCTCATGGCCGGGCTGATATACCGCACCGGTCACATTGTCCACCCATTCTATGAAACTATATCCGTTTCTCGACGGTTCGGCCAGGATGTGTTTCGCACCCGGACCCAATGATACTGTACTGAACTTCTGATCGGAAATTCCGCCGTTCAGGCTGAACGATAACGTCGGGTATTGGGACCATACGGCAACGAATACTATTTCGGAAACATTCGGTAAATGTACAAACCTATGTCCGGGCTGGAACAATGAATTCGCGTGAGACCACCCAATGAAGTGATGCCCGCTGTAAATGGGTATATCTGACGGTATGACATATGATGAACCTACCTTGCCGGTAGCATCATCAAATATTCTTGTTCCGCCGTTCAGATCGTACCTGATCGAA
>JGI994J12354_10004430_pt1 | contig 12615 bp, 13 predicted proteins | sample IntmicLarv3ML3BL_FD_12354 | JGI IMG/M metagenome (IMG submission 12354)
CACCCTCAGGTTCGCAAGAAAAGCAATTTTCACCCTGATCGCATTTAAATTTTGATTGGTCGCTATCAATCCACATAAAAGATGTTATTATTGGTAAAAAACATGGGGGTATTCTATCCTCTCTCATAAAGTTTTACAACGCACATCAAAAACGAGCAAATATCACTTTATTCATATGAAGCAATGCGTACGTACCATCAAATTAACCATAGAGTATGATGGGGCTAATTACGCCGGATGGCAGATACAGCCCAATGGCATTAGCGTGCAGGAAACGCTGGAAAATGCTTTGAATCGACTCCTAGGCGAGCCAATTCGACTACGTTCATCTGGTCGGACTGACGCTGGAGTCCACGCTCTTGCCATGGTCGCGGCGTTCACAACCGCCAAAAATTTACCACTTTCAGCTTTTGTCGGGGGATGCAACCGCTTTCTTCCACCCGACATCGCCATTGTTTCCGCAGTTGAAACATCGCCCGATTTCCAACCAATCCGGGACGCTCGCACTAAACACTATCGCTATACTATCTATAATGCGTCGGTCCGATCGCCTATGCGGCGTTTGTATTCCTGGCATGTGCGTGAAAAGCTTGATATTTGCTCTATGATCAAAGCTGCGAAACATTTCACTGGCCGCCATGATTTTGCGTCGTTTTGCGCGTCAAATCATTCAAGCAAAACAACTGTGAGATGCATAGACTCTCTAACTATCAGTTGCCAGGAACAGATGATTTTCATTGATGTAATTGGAGAGGGGTTTTTAAAAAACATGGTGCGAATAATGGTAGGAACGCTGGTTGACATCGGTCGAGGAAGGTTCGACGCAGCGCACATTACGGAGCTGCTTAAGAATCCGGATAGAAAAAAAGCCGGAGTAACGGCTCCGGCCTTTGGTTTATGTCTTATGGAAGTTGTATATTAAAACTGTTAGCCTAGCGAATCTACCCGTAAACAATTAATTCACAGGGCCTTAGCAATAAGAGCTTCTAATTGTGACTTTGGGATAGCGCCAATAATTTGGTCTACAACGGAGCCATTCTTGAACAGGAGAAGCGTAGGAATGCCGCGGACTCCATATCTGCCCGGTGTCGCCGCGTTTTCATCTACGTTTACTTTGCCTACTTTTATCTTTCCGGCATATTCGTCGGCAGCAGCGTCAATCAAAGGAGCAATAGCCTTACATGGAGAGCACCATGTGGCCCAAAAATCAACCAAAACCGGCAGATCTGATTGTAAAACCTCTCGATCAAAATTCGCGTCACTTAGCTCTATTATCTTTTCGCTAGACATGGATTTATTCCCCCTAGAAGCAAATCTACTTTCAAAATATGTATGAAGAAATAGCAAAAATCAAGCAAAATCTAATATTAATACATTTGGTTGCAAGGTTAACAAAAAGAGGATATTCAATACGCATAGAATTTTATATAAAACACGGAACCAAATTAAAAATCATGTCATACCTTCCGCTAAATATGGACATTCATAACCGCAGCGTCTTGCTTGTCAGAGACGCCAATCCGGTTCGCAATAACATCGGATCATTGCTTAAAACTGACGCAGACATACGCGTCATACGATCTCAAGCCCTACGCTTTCTAGCCATAGATTCCCGCGTCAAGGATTCCCCATGATGAGCGGATTTTTTTTCCATTGCGCGCTTATCCTATACGGAGCTTCCGCTATAATTTATTCGACATACCTATTCAAAGATGAGCCGCCTCAGGCAAAATGGGCGCACCGACTCGTCTCAATCGGTTTCATCGCTCATCTGCTATCCATCATTCATAGTTTTGTTCTCACCGGACAGTTACCCGTCGCAACGATGCGCGACTCTATTTCTTTTTTCTGCTTTGCCATTGTCGGAGCCTTTATCTACTTCGAACGAGCTCATAAGGCGCCGATATTGGGAGCTTTCGTTACGCCGCCTTTGTTGCTTGCCATGCTGGTGGTTGAGACTTTACCGAAAGAGATACGACCTGTATCTCCCATACTTTTCAGTCGCTGGTTTTGGATTCATACGCCAGTAGCGTTCGTTAGTTATGCCGCCTTCGCCATTACGGGCGCCGCATCGACCATGTATCTTATTCAGGAACGCTTTCTCAGAAAAAAGAGCTTCGGACCTCTGTTTCGTCGACTTCCCCCGCTAGAAACCATGGACGCCATAAGTTATCGTTGCCTTGCCATCGGTTTTACATTCCTGACAATTGCTCTTCTTTCCGGATTCGCCTGGTCCCGACAAACCACGGGATATTTTTGGAACTGGTCGGACTCAAAACAAGTCTGTTCGCTAATAACTTGGGGCGGTTACGCAGCTTTATTGTACGGACGCCTGACAAGAGGCTGGAGGGGGCGGCGGGCGGCGCTGTTCTCCATTGCCGGATTCATTCTTCTCCTTATCACGTTCATTGGGACAAAGCACAGCGTCGCATGGTAACAATATTTGCGCATCCGGAGTTACAGTTTGTTATGGAGACGTCAATTTAATGAATATCATCGTCGTCGGGCTCTCTCACAAAACCGCTGCGCTGGAAATCCGGGAAAAGGTGGCGTTCGATCCAAACCGGATCGGAGAACCCCTGCGGATATTGATCTCTCTGGATGAAATCTTCGAAGGAATGATTGTCTCTACCTGTAACAGGGTCGAGATTTACGTTGCCACGCGTGATGCATCGGCTGGAATCGCCCAAATCAAACGTTTCATTTCCGAATACCACGAAATTCCGTTGCAATATATAGAACCATACCTTTACGCCCATCACTCGGAAGCGGCCATACGCCATCTTTTTCGAGTAGCTTCCAGCCTTGACTCCATGGTAGTCGGAGAATCCCAAATATTGGGCCAAATCAAAGCGGCTTATGGTTACGCAAACGAGTATAAGTCGTCCGGAGTTATCCTTGACCGTTTTCTACGCAAAGCTTTTTCCGTCGCCAAACGAGTGCGACACGAGACAAAAATAGCTTCATCGGCCGTCTCTGTGGCATTCGCGGCTGTCGAACTAGCCAAAAAAATTCTAGGAGATCTGTCTGGACGACCGGCGCTATTGATAGGCGCGGGGGATACGTGCGAGCTCGCCGCCAAGCATTTCATTACCTGCGGAGCCAAAGACATTACAGTAGTGAATCGTACGTTTTCCCGAGCGGAACAATTGGCTGGAGAATTCAAAGGAAAAGCCGCGCGGTTTGAAGAACTGAGCGATCTCCTCCATACTGCGGATATCATATTATCCTCTACCGCCGCTCCAGGTTTAGTCATTGATCAAAGGGACGTTGAAACGGCCATGCGGCGGCGCAGTTATAAACCGATTTTTTTTATCGACATTGCGGTGCCGCGCGATATTGACCCTAGGGTGAACAATCTGGAGGGGGCATATCTTTTCACCGTGGACGATTTGCAGGAAATTGTCCGGGAGAACCTAACGCGGCGTGGAGATGAAGCTCAGAAAGCCGAGGAAATAATTGAACAAGAAATCGCGCGCTTTTTTAGATGGCTTTCCTCTCTGGAATCAACACCAACCATTGTGGCACTACGAGAAAAATTCGATGAAATAAGACGGATTGAACTACAGAAAACTCTCGGCTGCTGGAAAAACTTACCTCCGGGAGCGGCCGAACGTTTGGAAGCCCTTACCATTTCTATGGTGAATAAACTGCTACACACTCCGACAGATATGCTCAAAAAGAGCGCTCATGAAAGTAAGGCGAATCTGTACGCTGACGCGCTGCAACAACTCTTTGCCCTTCGCCTCTCTGACACCCGCGACGCAGAGCTTGAATCAGAGGATGAAACGTGAAGCTGCCTCCTTTGATAGCTGGAATTCTACTAAAACGCTACAAGCGCTTCCTGGCGGATGTGAGGCTGGACGACGGTAGCTCCGTCACCGTCCATTGTCCCAATTCCGGAAGTATGAAGGGCTGCGCTATTCCGGGAAGCCGGGTCTTTCTTTCCCATAGCGACAATCCCAAACGTATTTATCCCATGACCTGGGAGCTGGTAGAATCAAAAGGAGTTTGGGTCGGCGTCAACACACTCTTTCCTAACCGGTTGGCAAGAGAAGCTATCGAACGCGGCGCTATAGCGGAACTACAGGGATACGATATCATCCGTTCTGAAGTTCCGTATGGAGAGAGGAGTCGCATTGATCTACTACTTAAGGGTTCCAGGGGTCGCTGTTTCGTAGAGGTGAAAAACGTCACTCTCGTCGAGAATGGGCGAGCCTTATTTCCCGACGCCGTTACCACGCGCGGGCAGAAACATCTGCGCCAACTAGCCAAAGTCGTCGAAAAAGGAGAGCGAGGTGTTATATTCTTCGTCATTCAACACGGCTCCGCCAAAGCGCTATCGCCCGCTGACGATATTGATCCAGAGTATGGAAGATTGCTGCGTCTGGCGTTGAAAAACGGAGTTGAAGCGCTGGCCTATCAAGCTGACATTACGGAAAAAGAAATATATCTGGCGCGCCAGATACCGTTCATCCTCTAGACAACCAACTCGTTGAACGCTTACGCCCTATGAAACGAGGAGAACATTTATATTAATGAACATCAAACTGACAATCACTGCCAATAAACCAAAAGAAAAAAAACAATGCCTCCAAGACAAATACGAATAGGTTCGCGCTCAAGCCCGCTGGCGCTTTGGCAGGCAAACTGGGTCAAGGCTCGCCTGGACGCTCGATATTCGGACATAAAGATCAGTCTGACTCTCATAAAAACCCTAGGCGACAAGATTCTTGACGCGCCTCTGGCAAAAGTGGGAGGAAAAGGCCTCTTCGTCAAAGAGATAGAAGAAGCCTTGACGCGGGGCGACATTGATATAGCAGTACACAGCATGAAGGACGTTCCTACGGAGCTTCCTGAGGGATTAGGAATCCTTTGCGTCACCGAACGCGAGGACCCTAGGGATGCGCTCATATCCCGCGGACGAGATTTGTCCGAACTGCCGCCAAACGCGAGGGTCGGCGCGGGCGCATTGCGGCGTCAAGCTCAGCTTCTCAGGCTACGCCCCGATTTGCGTGTTATTCCCATTCGAGGAAATGTTGAAACCAGAATACGCAAACTTGAGGATAATAATCTGGACGCGATAATACTGGCCGCCGCCGGGTTAAAAAGACTGGGACTGGAAGGTATTGTCACTGAATACCTTGACGCGGAACGCTCTCTACCGGCAGTGGGCCAGGGAGCTTTGGGAATTGAAGGCCGCTTAGACAACAAGGAGACAGGCGAAGCCGTAAAGTTTCTCAATCATACCGAAACCAGCCAAGCGGTATCTGCCGAACGGGCTTTTATGAGACAATGCCAAGGGGGATGTCAAACGCCCATCGCGGCTCATGGAACTATAACGAACAACGAACTGCTCCTGAGGGGATTCATAGCCTCGACAGATGGACAAAATTTCGTGCGCGGCGAAGTAAGCGGCCCACCGGAACAGAGCGAATCATTGGGAATAAGTCTGGCTGAACGTTTGCTTTCGCAAGGGGGAAAATCAATCCTTGAAGAAATACGCTGACACACCGTAATCATGCGGCGTTAGTCGCCTTGTTTACTCGATAAAACGAAAATGGCTCTCGCTTCGTCTGGGCTAGTCTCATCCAGGACAGGGGCGCAATTATCTATTTTATATTGGGCGCTGGAACGTTGCGCAGGAATATGGAGTTGCTGATGAAAAGCTATACCCCCCCGAGCGCTCCAGCGGAGTTGATCCGTCGGGCCAAAGATCCGGAACAGCGGGCGTCGACCGAAACGGCTCCGGATATCGCATGCCGCGCCGAGGGAGAATATTTGAAAACGTCCGCGATCGCGGGAGAAGTTGTAGCTTTACAAGACAAACTGGGCTGTTTCAAAGACCGCCCGCTCTTTGGCAAAAAAATTATGACAACAAGAGCCGCCGCCCAATCAAAAAAACTAGCCGACATACTGATTGAGCGTGGCGCAATGGTTATGGAATGCCCCACGATCGAAATCTCAGAGCCAAAAACCTGGAAACCGTTAGACACAGCAATTCGTAATTTCTCCGCCTATGATTGGGTTATTCTGACCTCCGGTAATGCCGTACGCGCGCTTTTCCAACGCTTTGACGCTATTGGTTTGGACGCCAAGGTTATTGGTAAATGCAAGGTGTGCGCCGTTGGGCCTGGGACCGCTGATATAATCAGATCCTTTGGAATCAGTCCCGATCTAGTGGCCTCCGATCACAGCAGCGAAGGCGTTGTGGCTGAATTTTCCGGCAAAAGCATGTACGGCGTGAGAGTTCTATATCCTGCGGCAGAATTGACTCGTGAAATAATTCCCCGCATACTACGGGAAATGGGAGCTACTGTGGTTAGCACCATGGCCTACCGGACTACTATTCCAGATAGATTACCTTCGGAGGCGGTTTCCGCTCTGGAAAAACGCTCCGTTGATTGCTTAATCTTTACCTCTCCCTCCACTGTAAAAAATCTGGCGCTGTTGCTGGGTAGAGAACGATTTACAGACATGACAAAGGGAGTGGCGATCGCGTCAATCGGAACGGTCACATCGAAAGCGTGCCGAAAATTGGGACTTATAGTGGAGATAGAACCGTCCGAATCCACTTTGACAGCCCTGGCTGACGCTATTGAGAATTTTCTGACGGATTAAACAAACTACGATCCAGATATCGCGGCAAAACTCCGCGTACCTCAACGAGCGGACCGTCTTCAAGTTCTTCTAAATCTCCGGAGTCCTCGCCGTAATCATACTCGCCAGCCGCCCAGTCGTATAATTTGCGAGAATCCATCAGAGTCGGATTCCGAGGTATATTAAACATCCGTTTCTGCATAACTTCGTCATAGAGACCAATGCAACCGTGCGAAGCTGGGCGACCCGGAAGATCTCGGCCATGCAACCAATATGAAACGCCATCCGGCCCCGCGTGGAACCGCATGGCGTAATCCATGGGATACTGCGCTTCATTGTTGGCGATTTTATAAAGCGACGATGTATGGTGTTTATGACGAGCTGAAATTCGAAAAAGCCCTATGGGCGTTTCGTAGCCTTGCGCGCCTGTGGCAATTGGAGCGGAAAAAACAAGTTTACCGCTCTCATAAGCCCCCAGCCATTGTTCGGTCACGTCCACCAGAATATATTTGTCATGAGCCTTTGCCGGCTTATAACGGCTAGGTAGAGGCGTGTAATTTCTGATATCAGCTATGTTATCCGGAACTTTTATGGTCACGCCGGGGTAGACATGACGGCGGTCTATACGATTGAAACGGGCCACAAGAACCCAGTCTTTTCCAAAAAGAGACTCCAAGCTTTCGTTTGGCTGTATAAAATGGGCATGCCATTTTATCGATTTCAAACTCGGATATTCGATACGCGAAAGATCTTCTCTGGCTTTATCACCCGGCGAAGGTCCCGGCTCGGAAATCATGAGCGGCGTCCTCATAACCGTGAATCCCACCAGCAATCCTGTAAGAAACAAGATCAGAACAATTTTGTGGAGAAGACGCATTCCGCCGTAGCGCATTGGAAAACCCGTCTATTTCTTAGGTTTATTCTCGCCCATAATTTTTATTACCGCATCGGTTACATCCACAGCGTCAATCTCGCCGGAAAGATAGAGCATCTCCTGTTTGATAACAATCAGCGAAAATCCGTTTTTCTCGCCATATTCTTTTGCTGCGTTCCTGAGCGATTCGTCGAAAGTTTTGCTAACTTTTTCCTGCAAAGCCTGAAGCTCTTGCTCTGAACTCATGGCAAGTTTCTGAAAACCCACAACCTGCTTTTGGAATTCTTTTGATTGTTCTTTTGCCTTGGCTTGGCGCTCCGCCGGCGGTGTCTGGGCTATTTGCGCTTCTATATCCGCTTTTTGCTTGTCGAGCCGCTTCTTTCTGGCCGTAAGGCGGTCGTGTAATGTTTTCTGCCTTTGTTTTATTTGGGTTGCCGCCGCCTTGCCCGGAGCGCTTTCCGAACTAACCCTGGCAATATCAATATAAGCGAGTCGGAGCTGTTGCTGTTTTGGCGCTTCGGGCGTTTTTGCAGTAACCGCCGGAGTTTCCGTCGCGCTACCCAGGGAAGGGAGAAGACAGATACAAACCGCGATGAGAGTTTTTCTGATTGTCTGACGCATAATTTTACCTCGCTTGGCAGCGCTGGGCTGCGTTAATTGGAAAAAGAGCATAGAACCTTTTCCGTTTTAAAACAACAACTAAAAGTATTTTGCGGCACTGTAAAATACTTAAAACAACTCTTTTTCTAGATGCGGATATTTCCTTTTTACGGCGGAAAGCACAAAAACGATATCACAAATTTTCCGATTGGATTTCGCGAAGGTAAGACTGCGGCTTTTGACGATGCGTATGCGCAAAATCTTTATTGATCATAATGGAAACGAACACACCGAAAAGCATTGAAGTCGTTTATCTGTAACTTATCTTTGACGCCGCTTGATTCCGGCTCAAAAAAATAAGTGACATCGGTTTATTTTCCGGATCAGCGGTATAACTTACGCGCATAAAATTTCTTTATTGAATTTTGGCTTTGCTATGCTAGTGTTTAAAAACATTGTTTCTATTTAGAATGAATCGTCTCAACCATTTTCCGATTGCCGGTTTATATTATTATATAGCTACCGACAATCAAAAGGGCTTAGGCCCACAAATACAAGGAGGGGAAAAACATGGCTGGCAAACAAGTTACAGTTCTGGCCCGATTTAAAGCAAAACCGGGAATGGAAGAAAAAGCTAAACAGGCAATTTTGGCATGCGTGGCTCCGACCCGCGCAGAAAAGGGATGTATCAACTACGATCTACATCAGGCCGTGGATGACAAATCTGTATTCATCCTGTATGAAAACTGGGAAAGCAAAGAAATTCTGGACCAGCACTTAAAAACTCCTCATTTGACCGCTTTACAGGCCAAATCCGACGAGCTGTTCTCAGAACCGCTGCATATTACAATGCTGGACATACTCGCCTGACAATTCGTATCAGAGGTTCAAACCAAGAAACCCTCCGGCCTTTAAAAAAACGACCGGAGGGTTTTTTAAATTCATATCAAATTACGCGGATAAACTTTCCCACTCGCTATACAATTGCTCCAGCCGCACATTTAGTTCCGTATAGCGTTCTCCCGCCTCTTTACTTTTTTCAGGATCATCAAAATATCCGGAACTCGCCATTTCTTTTTCCAGGCTGGCGATATCCGTTTCAACCGAGGCAATCCTCTCTTCAGTTTCCGCCAATCGCTTACGACGTTTTTCCTGTTCCCGTTTGAGACGCTTCTGCTCTTCTCGGTCTTTGAGGCGTTCCGTTTTTTCCAACGCGGGAAGAGGCGCGGGAGAAGCGGATGCGCGCTGGATATCGTTTTTCAACTCGGAATTGCAAACATTATCCGGCGAGATATTCGGAGATATCCCTTCCTTTTTTTCCAGATAATACTCATAGTCTCCGTAATAATCCGTCAGTTTTCCTTCCCCGACTTCCACGACCCGAGTAGCCAAAGCATTGACAAAATAGCGATCATGGGAAACGAAAATTATCGTTCCGCCAAACGAGCGAAGAGCGTCAAGCAAAATATCCTTGCTGAACAGATCCAGATGATTAGTCGGTTCGTCCATCAGAAGTAAATTAGCCGGACGCAGCAGCATCTTCGCCAAAGCCAGACGGTTACGTTCTCCGCCGGAAAGAACCCCCACAGATTTATCTATGTCGTCTCCGGAAAACAAAAAAGCTCCCAAAATATCCCGCAGTTTTGGAACCATATCGTAGGGAGCGTCCGCATAGAGTTCTTCGTACGCAGTCCGAGTAGAATCCAGCGCGCCGGCTTGATCCTGCGCGAAATAGTTCATGGAGACGTTATGGCCAACAACGAGTTGTCCTTCTTGGTATTCCGCTCCCGCAAGAGCCGACATGAGCGTGGATTTGCCAGCTCCGTTGCCGCCCGTGAGCGCAACTCGTTCTCCTCTTTCAACTGTCATGTTCACGCGGTTCAGCACCACGCGCCAGTCATAAGACTTGGTGAGTTCTTTTAGCTCCAAGACAAGCTTGCCGCTTTTGGGGGCGTCGGGAAAATGGAAACGGATTCGTCTACGCTCCGGCGGGATGATAATGCGTTCAATCTTCTCCAACTGCTTGATACGCGACTGAACCAGAGAGGCCTTGTTGGCCTGATAACGAAAACGCCGAATAAAATCCTGGATTTTTTCCACTTCTTCGTCCTGCGCGCGTTTTGCTTCACGTAAAGCCGCAATCCGTTCCTCGCGTTGGCTGAGATAACGAGAATATATACAGTGGTAATCTGTAATTGTGCGGTTCCATACCTCCGCAACTCGGTTACAGACCCGATCCATAAAAAAACGATCGTGGGAGACCAAAATCACCGAGCCGCTATAAAGGCGAAGATATTCTTCAAGCCAATTACGAGCCTCAATATCCAGGTGATTGGTTGGTTCGTCCAAGAGCAACGTATCCGGCCGTTGCAACAGTAATCGGGCTAATGCGATACGCATCTGCCACCCGCCGGAAAACTCACCGCAATCTCGTTCCCAGTCATCCCGCGTAAAACCCAGCCCTTTGAGAACAGCTCCGATTTCCGCCTCCATCGAGTAGCCCCCGCGATGCCGAAATTGTTCCTGCAACTCGCCATAGCGGCAGAGCGTGTGGTTGTACTCAGGCGTATTGTGGTCCTGACGCTCCAGTTTTTCTGATAAATTGCGAAGTTCGTTTTCAGTCGCCAATAGTTCGCCAAACGCGGAGCGAGCTTCTTGAAAAAGCGGCCTCCCCGAAGTCACGATGCCGTCCTGCGGCAGATATGACGCACGAGAACCTCGGGAAAACTGTATTTCGCCGGAGGAAGGCTCCATAAGACCGGCGATGATTTTCATCAGGGTGGATTTGCCGGAGCCGTTCTCGCCAACAAGGGCTACTCGTTCGCCTTTTTTCAAATGCCAAGATACGTTGACAAAGAGCGGGGTTCCCGCGAAGTCCTTGGAGAGTTGTTTGAGATGGAGCATGGGCAGTGTTGTAGCATAGTCGCGGCAAAACCGGCAAGCGGGAGCATGACATTAGTTAATTGGCGAACAACAAAAGCAAAAAAGGATAATCCTATTTTTTTACTTACTTCGCTTGGCTTTTTTTATATAACGCCCAGATTGTGAGCTACTTCTTGATATATTCGCTGGGCGGAGGAGCTAAACTGAACAAAAATGATTCGGGTAAAGCCGCCTTTTATTGCTTCTTCCTTGGCAACGGACAAGGCAATTCTCGCGCCATTAGCCATGGGATAACCATAAATTCCGGAGCTGACGGCTGGAAAAGCGATACTGGTAAGGTTATGCTCGCGGGCAACCTTGAAACTGTTGCGATACGCGTTTTCTAGCAATTCCGACTCGCCTCTGTTACCGCCGCGCCAAACCGGGCCCACAGTATGAATTACGTATGCGGCAGGCAGCAAATACCCTTTCGTTATTCTGGCCTCTCCTACCGGACAACCGCACAGAGTGACGCACTCTTCCAGCAAATCCGGGCCCGCCGCCCGGTGGATAGCTCCGTCAACACCGCCGCCGCCCAAAAGAGAACTGTTTGCCGCGTTAACAATCGCATCCACTTTGAGTGTGGTAATGTCGGCCTGTATTATCTCTATCTTCGTCATATGGTTTCTCTCCTTTCAATCGAGATTTTCTCGTCGCCTTTGCTCTCTTTAATATAGTTTCAGAACTCGCGCGAAAACCGAATCAATCTGACACAACATCTCCGCGCATATCAATTATGATTTCCCGATAAGGAATCTTTTTACCGGATACGTTTAACGCCATACGGGCCGCAGCAGACATACCGCCGCAGCAGGAAACTTCCATTCTCAATACAGTCACGCTTTTGATATCGGATTTCGCAAAAAGTTCGATCAGTTTCCGTTGATAAAAGTTATTGTCATCCAGCTTGGGACATCCCATCACCATAGCTTTTCCACGGAGAAAACTCTCGTGATAGTCGGCGCAGACCGCGGGCGCGCAATCGGCGGTAATCAGAAGATCGGCTCCCTGAAAGCAGGACGCGGTTACGGATACCAAGGCAAGTTGTATAGGCCATTGGCCGAGTTGACTCTGGCGGCTTTCTGCGGAATTGCGTCCAACAGTGTTTTTGCGCGGTTCAAAGACCATGGCGCAAGAACCGGGGCAACCGCCGCCATGCTCAGAAAACCGCGCGGATTCCGAAACTGGCTCCATAGTCTGACTGTGGGCACAATCGCATGCGGCTTGAGTTTCCAAGCGGCGTTCCACCGCAACTTCGTCGAATGCGTCGGCTTCCCGCTCTTCTATGGATATGGCGCCAAACGGGCATTCCCCAAGACATGCGCCCAGTCCGTCGCAGAGATTTTCTGCGGCCAGAACCGCCTTGCCATTTTCAATCGTTATGGCGTTCTCGGCGCAGGATGATGCGCACAGCCCGCATCCGTTGCATAAGGTCTGATCTATTTTTATTATTTTTCTGAGCATGGGAAGCTTCCTTGTTTTTCAATAATGTTAATTGGGCTTTTCTTTCGTACGTGCATATAAAATAACCTCTCGACTCAATTATAAACATGACATATGTCAAGGTTTCCTTCTTTTGCTCAGCGACCAAAAAATCTCCGAGTTGCCAAGCAAAGTGT
>JGI994J12354_10004431_pt1 | contig 12615 bp, 11 predicted proteins | sample IntmicLarv3ML3BL_FD_12354 | JGI IMG/M metagenome (IMG submission 12354)
ATATGTCGCTGGAGAACGAGCCGATGGACAACATTGCGGCGGCGGGCGTGCTGATGCATACGCATATCGCGCGCGGGGCGAAACGGACGTTTCCTCTCACGCGTGAAGAGGACGATTACGAGGGCTTTTTCCGTGCGCTCAAGGGAATTGGGTACACGGGCCGCATGAGTATTGAGGGGCAGGCCGATGACTTTCAGACGGATGCGCCTGCGGCGCTGGCGTTTTTGCGTGCTTTGACGGCGGAAGCCGAGCTGTAGAAGTGCTAAGAATATACATGATGTGTGACAGGCAGTTCGCTATCCTAACGGCTATTGCCATGGTGTATATCTTGTCAAAACTGAAAAGAATGAATATGTTTTAAGGGTAACGGGCTAGGCTGGGAAGGACTGCTATCTTGTCCGGTATTGCGGATATTGATGAGATATGTTATGGTGATTCGTCTTTCGTTGTCGGACTTACCAATATGGCACTGCTTGCAATGAAAACCGATACGAAATATGTGGAGTGTTGGCTGGATGAGATGGGCGCAAGGGAAGAAGAAAGAAATGTTGTCGCGCTTTATACATTATTGTTTTGTGTAGATTTTATGAGCGAACAGGGTATGAAATTTGACAATGGAAAAAGTATTCCGGTAGATAAGAAGACGATAGAAATTTTTGACAATGTTTTTGGACGATTGTATAGTGCGTTATGAGCATTTTTCCTATTATATTTTATTGTATGTTTTTCATCGGATTATGACGGCGCGGGCTGTGGAAGAGTATCTTTAGAATTGGCGTGGGCTTGTTTCTTGAGTGGAGTGGTTGGACAAATGACACAAATGATTATAACCGATCTGGACAGCACACTGCTTCGGAGCGACAAGTATATTTCGGAATACACCATATCGGTGTTGTCGGCATGTCGAAGGCAGGGCATAAAGATTGCGTTTGCAACAGCGCGTTCGGCGCAGGCGGCGGCAAGGTTTCTGGCGCAATTCACGCCGGATGTGTTTATAGGATACGGCGGTGCGATGGTGATGGCGGGCGAAAAGGTGATACACAGATTCGATATCCCCGCTGACATTTCTTCGCGAATCATCCAAGAGTGCTTGGCGGCGCCAGAGGTTCTGTCGATTTTGGCAATCAACGAGTCTGTTGCGCTGACAAACAAATTGGACGAGTTGGCAAGCAAGGACTCTTCGCACTACCAATATGATGATTTTTCGCGGCGGCACAATGACCGTTACTTGAAAATTTCAGTCAATGCGACCAACCCGGCGGCTGTCGAGAGGATTGCCGCGAACTACCCAATGTGTGATATGCTGCGCTACACAGGTGAGAACTTATATCGGTTTGCGAATAAGGATGCGCTCAAATGGAACGCGGTTCAGGCAGTGGCGGCATATTATAATCTGGATACGGATTCGTTTGCGGCGTTCGGCGATGATGTGAACGACATAGAAATGGTGGAAAACTGCGGCACGGGTGTTGCTGTCGGAAACGCCATTGACAGCGTGAAGGCGGTTGCCGGGCATGACTGTGCCTCCAATGACGAGGATGGCGTTGCCAAGTGGCTGAACGAACACCTATTGCGGCAATCGTGCGCGGAATAATTGGCTGTTAAAAGAAAAAGAGGCGAAGATATGATGAATCAACAAACATCCCCTGCGCGGTTCGCGACGATGACGAAGGCGCGTGATTTGCTGGAGTATGCTGAAAACAACCGTCCGTATTTTAATGCGGCGGCTGTCTTTGCGGATGAGACGGAGAACTTCACAGTGCGGGGGGGCGACGTCTGGCGGTTTTCGATTCGCACGGCGCGGCATAGTGCGGAGTCCGTGCGGCTGCATATGGCGTTCGACGGCGGGGAGCCGCTGGTAGTCGGCGCGGCGAGCGTGCGTGCAGAGGGGCTGTTTGACGTGTATACGGCGGAGGTGCATGTGCCTGACGCGGCGAGCTACTATTTCTCGCTGGCACATGCGGGGCGCATGTACTATTACAATCGTCAGGGGCTGACGCAGGCGGTTGACCATGCGTATGATTTCCGCTGTGTGCCTGCGCTTACAGTGCCGGAGTGGGCGCGCGGGGCGGTTATGTATCAGATTTATGTGGACCGCTTTTGCAATGGCGACCCGACGAACGACGTGCAGGACAAGGAGTATATCTACCTTGGAAATGCTGTGCGGCGCGTGGAATGGGGCGCGCCTGTAGAGCCGACGGATGTCGGCACTTTTTATGGTGGCGATTTGCGCGGAGTGATGGACAAAATGGCGTACTTGCGGGCGTTAGGCGTGGAGGCAATCTACCTGAACCCCGTTTTTGTCTCGCCCAGCAACCATAAGTACGACGTGCAGGATTATGACTATATTGACCCGCATTTCGGCGTGATTATTGAGGACGGCGGCGAAGCGCTGTCTTTCGATCGCAGTCAGGACAGTCGGGCTACGATGTATGTGCAGCGCACGACGAACAAGGCCAATCTTGAGGCGAGCAACCGCCTGATGATTGACCTCATCGTGCTGGCGCATGAGAATGGCATCCGCGTGATTCTCGACGGCGTGTTCAACCATTGCGGCGCGTGGAACAAGTGGCTGGACAAAGAAGGCATTTACGGCGCGAGCGGCTATCCCGTCGGCGCATATGAGGACGAAAACAGCGCCTATCACGATTACTTCCAGTGGAAGGAAGAGCAATGGCCGCAGAATGGCGAGTACGACGCGTGGTGGGGGCATGACAATCACCCTAAGCTGCACTATGAAGCCGCGCCTGCGCTGCGGGCCTATATGCTGGATGTGGCGGCGAAATGGGTGTCGCCGCCGTTCAATGCGGACGGCTGGCGGCTGGATGTGGCGGCGGATTTGGGGTATTCCTCTGAGGTGAATCATGCGTTTTGGCGCGATTTTCGCGATGCGGTGAAGACGGCGAATCCCGACGCAGTCATTCTGGCGGAGCATTACGGCGACCCGTCGCCCTGGCTGGACGGCGAGCAGTGGGACACCGTGATGAACTACGATGCCTTCATGGAGCCTGTGACATGGTTCTTCACAGGCATGGAGAAGCACAGCGAGGATTTCAAGCCCGACATGCTCTGCAATGCGATGGCGTTCGAGTCTGCCATGCGGTATTACGCGGCGCGGTTTCCGCGGCCTGCGCTGGAGACGGCCATGAACCAGTTGTCCAATCACGATCATTCGCGCTTTCTGACGCGCACGAATATGATGGCGGGGCGTCTGCATACGCGCGGCGCGATGGCGGCGGACGAGGGGGTTGACATGAGCATTATGATGGAGGCGGTCGTCCTCCAGATGACATGGCTCGGCGCGCCCACGCTGTATTATGGCGATGAGGCGGGCCTGACAGGCTGGACAGACCCGGACAATCGCCGTCCGTTCCCGTGGGGGACGGAAAACGAGAAGCTGCAAGGTGCGTACTGCGCGCTGATTCACCTGCGCCGCGAAAGCAAGGCATTGCGCCGCGGCTCGCTGGAGTATTTGTATATGAATAAGGGTATTATCAGCTTCGGGCGCTGGCTTGGCGGCGAGGTCGTCGTCGCGGCGTTTAACAACAACGAGTCGCCGCAGACAATTGCGCTTCCTGTCTGGAAGACGGGGCTGCCGTCGGAAGGGAAGCTGCAAATGTGCTTCGCCGCGCATGGCGGAGACTACGATACAACGCGGCGCACAGTCGAGGTGCGCGGCGGCCATGCGGAGGTTGTTTTGCCGGGACGCAGCTGTGTTGTGCTGACGAATGAGGGGGTGTAGTATGCTCAAACTTGTTTGCCGGCAGGCATCTTTTGTTGACGGATACAGGGAATACTGCAAGGAATTTTATGAAAATGATGTGAAATGGTTTCGCCCGACCAACCCTGATAGAATCGACGAGAGTTGGTTCGAGCGAACGGCTGAATGGTACAGGCAAAAGGAGCTTGGGACTGCGCCCGGGCAACCCCGAAGCATTCACTATTGGGCTGTTGACGGCGAGCGGTTCATAGGCGAGTTTCAGCTGCGTCCCGAACTGACAGAGGGTGTTATGCAGGGCATGGGGAGTGTCGGGTATTCTGTCCGAGTCACGGAGCAGGGCAAGGGATACGGGCAGGAAATATTGCGGCAAGGGATGGATAGAATCACAGTGACAGAAGATGGCGAGGAACAATGTATTCGCAGATATTGGATGTTCTTGTAGGAAAACCGCCAACCCGGGCATGGAAAGGAATGTTTGGGTATAGCGGTTTTTTATCTGTCGCGGGAATGCAGATTGAGGTATACTAAAGAGAGATGAGCAGTTTTCAGCGGAAAACGCGGTTCGGGATGATGGGGGGCGCAAAAATGCAAATAGAGACAGAGAGATTATTGTTAGTGGCATTAACGGCGGAGCAACTGGGGCTTTGGGTGAAAAATCCAGCCGCATTGGAAGAAACGCTGGGATGCCATTATCACGTGGAACCAGTGGGCGGCCATTTTTTAGAGGTCATAAAAGGGCAGGCAGAAAAAGCCTCTATGGACGAAGAGAATTATTTGTATTATACGTTTTGGTTTCTAGTCAGGAAGGCAGATTGCGTTGTCGTTGGTTCTGCTTGTTTCAAAAATGCGCCGAACGAACATGGGGAGATTGAGATTGGTTATGGGCTGGGAAAGGATTTTGAACACAATGGGTATATGACGGAGTGCGTGAATGCCATGTGCGGCTGGGCGTTGGAGCAAAAGGATGTCTCTTGCGTCATAGCGGAAACCGATGTGGACAATCCGGCATCGGAAAATGTATTAAGGCGCTGCGGATTCCAACTGTATAAGCAAGTGGAGATGAACTGGTGGAGAATATAACGATGATGGATATGGTGAACGAAATATACAAGCTCTACAAAGAAACTTTGCCGGACATCGTCAGAAATGAAGAAATCGTAAAAGCGATTTTGGGCAGTCCGCACAATCATATTGTTCGTCACGAGGTGGATGGACGATTGGCAGGGGTCTCTGTTATCGGAGACAACACAATTTACTTGATTTGTGTTGGGAAATTATTGCAAGGCAAAGGAATCGGGACTGCATTGCTGAAGGAATCTGAAGCATACATTGCTTCTGCCGGGTTTGACAAAGTTGTATTGGGCGCGGGGAAAGAGTATATCATGCCGGGCGCTTCGATGAATCATGGGTTTCACCGGTTTTTTGAAAAGCGCGGATACACGCATGCTTGGGGCGACACGCGTTGCATTGATATGGGACGGGCGTTGCGGGATTTTCAATATAGCGACCATTCTGTGGGTGACACAATTAATGGAATCACGTATAGATGGGCGGCGATTGGTGATCTTGACGGCATTCTGAAAAGCCTGTCTGACAACGAGGAAGATTTTTCAGCATACTACCGAAATGAAGATTACTATAAAGAAGCATCGAGGGAGCGTGTGCTCATAGCCGAAAAAGACGGCGAGGTGGTGGGCACACTTGCGGTTTTTATAGAATCGGCGCAAGCGGGAATGGGAAGTCTGGCTTTTACAGCAACCCCGCGCAGGCATAGGAACAAGGGCATTGCGACAACATTGGTGGCGCTGGCTTCGAGGTACGTAAAGGACATTGGAATGGAAGGGGTTCACGGGAGCTATACATATTCGGGCTTGATTGGCATGTACAGCAGGGCGGGGTTGGATGTTTGCATGGATTATTTTATGGGCGAAAAGACAATTGGAGGGAAATTCGAATGACAATGCAAGCACTGGTTTTTGGTGATATTCTTTGGGAGTCTGTCGCGGAATATGCGCATAATTGCTCGTGGGGCGCGGGGGCAATTTTGGCGAGCCAAATGCGTCAGAACAAATTCAATGAATGGGAAAGAGTGTTCGTTGCGCTGGAAGGTGATAATATTGCCGGGTACTGTACGTTTGCGGCAGCTGATTGTATACCGGACGTTCCGTATACCCCGTATGTCAGTTTTATGTTCGTCGGCGAGGAATACAGAGGGGACAGGCTGAGCGAAAAGCTGATTTGCTTTGCGATTGCATACGCAAAGGAGCTGGATTTCGACAGAGTGTATCTTGTGAGTGACCATGTGAACCTGTATGAAAAGTATGGTTTCGTGAAAATTGACGAAAAGCCCGCGCCGTGGAATCCCGATGCGATGGAGACGATTTTTATGCGGTTGATATAAGTGTGATGCTTAAAAGGGGAATGCCTGACGATGATTAACAACCCTAAGGTATATGAAGATTGGGCAAATTGCGGGTTTTATACAATAATAAGAGACGATGCAGCGGTAGACACGCTGTATTTTGCAGTTTGGGGAGGCGATGCAATCGTGACAAATAGAGAGATGAAAGAAATCGCAATGCGGCAATCCGCGATAGACAGCAATTGCGGTGCGGCGGATTTCGAGTGCAAAGAGAACAAGGTTGTTGTGTCGGGCGCGAATCCGTTGGCAAGGAAGTATCTGGTGCTGCCGTTTTGCTGTGACCTTGTTTCCTATGGAGACAACATTGTAGCGTCTGTCGATAGTGAGATAGCCGATGTTGTTGCGAGGTATATCAATAAATATGCGGTGGAGCACTGCTTTGAAACGCCGAATCTTCATGTGTTGAATGATGCAATCCAAGAGCGTGGTATGCGGGTCTGTTTTATGGCAGAGTACTTTTTGCCGGATGTAGATGTGCTTCGAAAGCTGCCCTGCGATTATGCAACCAAGCTGCTTTTGCCGGACGATTTTGTTGATTTGTATAAGCCGGAATGGGGAAACGCGCTGAGCGAAAACAGGAAGGAACTGGACGTGCTCGCGATGGGCGCGTTTGACGGGGAAAAGCTGATTGGGCTGGCGGGCTGTTCTGCGGATTGCGAATCTATGTGGCAAATCGGGGTGGATGTTCTGCCGGAATACAGGAAGAAGGGCGTTGCCTCGGCGCTGACGAGTGGTCTGGCGGTTGAGATACTGAAACGGGATAAGGTGCCGTTTTATTGCTGTGCGTGGTCAAATATTCGCTCGGTGCGCAATGCGATTCGAAGCGGGTTCAGGCCTGCGTGGGTGGAGATGACGGCGAAGAGCAAGGACTTCGTGGACAATATAAACAAGTAGGGTTTTCATAGTAAAAGAGCCGTCCTGCGCAATGTGCAGGGCGGCTCTTTGGTGTTGTGAAGAAATAATTATTGTGCCATCTTTTCGCGAACGTCTGCCAGCGTCGCGCAGGCGGATGCGCCGCCAACCTTTGTGACGGAGACTGCGCCGCAGGCGTTGCCATAGGTGAGGCAATCTTCCATAGACATGTTGTTCAGGAAGCCGTAGATGAAGCCTGCGTTGAACGAGTCGCCCGCGCCTGTTGTGTCTACCGGAGTGACCTTATAGGGCTTGCCGCTGTACATTTTGCCGTCGCGGTAGGCAATGGCGCCGTCAGCGCCGCATTTGACAACGCAGATTTCCGCAGGGAGAAGCTTTGCGGCTTCCTCGGGCGTTGCGGTTCTTGTGGCATGGACAGCTTCCGTCTCATTCGGCAGGAAGATGGTTGTGTATTGCAGAACCTCTGCGAGGCCGCCGTCCCACACGCCTGTGTCGTCCCAGCCCGCATCGAGAGAGGTCGTCACGCCCGCTTCGCGCGCGAGGCGGAAGAGCTTTGCCAAGCCCGGACGCAATGCGTGCTGCAAGAAGAACGAGCCGACGTGGATGTGTTTTGTCTGCGAGAGCAGCGAGAGGTCAATCTGCTCAAAGCAGAAGGTCTCAATCGCGCCGAGGTATGTCACCAACGCGCGGTCGCCCATGGCGTTCAGGGCGATGGTCACGCCTGTGTTCACGGTTTTGTCAATCATGCAGTGCGTCACGTCAACGCCCGTTTTCGCCAGCGCGTCGCAGGCAAAGCGGCCGCCGTCGTCATCGCCGACGATGCCGTGGAAGCCGACGTTCAGCCCCAGCGCGGACAGGCCCGCCGCGCAAATCGCCGTCGAGCTGCCCAGAACCTGCTGGAACGAATCGCCCATAATCTCGCGGTTCAACTGCGGCAATTCTTTCAAGCCGGTCATAATCAGATCGCAGTTCAGTTCACCAATGGTTAATACGTCATACATTGTATAGTCCTCCTATGATGCGGAATTATTTGTTGTAGGGATGCACTGTCACGCCGGAAACGACGCGTGAAACCGCGTTGTCAGGGCAGGGTGTATCCGTTTTGTGGCCGTTGCAGAACGAGATGCCGAACGCGAGCAGCTGCCCGAGGATGACATACAGCGCAGACAGGGCCGGCTGCTCCAGTGCCTGCGAGTTCGCCGCGGCATAGGTGAAATCAACGTGGCAGAAGGGCGCGTACTCGTCCTTGAACGCGTCTGTAAACGAGACAGCGGCCACAGTACAGGTGCGCGAGCCGTTGAACAGCTCCTTCAAAATGTCGATTTCGTACACGCGTGTGTACGCGTCTTTCGAGAGGAATACGACGACGAGCGTGTTGTCTGTCACGAAGGATTTCGGGCCGTGGCGGAAGCCCATCGGCGTGTCGAAAAGCGTTGCGCAGTTGCCGTTTGTCAACTCCAGCATCTTCAGGGCGCATTCCTGCGCCGTACCTTTCAAGTTGTCTGCGCCGAGGTATACAACGCGCTCAAAGCCTGTGTTGGCAAGCTTCAAAATGTCGCTGACGCAGCCCTCAACATAATGCGCCGCCGCGTCTGCCAGAGGCGCCGCCTGCGCGGCAAAGGCTTCTGCCGACATGCCGGAGAGAAGCGCGTAACCCGACAGATACATGGATGTGACACTGCTCGTCATCGCGAAGCCCTTGTCGTTTGTCTCTGCGGGGAGCTGGATGCATGCGGCATTCGATGTCTGTGCGGCAATCTTCGCCAGCGCACCGTCTTTGTTGCAAGTGATGAAGAGGTGGCGGACGTTGCGAAGCACCTTGTTCGCAAGCTCAACTACGCCGACGGACTCGGGGCTGTTGCCCGAGCGCGCGAACGACACCAGCAGTGTTGGGCGGTCAGCCTGGTCAAAATACAGCTCCGGCGAGGTCAGCAGGCTCGTCGTGCCGATGGAGCGAATCTGTCCGTTTGTGTGATGAGGATACAGCACAGGCAGCAGCGCGTTGCCAATCATTTCGGAGCTGCCCGCGCCGGTCATGATGATGTCATAGCCGTTGCTTTTTGTAACCTCGGCGATGAAAGCTGCCGCATCCGCGATATACTGCGGCATCAGCGTGCCCAGCTTGCGGAAGAGGGCGGATTGCTGTGCGATTTCGCGTGCGGTGTTCAGCCCGCCGCCGTTGGAGAGTTCCTGTTCAGAGAAGTTTAAGAATGTCATTGATTGTGACTCCTTTCGAGTGATATATAGTGTGTGGTGCATGTTGTATACGTTGTTATGTGCCGCGCTATTCTTCTATGATAGGCTCGTTCGAATGCTCGGAGACAACGGGCAGCGGCGACGGCGTGGGATTGGCCGAGGGCTGGTCATCAAACCAGTTGTGTGTTGGCGGCGGCGTGTCTAGCGGATAGTCAAACGGTATGTTCGGCTCATCCGTGTTGGGCGTAGGTTCGGGCGCGGTCGAATGCACGTCGCACAGCTCGCCCTCAACAATCGCGGCAGGCACTTCGAATGCCTTGTCATCCGTCTCGCCATCATATGGCGTGGGGCGGACGAAGCCGATGCGCTCCTCTATTGTCTCCTCCGGGCAATACGGCCCGGGAACCTTGCCGGAAACAGTACAGATTTCATATTTCTGATGCGAGTCGCAAGTTGTCGTAGGCTCTGTGCCTGCGGCGAAGATTTCGGTATGCACGCGTGTGCCGCGCGGGTCGTGTGCGCATTCGTCTGTGGACAGAAGGCCCGAAACGTTACACACCGAGGCGGTGACAATGCCGCTGGGCTTTTCAAAATCGCGATACGGCAAGTCTTTGTGTATTTCCTCCATGATGTGCCGCCAGATTTCCAGATGCATGTTGCCGGGGTTGTTCATCTCCTTCGGCATGTCGAAGCCAAGCCAGACAGCGGCAGTGTAGTACGGTGTGTAGCCCGCGAATGTCAAATCTTTTGTAGCGCTCGAGGTGCCTGTTTTGCCGGAAATCGGCATTCTGACATTCTTGAAACGGATTGCGGTGCCTGTGCCGGAGGTGATAACGTCCTGCATCATGTTTGTCGCTAAGTAAGCGGTTGTCCGCTTGATGACTTGACGCGTCTCGGGGACAGTCTCGAGAATTGTGTTGCCGCTGTTGTCAAGAACCGTGGTATAGAGCGTCGGCTCGATATACAGGCCGCCGTTGGCGATTGCAGCATAGGCCGCTGTCGTCTCCAGCACCGTTACACCTGTCGTCAAGCCGCCGAGCGCAGTAGAAAGCGTTGCATCCCCCGGAACCAGCGTTGTGAAACCGAAGTTCAGCAGGTAGTTGAAGCAGTTCTCGATGCCCGTATCGAACATGTTCTTAACAGTGATAGTGTTGACCGAGTTGCGAATGCCATCGCGCACCGTCGTCAGGCCGCGATACGAAGCGCCCCACCAGTTGCGCGGCGAGTACGGATCGGCAGTGCCGTAGGAATGCGGGATGTCGTCAATGGTTGTGGCGGGGGTGATAAGCCCCATGTCCAGCGCGGGCACGTAGGAGGCCAGAACCTTGAAGACAGAGCCGGGGTGGCGCTCCGCCATTGTCGCGCGGTTGAAGCCGCGGCCTGTCAGCTTTTCGCCGCGCCCGCCTGCCAGCGCGACGCATTTGCCCGTCGTTTGCTCAATGATGGCGAAGGCACCCTGCGGCTGCGGTGTTTTGAAAATTGTTTCGCCGTCAATGATGTCATCAGGGCCGAGAAGCTTGTCGCGCAACGCATCGACAGCCGCATCAACCTCGTCGAAGCTCTTGACGACCTTGCGCTCCCGCGGATGATGTGTGACTACGTTTGTCAGCCTGTTCTTTGTGGAGAGTGTGTACAGAATCTCGACCTCGAAAAGACCGGCCGGAAACCATTTGTCGTCCATATAAGCATCGTCGACAATGGCTTGAATCTCCGGGTCAAAATTCGTGTAGATATGCAGGCCGCTGCGATAGAGATAGTTGCTGGCCTCTGAGGATGTCCAGTTGTTGGCGGCGCGCAGGTCGCGCAACACGTCTGTAATCACTTGATCAACGTAGTAGCTGTGGAAAGAGGATTTCTCGTCGTTGACGGCCTTTGTGGTGCGCGCGGTGGCATAGGCCGTTTCTAAATCCGCCGCGTCATACTCTGCTTGCGTGATAAAGCCCAGCTCCAGCATTTTGTCCAGCGCCGTCTGTGCGCGGCGGCTGTTTTTCTCTGGGTTGCGGAACGGGTTGTTGGCCGTCGGGTTCTGTGTGATGGCGGCGATAACGCAGGATTCCTCCAGTGTCAAATCCAGCACGTCCTTGCCGAAATAATGCTGCGCCGCGGTGCGAACGCCGCGCTGGCCGTCGCCCAGCGTGATAATATTAAGGTACAGCTCAAGGATGTAGTCCTTGACGCGCGCCTTGTCGCCGTCATACAGTGCGGTTAGGTCTGTTTCGTAGGTCAGCGCTAGATACTGCTCTTGGAGCTTGCTGACGATGCTGTTGCGCATGAGGCCGATTTTGTTTTTGATGAGCTGCTGCGTGATGGTGCTCGCGCCCTGCATCTGCCCGTCTTCGGAGCCCATTGCCTTGATGTTTTCAAACATCGCGCGGGCAAAGCCTTGGAAGTCTACGCCGTCATGTGTGTAGAAACGCTCGTCCTCGATGGAGACAAATGCGTCCTTCAGATATTGCGATATTTCGTCAGAGGTCGCGTATTCGCTGTCCTCGCCGCTGTCAAGACGGTCAAGCTCGTTGCCGTATCTGTCGTAGATAATGGTCGTGAGGTCAATGTCGACACCTTGCAGCGCGTTGAGCTTCGGCGCGTTTTCAAGGATGCCCATGTATGCGCCGGCCAGCGTGCCTGTCAGCGCGAAGACGCCCACTAGCAGAGCCACCACGAACGCGCGGAAGACGTAGACAGAGACTTTGTTCTTGACGCGGGCGGCTTTGTTGTTATATTTCCGCTTCCGTTTTTGATTGTTTTCTGATGAATAATTCAATAGATAACCTCCTGTGCATTGCGATTGGTTCAGTTTCATTTCATGTATGCGTGAATAGATACGAAAACGCACGCAAAAATATTATACCAGAATATGGACGAAGAATAAAGCATATATCATAAAAATTAAAGGGTTTGTAAGAAAAGTTTACAATTGGCCGTGAGTATATTTCGAAGAGGGGAGAGTGCGTATGCGCGGAATGATGTCCGGACGCAGGCAAAGACACGGTGTGCGCCGAGGGGCACGCCGCGCCGGGGCTGTGAAATGGGTGTGTATGGCGCTGCTGTTTGCGGTTGCAATTGTTACGGCGGCCGGTGCGCTTCTGCGGTTGGCGGACAGGCGGATGCTGCCTGTTGCGGTTGCCGTTGCCGGCGAGCACATCAAGGCCAGAACGAATGCTGTCTACCAAGCCGCGCTGGAGAAGGCCGTTGCGTCGCGCAGCCTCGTGTCTACCGATTTCTATACAAAGACGGTGGACGCAGATGGGCGCGTGATGGATATATCCGTCAACACGATTCTCGTCAATGCCATCTGCGCGGAGCTGGCGGTGTCGATTTCCGAGGTGCTGGCGGCGGAGGGCGCGGAGGCGGTCGATGTGCCGCTGGGGCTGTTGCTGGGCGTGCATTCTCTGGCGAACCG
>JGI994J12354_10004432_pt1 | contig 12613 bp, 10 predicted proteins | sample IntmicLarv3ML3BL_FD_12354 | JGI IMG/M metagenome (IMG submission 12354)
AATATCCAGGTGGTCATGCCCTACGCGGATAGCCTGAAGTACATGGCGGACTGGTTCTGCCAGTTGTGGGCGGAATCCCTCGGCAAAAACGTGACAAGAAAAGGCCAAGCGGTCAACTACGGCCAAACCCCTACGAAATCCCTGGGTGTAACGGATCAGCACAGCCAATTGCAGCTGTACACCGAAGGCCCCTACGATAAGGTGGTCACCTTCTTCAAAGTGGGCGAATTCCGCAATGTAACGCCCATTCCCCATGGCTGCGAGCAATTTGCGGATGTGTCCTTCCTGGGCGGCAAAACGCTGAACGAGCTTATCGAAGCCGAACGGCAGGGCACGGAATACGCCCTCTACCGCGCGGGCCGCATGAGCCAGACGATCACCCTGCCCCATGTGGATGCCCACACCATCGGCCAGCTCATCTACCTGTTCGAAATGGTGACGGCCTACGCGGGCGAACTGCTCGATATCGATGCCTTCAATCAGCCCGGCGTGGAACAGTCCAAGCTGGCATCCTACGCGGTTCTCGGCAATCAAGATCCGAAGTATGTGAAGACTGCCAACGAAATGAAAGACAGGCCTGAAGAGAACGAACGGTACATTCTGTAGAGGAAAGAAGGGTTCTTGCTTTAGCATGAGCTTTTCCATGTCATGCTGAGCGTTAGCGAAGCATCTTTCATGGCAAAACAGCAAAGAATCTTCGCTTTGCTCGCCATGACCGGGCGTGGCTGTGTTCCGATTTGGAGGCATTGGATGAAAGTTGTTCTTGTGGCGATCAGCGCCAAGCATATCCACAAAACATTGGCGCCCTGGTGCCTCAAAGCCTATGCCGAGGCGCAGGGCTTTCAAGGGAAAATCACTGTTTTGGAGTACACGATTAACGATCTCGCGGAAAAGATCGTGGCCTCCGTATACAAAGAAAAGCCGGATATCCTCGGCTTTTCTTGTTATATCTGGAACATTGAAATGGTCAAAGAGGTGGGCGCGGCGGTGAAGAAGCTGCTGCCCGATTGCCGCATCATCTTAGGCGGCCCCGAGGTGAGCTTTGAAGAGGATTTGTCCGCCTTCCCCTTTGCGGATGGCATCATTTCGGGCGCGGGGGAAAAGGTGTTTTTCGGCATTCTTCAAAATGGCGGCAACCCCATGCGGCCTGTTATGGCGGATGACAATCCGCCCGCTTTTTCCGCGCTGCCAAGCCCGTATACGAAGGCCTATTTTGACTCGTTGGTAAAGAGTCACCTCGTTTATTACGAAACCACCCGCGGCTGTCCCTTCCGCTGCGCGTACTGCCTGTCGGCCTTATCGGGGGCGGTGGAGAGCCTGCCCCTTACCCGCGTGTTTCAAGAGCTTCGGGCCTTTGCGGATAGGAATGTGCGCTGCGTCAAGTTTGTGGATCGCACCTTTAACGCGGATAAAAAGCGGGCATATGAGATTCTTTGCTTTGTGCGGGATTTGGAAACCGAAACCTGCTTTCATTTCGAGGCCGCACCCGATTTGTTCGATCAGCCCCTTCTGGATGTGCTGGATACCTTGCCGCCGGGCAGGGTGCAGCTGGAAATGGGCATCCAATCCGTTCACGAAAAAACCTTGGCGGCCTGCAGCCGCAAAACGGATTTGGAAAAAGCCTTTGAAAACATCCGCCGCGTTTCAAAGGGCGGTCGGGTGCATACCCATGTGGATTTGATCGCGGGTCTGCCCTTTGAAACGCTGGAAAGCTTTATCCCTGCCGTAAACCTATGCCTTCATGCGGAACCTCACGCGGTGCAGCTCGGGTTTTTGAAGCTTTTAAAAGGCTCAAGGCTTCGCGCGGATCAAGGAAAGTACGGCTATCTCGCCTTTGATGAGCCACCCTATGAGCTTTTAAAAAGCGATACCCTCTCCTATGAAGCCGTGCTGGAATTGAAAGCGGTGGAGAACTTACTCGATAAGTACTATAATTCAGGCATGTTCTCCCGCGCGGTGCGCTACGGGATGGCGCTTTTTGGCGGCGGCTACGCCTTTTTTGCGGCCTTTGCTGCTTTTTTAGGCGAGGGGGCAAAGCCAAAGACCTCCCTTCGGGAGGCCTATCGGCTGTTGCTCATATTTTTGTCGAAACAGGGCGACGAAGCCATGGCAAAGCATCTTGTGAAATGGGATATTCTGGCACATGATGAAAAGGCGGTCATGCCCGAGGGACTTGAGCGCGTAAGGCACAGAGAAACGGAGTTCCATTACTTGGACAGGCGCGGCACGGTCAATATCGAATATTTCGCCTTCGATAACACAGTGCGCGTGTTTGATTTAGCGAGCCGCCATCCTGTCACAGGGGAGCTACTCCTGATCGAAGAGCGGGTTCAATAGCCGCGCCCTGTCAAAGTGCGCCTTTCCGATATGGCAGTAGCCGCCCGGGTTTTTATCCAAATAATCCTGATGATATTCTTCCGCGTCGTAAAAGTTATCAAGGGGCAGGTTTTCTACCGCCAAGGTGTCCTTGTACCGCTCCTGCAGCTTTAAAAGGGTTTGTTGTATGATGGGTGTATCCGCGGCATCCGTATAATAAATGCCCGTGCGGTATTGGGTTCCCTCGTCATGCCCCTGCTTGTTCAGGCTGACAGGGTCAATCACTTCAAAGAACAGATTCAAAAGGGTTTTCAGGCGAAGGGTGGCTTCGTCATAATCCACCCGCACGGTTTCCGCGTGGCCTGTGTTTTCCCTGCAGACCTCAAGATAGGTGGGGTTTATTGTTTTGCCGTTGGCATAGCCGACGCGGGTGCTTTTCACGCCGGGTATCAGCGACAGGTACTTTTCCGTTCCCCAAAAGCAGCCTCCGGCGAGATAAATGGTTTTCATGAACGGCCTCCGAAATCAAGCGTATTTTACATCTGTTAGTATACCGAAAAAAAAGAAACTATGCTATACTTAGGGGAACTCTTTTTTTAGGAGGATACATGGCACGATCGGTAAGAAGGCAGCGATCCAATCCGCTTAAAAACATAGGCATGGCGATTTTGACCGCGCTTGCTATCATCACGCTGGTGCTTTTTGTGCGCACGTATGATTTGTTTTCAAAGGTGCAGCATGAATGGCGTCTGACGCCGACGCCCGTGCCTGTCATGGCAAACGTGATGCAAATCACGCCGGATCCGAATCAGGCGACAGCCGAGCCGTTGATTAAAACAGGGGCGCAGGGCGAGGAAGTCAAAAAAATTCAGCAGCGCCTTTCGGATTTGGGCTTTTATAGTAGCGCTGTGGATGGTCAGTTCGGCTCCGGCACAAGAAGCGCCGTGATGGCATTTCAGCGTCAGCATGGGCTGGAGGTAGATGGGGTCGTGGGCCCCGGCACGAAGGAGACGCTCTATTCCAGCGCCGCAAACCATGCCGCGGAAACACCAACGCCCTCCCCGACCCCCGCGCCGACGGAAATCCCCACACAGAACCCGAATTTGCCGCTGCTCATCAACAAGCAGTTTGCGGTAAACGAGAATTATCAGGCGCCGGATCTGGTGAAGATGGCGGATATCTGCGATCCGAACCTCGTGATTATCAAATATGCCGATACCCGGGCGAACCGCGAGGCAACCCTGGCGCTTAATGATATGCTGAAGGCCGCCCATCAGGACGGCATCACGGTATGGCAAATCAGCGCGGGATACCGCACCTTCAAAATGCAGCAGGATCTCATGGACGCGCAGGTGAACGATTACATGCGCGGCAACAAGCTCTCAAGGGCGGATGCGGAATCCGCCGCCAAGCTGACAGTCGCCGTGCCGGGCACCAGCGAACACCATACAGGCTTGGCCTTTGATGTGACGGTGCCGGGGGTAAGCTTCAAGGGCACGGATCAGGCCCGCTGGCTGGCGGCCAACTGCTGGGATTACGGCTTCATCATCCGCTACGAAGAAGATAAGCAGGACATCACGGGCTTTTTAGCCGAGCCGTGGCACATCCGCTATGTGGGCAAAGCTCACTCCATTCTCATGCGGGATGGCGGGCTTTGTTTGGAAGAATATATTGAAAAGAAGCAAGGAAACTGATGTATGCCGCAAGAAAACCAAAATAGAATACTGGAGGCCACCGTCGCCCAGACCACCTACCGTAACGATGAAAACGGCTATACGGTTCTACAGGTGCGTCAGGGCAAGGAATATGTGACGGTGGTGGGCATCATGCCCGAGCTCTCTCCGGGGGAACAGGTGGTTTTCACGGGCAAAGCCATCGAGCATCCGCAATACGGCAAGCAATGGAAAATGGAAACGGTGGAAATCCTGCGCCCGACCACCCTATTGGGGATCGAGCGTTATTTGGCGTCGGGGCTCATCAAAGGCGTCGGCGCGGCGACGGCCAGGTTAATCGTGGATCATTTCGGCGAGGAAACGCTGAACATCATGGGTTCGCATCCGGAAAGGCTTTCGGAGGTGCAGAAAATCGGCAAAAAGCGGGCCATCCAAATCGGCGAAAGCTTTTTGGAACAGGAGCAGTCCCGTCAAGCGATTGTCTTTTTGCAAAGCTATGGCATCCCCGCGACCTATGCGGTCAAAATATCAAAGCTATATGGGGAACGCGCGCCTGAAGTGATCCGCGATAACCCCTATCGCCTCATCGACGATATCGAAGGCATCGGCTTCAAAACAGCCGATCAGATCGCCTTGTCCATGGGCATATCGGGGGATTCGCCCAACCGCATTTGTTCGGCGCTTAAATATGTTTTAAGGGAAGCCGCGCAATCCGGCGGCCATGTGTATTTGCCTCAGGAGGATTTGATTGAGCGCGCGGCGAGGATGCTCAGCGTTTCAAAGGAAGCCGTCGCCCATGAACTGTCCGGCCTGCTGCTGACGAAGGAATTGGTGGTGGGCTTTGATGAAAACGAGCGCCACGCCATTTATTTGGAGCCCTTTTATCGCGCCGAGCGGGAGGTGGCGCTTCGACTTTTTGAATTGGTCGCGGCGATTCCGCCAAGGGAAAGAAACGTGAAAAAAGAGATCGCAGCCTTTGAAAAGCGCAATGATATTCTTTTGAGCTCCCTGCAAAAGGAAGCGGCGCAAAAAGCCATGGAAAACGGCGTAACCGTGATTACGGGCGGCCCCGGCACGGGCAAAACCACGCTGATTAACTGCATGCTGTCCCTTCTGTCCGAGGGGAAGACCGTGCTTTGCGCGCCCACGGGTCGCGCCGCCAAGCGCATGACGGAAACCACGGGGGAAGAGGCGAAAACCATCCACCGTCTTTTGGAATACGGCGGAGAGGAAAATGTTTTCAATCGCAACAGCGACAATCCCATCGAGGCGGATTGCGTCATAGTGGATGAAATGTCCATGGTGGATATGCTGCTCATGCGCAGCCTGCTGCGGGCGCTGGAATTGGGCACGCGGCTGATTATGGTAGGCGATGCGGATCAGCTGCCGTCTGTCGGCGCGGGCAATATTTTGGGCGATATCTTAAAAAGCGGCGTGATACCAACCGTGAAGCTGACGGAGATTTTCAGGCAGGAGGGCGGCAGCCGCACCGCCCATAACGCCCACCGTATCAACCGCGGCGAAATGCCCCTTCTGAATGAAAAGGATACGGATTTCTTTTTCGAACGAAAAAATAGCCAGCAGGAAACCCTGCAAGCCATTGTGGATTTAACGGCGAACCGCCTGCCGAAATACTTGAAGCTGAATCCGAAGGATTTGCGGCAGGAAATCATGAAGAACATTCAGGTGCTTTCCCCTATGAAGAAAGGGGAATGCGGCGTATTGATGATCAATCAGGTGTTGCAGGAGGCGCTGAACCCAAAAACCGCGGGCAAACCCTCCTTGCAATATGGCGATCAGACTTTCAGATTGTATGATAAGGTGATTCAAACCAAGAACGATTACCAAATGGAATGGGTGCGCGAAACCCCTTCCGGGGCGGAGGAGGGCACGGGCGTTTTCAACGGCGATATCGGGCAGATCAAGGCAGTCGATGCGGACGACCACACCCTCACCATCGCCTTTGATGATGACAGGGAGGCCATTTACCAATCCCAGGATTTGGAAAACATCGAATTGGCCTATTGCCTGTCCGTGCACAAAAGCCAGGGAAGCGAGTTCCCCGTGGTCATTTTGCCTGTGGTATCGGGCCCGCAGATGCTCTTAACACGAAACCTGTTTTATACGGCGCTCACCCGCGCGAGGCAGCTGGTCGTACTCTGCGGCCGCGAGGACATCATCGCGCAGATGGTGAATAACAACATCATCACCGCACGTTTCACCACCCTCCCCCTTCGGCTCAATGAAATGGCGGCGGTCTACGCGTGAAAGGGATAATCAACAAGTTCATCAATCTTCTATTCCCAAGCCATGCCCAGTGCCTGGCCTGCGGTTTTAAGCGCATCGAAAAGGAAGGGCCGCCCTTTTGCAAGGACTGCCTCGACGAAATGGAAGCGAAAAAGCTTCAGGGCAATGTGTGCGATAAGTGCGGGCATGTTTTAAAAGGCAACGGCTGTGATTTTTGCAAAGCGGGCGTCTGCAAACGTATTCAGTGGATGCGGGCGGCCTACCCCTACCACAGCGCCCCGGGCAAACTGGTGCAGCGCTTCAAATACGAGGGGGTGGATGCCGCGGGGCAGCTGATGGCAAACGAAATGGTGCACGCGTTCACACTCAATCGTCCGCCCCATGTGGATCTCTGCGCCTATGTGCCCATGGCAGAGAAAGCAAGGCATCAGCGCGGCGCGGATCACGCGCAGCTGCTGTGCGAAAACTTCTCGCGAAAAACCAACATTCCCATGCGAACGCTTTTAAAGGCGAAGCCGGGCCGCAAGCGCCAGGCGCAATTGAGCCGCAAGGAGCGGCTTAAAAACAAAAAAGGCATGTACGAAGCCCTTGAAAACATCAAAGGGCAGCACATCCTCCTGATCGATGATGTGCTCACAACGGGTGCGTCCGCGGCTGAATGCGCGGCGGCGCTTTTCAAAGCAGGCGCGGCCTCCGTCAGCGTGCTGTGCTTCGCCTTCGCGTGACGCTTGTCAAACCCCGCCCCTTATGGTAAAATAGGCGAGCAAAATGTTTCCGTAGCTCAGCAGGATAGAGCGGTCGCCTCCTAAGAAAGCTCTTTGCGCTCACTTTTCGGCAACGGTGCCGTACTCCAAAATGGTCATGTTTCCGTAGCTCAGCAGGATAGAGCGGTCGCCTCCTAAGAAAACTCTTTGCGCTCACTTTTCGGCAACGGTGCCGTACTCCAAAATGGTCATGTTTCCGTAGCTCAGCAGGATAGAGCGACCGCCTCCTAAGCGGTAGGCCGTGGGTTCGAATCCCGCCGGGAACGCCACTCGAAACGCTGGAAGCCTTGATTTTACAGGGTTTGCGGCGTTTTGATTTTTGGGCGATTTTTTCAAATTTGCTAATAAATTTGAATCTGCTAATAAATTATTAGCATTTTGTCAAAATAGTCGAACGCTCTGTTTCACATCTGGTCGTTTGGAAATTTGCTAATAAAGATTTGTTTTGCGGGTCTGCCACACTCATATCCGAGGTCGATTTGCTAATAATTCGTTTTTCTTTGTTAGCAAATTTGCTAATAAATTAAGCCTGTTTGGTTTGCTGGATGGTCTGGAAAACCTGTACAAGCAAATTGGGGTTTTGCGAAAGCATGGTTGCAATTTGATTCGCATCTAATGCAGGAACGGCTTGTATCGCTTGTTGCGCTTCGACAGTGCGGAAGCTATCGTTCTTATAGAAAGTTGCTTCCATTTCATCAGCAAGTTTTTTTCTGTCCTCGTCAATGATTTCGGCATATCGTCTTGTTATCATTTCAGGTGTATTCCAGCCACCATCGCCTTGAACAGACTTCAAATCGCCTTTTGAAACCTTCAACTTGAAACCTGTGCTGGTATGCCGTATGCTATGGAATACAAAATCAACGGCTGGGAGGGTTGGGTCGTTCATATCAGCGATAATCGCCTTAAAGCGAGCATTTAGGTGCTCCGTCATGATGGGCCGCCCATTGGCTTGGCATATGATTAAGTCATAGTCCATGTAGCCATCTTCACCAAGTTCCTCTTGCAGCTTCTGCTGCATCCCTCTTAACACTCTCAATTTGTTGGCAACAGTATCGGGGATGTAAGCGTTTCGGATGCTGCCTTCGGTTTTAGGTTGTTTAAGGACAATAACCGTCTTTGTGCCGGGGAACATATTCGGAAAGCGGAACTTAATCTCCATCTTCGGGAGCTTTTCAATAAGTGACTTCTCCACACGGTCTATTACACGGTCAATGTAAATCATTTGGTTGTCCGTATCATACCGCACCCATTGTGCGCCACCTACCTCGCCGCCACGCAAGCAACAAGCAAAAGATAGTTGCATGGCGCAATGAATAAGGTAATAATCGTAAATCTCCGGTCTGTTTGTAAACTCCAATACCCGGTGAAACTGGTCGGGTGTAAGCGCCGGACGTTTCTTCTCTTTTCGTTCGGGGAGGGTTGCTTTGTAGAAGGGGTTATCCCGTATGTATTCCCACTTGACAGCTTGATTGAACGCGCAGCGTAAAACCTTGTGGATGCTGTGAATCAGCGAGGCTTCAATCTTTGCCTTTTGCTTTTTTCCCTGCTGTGTAACAGGTTTTACGCAGGCCATTAAGTAGTGATAGTAATCGTCTATCTTTTTTGGTCGAATACTGCGTAATTCACTATCACCTAAGTAGGGATAAACATAATTTTCAAGGAGGCTGATATTCCCCGTATAGCTTGAATTGCCCCATTTCAAAACGCCATACTTGTCAACAAATTCATGAAGGAGCTCACGAACAGTAAAGTTACTGCGTTCAGCTTGTGAATTTTGAATAGCGGCATATTCAACTTCTGCTTTTCGGATTTTTGCTGCTTTGCGGTCATCACATGGATCCCACACCTGATGTCGCTCAGCCCCTTCGCCCTCATAATGAACAACACTGTAAGCGTTTTTTCCTCTTTTGACGATAGATGCCATTTTTACTCACCTCAACTATTCTCAGAATCTAACCATAAATCGAAAGAAACCTTGGAAACACGCATAACACGACCAATATGAATCACCTTAAATACGTTTGATTTGCATATGTCATACGCTTTGCTTCTGCTTACGTTGAGGATTTCCCGCACTTCGTCAACAGAATAGGTTCTCTTTCCATTTGCATTGACACTTGATGTCTGCTCGATGGTTATACCCTCCTTTCGCCGCAAACCGCCGATAGAGTGACACCGAATGCCATGCAAGGTAATTGCATTATATTTGGTGTCATACTGGTCTGGCAAGGATACGGCATTGCGCCTTTGTAAAAGCATAATCGTCAAAACAACAAGGAAACATTGTTTTGCTTATTTGATAGCAAATTTAGCAAATGAATTTGCTTTGTCAAACAGATATAGAAAAATTTCTATGAAAGCACCCCGAATGAGCGTTAGCCTGCTCACATTGGAATTTCACCACTCCCCATTTAGACGAGCCGCCCTCGTTGGCTGCGACGGTTCTATCACGCTCGGCCTGTGACTGGACGGAAGTATCATTATAGGCGCATATGGTATCGACTTGAAATTTGCTGAATTTCCTGCAATAAAGGTATTGTTCGCTCACCTTAAGAGGGTCATGGCGTACCTGTTGCTCAACCAAAGCGCTAATGTTTCGGGTTGCTTTTATTTATTTGTCAAGGTGCAAAAGTACGCATTTTAATGGAGTACATTTCAAAAAATAATGCGTGGAGAGAATCATCGTGGAATCTCTCGCAAAGCTCGGACATATTTACTATTGAACTAAAGTATCATTCAAAATTTTTCTTAAAGTATTTTTTTAGCTGTCGCAAACCATTTTTGATTGATAAACCAACAGCCATCTGGCTAACACCTTCGGCAGTGGCAATGCGGGTTTTGCTGATTCCTTCAATATAGTATGCTCGTATGCGTGTTGCCTGCTTCTGCGTTAATGAGGATAGAGCAGTAGAGAGCTGGTTTCGAGAGATGGTACGCTCAAATGCTTCGTCTGGTGATAATGCAGTGAAAACAGCTTTGCTGTCCATACCTTCATTAAATGATAACGAATAGTAGTCACGATAGCGCCGCCGCTTCCTTTGGTTGCTGCTTTCGGTTCGTTCCCATTTTTGCATTTCGTTGGCAATTTCGTCTGTTACCTCAACAAATTCATCGTCCGTATAAAAGTCATAGTATTTCCGTAGGTTAATAACCGCCATGAATAATCCTCCGTTTCAAATTGTGTTGGAAAAATTGAAATGGAGGAATTGGCGGCGAACGACATAGGGGGCTGTATACGAGAGCTGCATCAGGACTATGCTGTGCAGCGTAATCCTCCGAGCGCGCGAAAAACACTCTCCAAAGAAAGCAAGTGACAGTGGAATGAAAAAATCTATGGTTTTTATCGCATTTGTTGGGTCACTTGAGTTTCATAAATGTATTATGGGTATAGGTTGTTTGTACCAAAAGGCTGTATTTGGGTATAAGGAAACAAGCATCGCAGATTGTGCGATAAGCGGTTTACTTTATTACATTGAACGTATATCGAGTATCCAAAATGAAACCCCACCAGCCCATCGGCTGGTGGGGCTAATCAAGCATTAGAACCTATTATGCCTAATGCTAATTGTAGGTTTTTTCTGCTGATGTACGGTTTACTGATTCGCCGCTGGCATTAAAGACTGCCTTTATCCGATATGTCTTGCCTTTGGTACACGAACTGGAATAATCTACAGCTTTGTTATATGACGAAACATTTGATGCGCTTGCTGGTGCCGAAAGGTTTTTTACAAAAGACCATGTACCATTGTTGTTCTTTACTTCAAGCGTTACAGAACTCACACTTATATCAAAGTCCCCGCTTGTAGCACACGAAAAGTATGCAGTCATTGATGAGGTGAGCAGAATAGATGCTTGGTTGATTTTAGGGTTCGCACGTGCGTGGGCTTGAATCGGTACGAAGTTTAAAAGCAAAATTGCGACTATAACAATCGCTACTACATTCTTTGGTTTCATTTAAATAAACACTACTCCTTCAATATTGATTTTACTATTTGAATTATTGTTTCCTCTGGAGCTGGAGCATGCAACGAATAACATATATTGTTCTCATGCCAAATGGCTACAGCAAGATCATAGTTCATTGTGAGATATATTGACCGATCATTGACGGAAGTCCTTACTCCTAATTCATTTTGTTCAAAAGCTGCTTCAGCGTCTTCCATATGCGAAAATCGTGTTACGCTATAGCTAATCGGCTTATCGCTTTCCTCTGACACAAGATTAAGAGTGAATATCTGATATAGGTTGTTTGCATGGGCATAGTAATTTTTGAGTGCCCACTCATCAGGAAACCAAGATGGTATTGGTGGTGTAAAGCCCAAAACAGTTACTGCTTCCGATAAATCGGTAGTGGTAGTCTCACGATAAACGTCAGCATCAGCGGCATTCCCTTTTTCTATCAATGAGGGATCTATTTCATGACCGGAAACAACATATTGCTGTTGGTCATCTGTGGGCTTACCGCTAAGCCACTCCCAATGAAAAATGCCATCACCTACAGCTAGAACGACAAAAACTGCTGCTGTTGCCAAAATGGTACGGATTGTGAAGCGCTTAATACTATGATGCTTTTCTGATGCTGCCAGCTTTTTTTCAGCACATTTCAAGCTGACCTCCAAAGCTTCACCATCAACTACAATCGTGCTTCTGTGCATTTCTCCGAGTATAGTATGGGCTACGCGAATAAATTCTATATCCGCAAGCTGCTCCGGTTTTTCAAGTTCTTTGTCTATTGATGCTATCAACCTCCTGCGCATTTCGGAACCTGTCAGTGTCCCGTCTTTTATTGCAGCTTTGATTTCTGCTAAATAGCGACTATTTTCGCCATTCATGTTATTACCTCCTTCACCTATGTAGTGATTTAGAAATGATGAAATACATCTCTCTGTGAAAAAATTTCATGCTTGTCTTCAAAGGCTTTGACAACAAGCCCCTATCACTTATATAGTGATTCATAAGAAACGAAATACATCTGCGTTATGGAGCATTATTGCTTTTATTTTGCAATCGCCTACGGATGCGCTCAACAGCAGAACGAACACTGTTTTTTGATAGGTTATTATCTGTGGCAGTTTCCATAATCGAGCTGTTTTGAACAAAATAGCTGTTGAACACCTTCTCTTCGATTTCAGATGAAGATTGATAAATTTTATCAATCTTTTCAAGAAAAGCATCTGTTTTTACCCATTCGTCGATTTCGTTATCAACAGAGAGAGGGTCTGTGTAAAGTTCTGTTATGTGTTCCAAGATGATACGCTTTTGCACACCAGCCGAATGGATACGTGTTAAAAGCTTGTACCAAGCGGTTTTACATAACCACCCTGACAAGTTGACCTCCGGGGAAAGTATATCAATTTTTTCCATCAGTTTGACAAACGCATCTTGAACGCAATCTTCAACATATGGTGCTAATTGGTCATTGTATCGTATCTTGGTTAAGCAATAATCACACACATCTTTGTAATACGCCCTATAAAGCTTTGTAAACAGGGAGTTTCTTCCGTTATCAGACATCGCATCGTTCTCCTTCATATATGTTATATGCAAAATGAAAAAGCATCGGTAATGCTATGTTTTGTAAGATCGTTTGGCTGTTAGCTTCAATAACTCATC
>JGI994J12354_10004433_pt1 | contig 12609 bp, 12 predicted proteins | sample IntmicLarv3ML3BL_FD_12354 | JGI IMG/M metagenome (IMG submission 12354)
TTGTTCTTGTCTTTTGGGAACGTGTTGCTGTTGGGGCTCGTCCTCGTCTTCTTCCTCGTCGGTGTCAGTGAGGATTTTTGACTCGGTTTTGTTTCTGATTCTCTTAATATTTTCACGGTGCATATAAATCACCAGAATCGCCAGCACGACGGCAACGAGTATATTAATGAGTGCGTAAGGGGTGTCTCCGTAGACAATCAGAATGCCGATGGGGAAAAAACAGGAAGCAATCATTGAGGCAAGGCTTATCATCTTTCCGATGCCCAGCACAATGAGGAACACGCCAAGGGCCAGAATGCCGATAACAGGATTTATCATAATGACAACAGCAAAGCCTGTGGCGATGCCCTTCCCGCCGCGGAAGCCGAAGAATACCGGCGAAATATGCCCCACAACCACAAACAGTCCCGCAATCATATCGACCATTCGCTGCAGGTCAACAGTCAGTGCGCCGCTTAATATCAGCTTGGACGCCACTATGGCAAGTACGCCCTTTAACACATCGCCCATGAACACAAGGGAGGCCATGGTTTTCCCCATAGTTCGCCATGCGTTTGTGGTGCCGGCATTTTTACTGCCGAGTTCGCGGATGTCTTTTCTTTTGAAGGTTTTGGAAACGATGATTGCGCTATTAATGCTACCCAGCAGGTAGGCGGCCGCCAGTACGGCGATAATGCGTATTATTGTCAGGAAGTCCACAGTTACACTCTCCTCATATGCAGCCTTTGTTTATGGCTGCTGCTCGTCGCCCTTTTGGCGGATAATCATATGGATTGTTGTGCCTTGCAGGCCGAAGACGGCTCGAATCTGGTTCTCAAGGTACCGTCTATAGGAAAAATGGAAAAGCTCCGATTTGTTGCAGAAGCAGACGAAGGTAGGCGGCCGTGTTGAAACTTGGGTCATGTAATAAATCTTCAGGCGGCGGCCCTTGTCGCTGGGCGGTTGTACCCGCGCTACGGCTTCGGCTAAGATATCATTAAGCTGGCCTGTGGAAATGCGCATACAATTTTGCTGGTTTGTATACAGAATCTGCTCGTAGAGCTTTTCTGTGCGCTGGCCTGTCAGGGCGCTGAAAAAGAGCTTGGGCGCGTAGGTCATGTAGGCCAGGTCGTTGTCAAGCTCGCGCTTCATATGTTCCATGGTATTTGTTTCTTTTTCCACCAAGTCCCATTTGTTCATACAGACAATAACGGCTTTGCCTTTTTCGTGGGCGAAGCCGGCAATTTTGGTGTCTTGCTCGGTGACGCCGATTGTGGCGTCCAGCATGAGGACACAAACCTGTGCCTTGTCCATAGCCATCAGGGCGCGGAGAACGCTGTACTTCTCAACGGCGGAATCAATCTTGATTTTCTTGCGGATGCCTGCGGTGTCGATGAAGCAGAATTTGCCGTGCTCGTTTTCCACGTAGGTGTCAACGCTGTCACGCGTGGTGCCTGCAACATTGCTTACGATGACCCGCGTTTCGCCGCAAAGCTGGTTAATGAGGGAGGATTTTCCGACATTTGGACGGCCGATGACGGCTACGCGTATGATGTCGTCGTCAGGAGATTCTTCCTCTTCAGTGAAGTGCTCAAAACAGGCGTCTAAGAGGTCGCCTGTTCCATGGCCGTGGAGGGCCGAAACGGGGTACAACTCCCCTATTCCAAGGTTATAAAATTCGTAGAAATCCGCGGGAGGTTCGCCAACGCTGTCCATTTTGTTGACTGCGACAATGACGGGTTTGCCCGCTTTTTGCAGAATGGTCGCCACGTCTACGTCGTTTGCGGTGACACCGCTTTTTACGTCGCAAACCAGCACGACGACATCCGCGTGGTCGATGGCAATTTCCGCTTGCAGGCGCATAAATGTGAGGATTTCGCTATCGGTGTTCGGTTCGATTCCGCCGGTGTCAATGAGGGTGAAGCTACGGTTTAGCCACTCCCCTGTTGCGTACAGGCGGTCTCTTGTGACACCGGGTGTGTCTTCTACAATCGAAAGCCGCTGGCCAATCAGGCGGTTAAATAAATGCGACTTGCCGACATTGGGGCGGCCTATGATGGCAATGGTAAATCCCATTCCATACTCCTTCCATGACTATGCTTCTTTTAAAATAGGGAAGCTTATTGTAAAATTGCTTTCAACAGGGCATCTCCGCTGCGGGAAACCAGTGAAACCTTGCAGCCAAGCGCCGTTTCTACATCCGAAATTGTGGTGTCGTCTAAGAAGCAATCTTTTTCAAATCGGAGCATCTCCTCCGGTAACAGTATTGTACCACAAATTTCCCGACATTTCAACTGATTTATCAAATCTTGTCCGGTAATTAATCCGGTTACGGTGACGTGCTCACCCAGAAAGTCGTTGCGAATGGGAAATACGGTGTATTGCAGTACGGGGAACTTCTCTTGTGCCTTTTTCAGCAGTTCTTCTATGTATGGCGCGGAGGAGATGCCGGTGGCAATATTGATTGGTTCTTGTATATTGTGGGTCAATGTGTCATCCAGTGCGTCAAGGAACTCTTCCTTTAGGAGTGCAAGCATGCCGACGCCGTTTTCCAGCTGGGGGAAGTCCTCGTAGTAATAGGTATCGGGCAACGGCTTTTTCGCCAAAATGAATAGCTCATCCGCCGGAAAAATCAGGCGGCGGCCATACTCGTCCTGCATCTTATCACCAAAATAGGCGCACATATCCAAAATTTCATTTGCCGATTCGAAGTCAACGGGCGACAGGTCAAAAAGGCCTTCCCGATATTTTGTAAGGCCAACTGGGACAACGGATACGCTGCCCAGCCTTGGGTAAAGGGTGCAGAGGTCACTTAGGGTTTCCCGCAGAACCATACGGTCGTTTACACCGGGGCAAACGACGATTTGTGCATTTACGGTGATGCCGCCTTTCGTCAGCTTGCGCAAAGTTTCAAAGCAGCTGCCGGCAAAGCGGTTGTTGAGCATGGTCATACGGACTTGCGGGTCGGTGGCGTGGACAGATACGTTAATCGGACTGATTTTCAGCTTGATGATGCGGTTTATATCGTCTTCCGTCAGGTTTGTCAGGGTAATATAGTTGCCCAGCAGGAAGGAGAGTTTTAGATCGTCATCCTTGAAATACAAGGTTTCACGCAGGCCTTTTGGCAGCTGGTCAATAAAGCAAAAGATGCAATTGTTCCGACAGGAATGTACGTCATCCAGTAATGGTTTCTCGAATTCCAGGCCCAGATCTTCGTAGGCATCCTTTGTGACTTTTACGTGCTGCTCTTTTCCCTCCCGCGTGAAGGTGATGCGAAGGGTGTCGTCGGAGGTTGTATGATATTGGTAATCAAGGACGTCCGTGATGGGGCGTTTATTTACATGGGTTAGGATGTCGCCCTCTTTTATGCCCGCTCTATGAGCAGGGCTATCTTTTATTACTTCTATAATTTTTGGCATCTAAAAACCGCCTTTCCGGCATAAATTGCTGTATATAATGGAAGGGCGGATGCAAAAACACCCGCCCGCAAAGTTCTTGTCTTCGCGCTGATTCCATATTTACAAGGATTATTTTGCGTTTTCTGCCGTCACCTTGACAACTTCACGTCCGTCATAGAATCCACAAGCTTTACACATTCTGTGGGGAAGCTTGATTTCGCCGCACTTGGAGCATTTCATGAATGCCGGTGCTGCCAACTTCCAGTGGGAATTACGTCTTTTGTCACGTCTGGCCTTTGAGGTTTTCCTCTTTGGTACTGCCATCTTTTACACCTCCAATACTGTATCTCTGTTTATATAAAAAATTTTATTTTAACAGCTGTTTTAACACTGCGAGCCGCGGGTCGGCGGCCTCGTTTTTGCAAGTACAGGCATTTTCGTTCAGGTTCCGGCCGCAAACGGGGCAAAGACCCTTGCAGTCTTCATCACAAAAATACCGTGGTTCTACGTGCAGGATAATGGTTTCGTATAAAATCTCTTCCAGGTCAATTGTTGCGTCGTGAATGGGCAAAATGTTTTCCGCATCCTCGTTTTCCAGCTTTTCACTTAACAGGCTTTCAAAATCAATGGACAGCGGCACGTCTATTTCTTGCAAACAGCGGGCGCAGTGTACGGTGAGCTGCGTGTCGATAGCGGCAAAAAGCTTCAAAGAACCGGCGCGGTTTTCCACTCTGACTTGTACATTTATGGGGTGTCGGAAGAGGTATTCCTCTTGCAGCGCAATGTCCCCATACTGAAGGACGGTGGTTGCGAAAAGTTCTTTTTCACTGCCGCGGAGTAAGGCGGATAGGTTTAGTTTCATCGCGCTTTTTTCCTTTCACGGCGAGCGACTCTTGTAAACAATACACGCATTAAAGTATAAATCATTTTCGCCTATTTGTCAAGCGAAATCTTGAAATTGTTATACCACAATATCTTCGGATTTAAAATTGCTGTAAAACCGCCCTGTGTGCGCGGTGAATTTCAGCACGCAATAGTCGGGGTCTTCTACCCCTAAGGGGTAATATAGCTCATCGCCCGTGCGCCAGATAAGCTCCTTGTGCGCCGCATCGGTAAGCACTTCCATGGTGCCCCGCAGCATAATGCCGCGGAAGAAGCGTTTGTCGGCGAAGTATACGCAGGCCTTGTTGTTTTCCTTGTATTGCTCTACCCGCATAGAGGATGTGTTTGTTGTGAAGTACATGGTCTTGATGCCGTCGCGATTGCGCGGCTGCAGCATGGCCTTTGTGTTTGGATAGCCGTCTTTGTCCACTGAGCTGATATAGGCGGTGCTTGCTTTGTCAATGATGGTGCCGATGGTTCTTCCCGGATTGCGCATCATGGCTGTTCCCTCCTATACATGTCGTTTTCCCGTGAGCTTTGTGAGTGTGATTTTCAGGATGGTGATTTTTTCCAGGGCGCTTTTGTCATAAGGTGCATTTGCAAAACCGCAGTGGGCAAGAATGTGTGCCATTCCTTCTTCTGCCTGACTGCCTGTTACTGCTTCTGCTGTGCCGAAGCCTAGTACGCTTTCGTACAGGGCAGTAAAGCCCCGTTCGGTTTGCAGGTATTTATGGAAGATGTCAGTTTCTACGCAGACCTTGTTGTTTTTTGCAAGTAGTGTGTTTTTTAAGCCTTCTTTTGCGCCGTGGACGTAGAGGGTGACCTGTTCCTTTTCGGCGGTAAATCCAAAGCAGAGGGGGACAATGTATGGGTATTCATCGCCCTTCATACCAAGACGCAGGGTTGTTGCCCTGTTTAGAATGTCAATGATTTCGCTCTGGTTTGTAATCTCTCTGTCTTTGCGCCGCATAGCGTCTCTCCCCTATTTTTTATTTGCTCATGAGCTTAACCATGACGGCTTTTTGTGCGTGGAGGCGGTTTTCGGCTTCCTCAAAAATGGTGGCGCTGTGCTTGTCGAAGACTTCCGCTGTAATTTCTTCTCCGCGGTGTGCCGGGAGGCAGTGGAGGACGATGGCGTCGCTTTTTGCTTCTTTTAAGAGTGCGTCGTCAATGCAGTAACCGGCAAAATCCTGCATGCGCTTTTTGGACTCCTGCTCCTGGCCCATGCTTGTCCAAACGTCGGTTACAAGCACGTCGGCGTCGGCTACGGCTTCTTTAATGGAGTCGGTGAGGGTAAAGTTGTTGAAATCTTTTGCGAAGGCTCTGGCGTCACTGCTTGGCTGATAGTCTTTGGGCGTTGCGATTGACACGGTCATTCCGGTTTTCAGGCCGCCGACAATAAGGCTGTTTGCCATGTTATTCCCGTCGCCAAGATAGGCCATTTTTATGCCGTCAAGGCGACCCTTGCTCTCGCGGATGGTCATTAAGTCGGCCAAAACCTGACAGGGGTGCCAGTCGTCACTTAGGCCGTTGATAACGGGAATGTCGGCCATTTGTGCGATGGTTTCGATGTCCGACTGTTTAAATGTGCGAATCATAATGCCGTCAAGGTAGCGGGAGAGCACCCTCGCGGTGTCCTCGATGGGTTCGCCGCGGCCGATTTGCAGGTCGTTGCCTGACAGGAAGAGTGCGTGGCCGCCCAACTGGTACATACCGGCTTCAAAGGATACACGGGTTCTGGTGGAGGACTTTTGGAAAATCATACCCAGGGTCTTCCCTTTAAGATATTTGTGGTCAATTTGGTGCTTCTTTTCATATTTAAGTTGATCTGCCAAATCCAGTAGGTCGATGATTTCCTGCTTACTGAAATCCAGCAGCTTTAATAAGTCTTTTTTCATTTTTATGCCTCCTTATGTGTCTTTTCCGATTTGTATTCTACTATGGTTTTCTTTAGGATTTCGATGCCTTTTTGCAATTCTTCCTCGGTGATTGTCAGGGGCGGCAGGAGCCGTATGGCGGCTTTTGCGGTTAGTGCAACAAGTCCGTTTTTCAGCAGCTTTTCGGCAAAGGGCCGCGCTTCTATGCCGTCAATGTCAATGCCAAGCATGAGGCCTTTGCCGCGGATTTCTTTTATACCAAGTGTGCTGTCGGAGAGGAGGCTTTCTTTTATGATTTCGCCTTTTTTTACTACATTTTGCAGGAATTCTTTGTTGTTTACCTTGTTCAGTACAATATTTGCACCTGCACAGACTACGGGATTTGCACCGAAGGTGCTGCCGTGGTGTCCGGCTTGCAGGGTGTTTTTGCACTTTGTGCCAAAAAGCACTGCGCCGATGGGCAGGCCTCCTCCCAATCCCTTTGCCGCAGTGACAATGTCGGGGGTAATGCCGTATTGCTCAAAGGCAAAGAGGGTTCCCGTCCGGCCAATGCCGGTTTGCACTTCGTCTATGATGATGAGGATGTCTTTTTCCTTTGCAATTTGCTCGACATCTTGAAGGAATTGCTTGCAAATCGGAATCACGCCACCTTCACCTTGAATGCATTCTACTATTATTGCGCATACTGTATCGTTCATCATGTATTTTGCGATTTCTGTATTGTCAGCAGGGACATATTGGAAACCTTGGGGGAAGGGGTGGAAGAAATCGTGAAAGCTATCCTGCCCGGTGGCGGTAACTGTTGCGATAGTTCTGCCGTGGAAGGAGTTTTTCAGGCTTAGGATTGTGCCCCGGTCAGTTCTTCCGTATTTGTCGAAAGAGTATTTACGGGCGGCTTTTATAGCACATTCATTGGCTTCCGCACCGCTGTTGCAGAAGAAGACGTTGCTCAGCTTTGTTGCAGTTGTCAGTTTTTCTGCCAGTGTTGTGCATGGCTCTGTGTAAAAGAGGTTGGAGATGTGCGGAAGCTCCTGTGCCTGCTTTGTAACGGCTGCTGTCCAATCGGAGTCACCGACGCCCAGGCTGTTTACGCCAATACCTGAGGAGAAATCGATATACTCCTTGCCGTCAATGTCGTAGAGCCGTGCACCTTCCCCTTTTGTAAAGCAAACGTCAAACCGTCCGTATGTACCGGCGATATGGGTCTTATCGTTGTTTTTTATATGTGAAAACATGGTGAATTATCCTTTCTTGCCTTTGAAAAGTTACAGAATCATGGTGCCGATACCTTCGTCGGAGAAGAGTTCAATGAGAATGGAGTTGGGGATTCTGCCGTCAATGATATGTGCGCGGCGAACGCCTCTTCGCACCGCGTCCACGCAGCATTCCATCTTGGGAATCATGCCGCCTTGCACAATGCCTTCGGCGGTGAGGCTTGCCATTTCGCTGACTTTTACTTCGGAAATGAGGGTGTTTTCATCGTTTTTGTCACGCAACAGCCCCCGTACATCTGTGAGTAAAATCAGTTTTTCCGCGCCCAGCTCCGCTGCAATGCGGGCTGCCGCCAAATCGGCGTTGATGTTATAGGCACCGCCGTCTTCCTCTGCCAGTGCAACGGTGGCAATGACGGGGATGAAGCCACCCTTTATGGCGTGGTTTATGACGTCCGGATTGATTTTTGTGATGACGCCAACTCGGCCGATGCCTTTTGTGGGCGCATATTGCTGGGCGGAAATCATGCCGTTATCCATGCCGCAAAGCCCAATCGCCTTGCCGCCGCCCTGCTTTAGAAGTGCAGTCAAATCTTTGTTGATTTTCCCGCAAAGTACCTGCTGGACGATGTCCATGGTTTCCTCGTCAGTGACGCGCAGGCCGTCAACAAACTTGCTTTCCTTGCCGATTTTTTTCAGCATTTCGTTGATTTCCGGGCCGCCGCCGTGCACCAGTACCACATTTATACCTACGCAGGAGAGTAGGATTACGTTCTTGATGACCGCCATTTTAAGCTCTTCGTTTAGCATGGCGTTGCCGCCGTATTTGATGACGATGGTCTTATTATAGTAGCTTTGTATATAGGGCAGCGCTTTTGTCAGCACCTCTGCTTCTCTTGCTCTTTCCAGCATGATTTTGTCCTCCCCGATTGTCAATTTAGGTGCGGTAATCGCCGTTGATTTTTACATAATCATAGGTCAGGTCGCAGCCGTAGGCAAATCCCTCTGCGTCGCCTTCTTCCAGGGTGATCAGTACTTCGATTTCCGGCCGAAGGAGGATTTCCTTGGCGGTTTCTTCGCTGAAATTCACTCCGCTGCCATCCTTGCAGACAAGGATTTCGCCTTTGTCCGAACGGAAGGCGACGGAAATCTTCATTACGTCCACCTTTACGCCGCTGTAACCGATGGCGCAGAGGATTCTGCCCCAATTTGCGTCAGCACCGAAAAAGGCGGATTTTACAAGGCTGGATGAGATGACGGTCTTGCCGATTTGCCGTGCGTCTTCTTTTGTTTTTGCACCTTGTATGTTTGCAATGAGGAGCTTTGTGGCACCCTCGCCGTCCCGAGCGATTTCCATGGCGAACTTCTTGCAAAGGGTCGTCAGGATTTCCACAAAGGCGTTGTAATCGCTGCTGTTTTCTGTGATTTCAGCATTGTCCGCAAGGCCGTTTGCCAGAATGGCAACCATGTCGTTTGTAGATGTATCGCCGTCTACAGAAACCTGGTTAAAAGTTTCGGTTACGGCTTCTGACAGGGCTTTTTGCAGGGCTTTGGGGGCGATGTTGACGTCGGTTGTCAAAAAGCCCAGCATGGTCGCCATATTGGGGGCAATCATACCGCTGCCTTTTACAATGCCGCCCAGCTTGCATATTTTACCTCCCAGCTTGCATGAAATTGCGTATTCCTTTTCCATAGTGTCTGTTGTCATAATGGCTTCACAGGCGTCGTTGCTGCCGGTGAGGCTTAATGCTGATACCAGCGGCTCCAGCCCCGTTAAAATCGGCTCAATGGGCAGGGGCTGTCCAATAACGCCTGTGGAGGCTACCAGAATATCTTCTTTTTGCAGATTCAAGGCTTTGGCTGTTTCCGCTGCCATAATGCTTGCCTTTTCATAGCCGTCGCCGTTACAGGTGTTTGCATTTCCGCTGTTACAGATAATGGCTTGGGCTCTGCCGTTTTCAAGGTGTTCCCGGCAGATGTGGATGGGTGCGCCTTTAACCAGGTTTGTGGTGTATACGGCGGCTGCGGCGGCAGGCACGTCGGAAAGAATCAGCGCGAGATCTTTCTTTGTCCGGTTTTTCCGTAGGCCGCAGTGGATGCCGGCGGCTTTAAATCCGGCAGGCGCGCATGCGCCGCCTTCTATAAATTGTATCATATTGTTTTGTCCTTTCACTTAAAATGCGGGGGGGATGAGCAGCAGCCCGGTTTCTTCCGGCAGTCCGCAAAGTATATTCATATTCTGCACTGCTTGCCCCGCCGCACCTTTTACCATATTGTCGATTGCGGAAACAATAACAAGCGTATTGGTACGCTTGTCCTCGTGGAGGGAGATGTCGCAGAAGTTGCTGTATTTTACATTTTTGACATTAACGGGCGCCGTTGAAAGGCGGATGAAGGTTTCGCCGCTGTAGGCTTTTTCGTAGGCTTTGTATACCTGCTCAAGGGTAACGCCCGGTCGCAGCTTTGTATATATGGTAGAAAGAATGCCGCGGTTGATGGGCAGCAGGTGGGGCACAAAGGTGATTGAAATCGGCTTCCCTGCAATGTCCGATAGGGTCTGCTCAATTTCGGGAATATGGCGGTGGCCGCCGATGTTATAGGGGGCAAAGCCTTCGTTTAGGTTGGCGAAATGGCCGGTTTCGCTGAGCTTTCTGCCTGCGCCGGTGACACCTGACTTTGCGTCGATAATAATGCCGTCTTTTTCAATGAGGCAATTTTTCAGTGCGGGAAAGAGGCCCAGCGCTGCCGAGGTCGGGTAACAGCCGGGGTTTGCGATGATGCTTTTTCCCTTGATGCTTTCCCGATTCAGTTCGGGCAGGGCGTAGATTGCCTCACCGTGGATTTCCGGCTTGTCAAAGGGTTTTTTGTACCAGGCCTTGTAGGTTTCTTCCTCTTCCAGACGGAAATCTGCGCCCAAGTCGATAAAACGCTTGCCTTTTGCAAGGCAGGCGGCCGCAATGGGTTCGGACAGACCGTGGGGCAGTGCCGCAAAGATTATGTCAGATTTTTCAATAACGGCTTCTTCGCTCTCCAGTGTCATGGGCTTTATGTACCCGCCGCAGTTTTGGAGGAAGCTTGCGTACACATCGCTCATGTTTTTACCCTCAAAGCTTACGGAGCTTAACGCAACAAGCTCCGCGTTTTTGTGGTTATATAAAATTCGAATCAGCTCGGCGCCGCCGTAGCCTGTTGCGCCGATGATGCCGACTTTCCAATTTTTCATAGGCTTTTTCCCAGCCTTTCAATTTCTTTTTTAACCGCTTCCGGCGCAGGGCCGCCGTCCACTTTTCGGTCTTTTACGATTTTTTCAAGGGCGATTTCTTCGTACACATCGGTGTCAAATACGCCGCTGATTTTTTTGTATTCCGCAAGGGGCAGGTGTTCAAGGTCGGTGTCAAGCTCAAGGCACAATGCCACAAGCTGTCCGACAATTTTATATGCGTCGCGGAAGGGTAACCCTTTCTTTACCAGATAATCGGCGCAGTCGGTTGCGGAAAGGAAGCCGGAGAGGGAGGCCTTTTTCATATTGTCCTTGTTGACGGTGATGGTGCTCATAAGGCCGTTAAATGCGGAAAGGCACAAAAGGCTCGTATCCACCGCGTCAAAAATGGCTTCTTTATCTTCCTGCATATCTTTATTATACGCAAGGGGCAGTCCTTTTAGCATGGTGAGAAGGGTCATCAGGCCGCCGAATACACGACCGGATTTTCCCCGTACCAGTTCGGGGATGTCGGGGTTTTTCTTCTGGGGCATGATGGAGGAGCCTGTGGAATAGGCATCGTCTAAGGTAACAAACTTGAATTCCGAGGAGCACCAGAGGATGACCTCCTCACTGAAACGGGAAAGGTGCATCATAAGGATAGACAGTGCGGAAGCAAGCTCCACGCAAAAATCGCGGTCGGATACCGCGTCAAGGCTGTTGTGTGTGATGTCAGAAAAGCCGAGCAGCTGTGCCGTCATTTTTCTGTCAATGGGATACGTTGTCCCGGCAAGCGCGGCACTTCCAAGGGGCAGTGCGTCCATACGGGTGTTGCAATCCTTCAATCTGCCGCGGTCACGTGTGAGCATTTCGGCATAGGCAAGCAGGTGGTGGGCAAAGGTGATGGGCTGTGCCCGCTGGAGGTGGGTGTAGCCGGGCATAATTGTGTCGGTATGCTTTTCCGCAAGAGTTATGAGCGTTTGCAGCAGGGTTTTTACGGAGGCGTCAAGCTCCCCTATTTTCCCTCTCAGATACAAACGGATGTCAAGGGCAACCTGGTCATTTCTGCTGCGGGCGGTGTGTAGTTTCTTACCTACCGCGCCAATTCTCTCGGTCAGAACGCTTTCAATATTTGTATGCACATCCTCGGCATTGGGGTCAAGTTGCAACGTGCCGTTTTTTAGGTCGGCTGCGATGCCCTGCAGTGCCGTCTTAATGGTGCGGCTTTCCTCCTCGGTAATAATACCGCAAGCTCCCAGCATGGTTGCATGGGCAATTGACCCTTCGATATCCTCAAAGACCATGCGGCCGTCAAAGGATATGGATGAGTTAAAGTCGTTTACCGAGGGGTCTAATTCTTTTTGAAAGCGTCCTGCCCAAAGTTTCATGGTGATTCTCCTAAAATTTTATTTAATGCCCTTTTTCTTTCTGTCTGCGTCGATGAGTGCCTTAATCTTAATAGGCAGACCAAAGAGGTTTATAAAGCCTTCGCTGTCCTTTTGGTCGTATACGCCGTCTTCGCCGAAGGAGGCAAACTCTTCGCTGTAAAGTGAGTAGGGCGATGTCATGCCGGCACCGATAATGTTGCCCTTATAAAGCTTCACTTTCACTTCGCCGGTCATGGTTTCTTGTGTTTTGTCCATGAAGGCATTCATTGCTTCCATAACGGGGGTATACCACTGGCCGTTGTAAACAAGGTCGGCGTATTTGCCGGCAAGGGATTGCTTTAAGTGCAGGGTTTCCTTGTCCAGACAGAGGGTTTCCAGCATTTCGTGGGCAAAGTATAGAATGCTGCCGCCGGGGGTTTCATACACGCCGCGTGACTTCATGCCTACAAGGCGGTTTTCTACGATGTCGATAATGCCGATGCCGTTGCGGCCGCCAACTTCGTTGAGCTTCCAGAGCAACTCTGCGGCGGTAGCAAATTTCTTGCCGTCAAGGCTTACGGGGATGCCTTTTTCGAAGCCGACTGTGATATATTCTGCTTTGTCGGGGGCTTTTTCCGGGGATACACCCATTTCAAGGATTTTGTCGTACATTGGCTCGTTTGCCGGGTCTTCCAG
>JGI994J12354_10004434_pt1 | contig 12606 bp, 11 predicted proteins | sample IntmicLarv3ML3BL_FD_12354 | JGI IMG/M metagenome (IMG submission 12354)
TCCGTCAGCATCATAGTAGCTCCGTAAGTACCGTTAAAAAACTTAAAACCAAGACTGAGTGAAAAACATTCGGGCATACATACATGAGTAAGTACATTATTGTTAAAATAAGTATTATAACCTTTAAACATTTCCTGTTTTAATTGGTTTAATTGGTTTAATCGTGTTATATTTTCCATATTATGCAACAACCTTCTTTAAAAATTTTAAAATTCAACAATTTTATTTATAAATTTTATTATATATGATATTCAAATAAAATTAATTGCTTTTCTGTAAATTTTATATCATTGACATTTATCCCCTGCCGTGTTATGATATTTATCAGAAACACCGTGTAATTAAAGGGATTAACGGAGATAAAACGATATGAATATATATGAACTGCCAGAACTCCCCCTGAACGAAGAAATTACAACAATTTTAGCCGAAAACAAAAATATTCGCATTGAACGTATTGCCAGTACAGGACAAACCTCCGACTGGTATGACCAGAACGAAACGGAGTTTATAATTCTCGCGGAGGGCAACGCGGTTATTGAATACGAAAACAATAAACGTGTTGTGATGTCAAAAGGCGATACGCTGTTGATTGAACCGCATGAACGTCACAGAGTGAGTTTTACGTCAGAAAATCCGCCTTGTGTCTGGATTTGCGTTTTTTATTGAGTATCTCATAGCTTTTACATATTTAATATAAAATTATTTTCCCGCTTTCTTTTTTTGTTTTTTTGTGTTATTATATTAGGGAAAATAATTTTATTCCCGGGAGGTCGGACAATGCCGCGAAAAAAAGAAAATATCATAATATATATATTATGATCGTTTATCGTGCTGACGTGCGTTGCCGCGCACATCATGAGTTTCGGAGTAAACGTTACGGATATTTCATCGGAAAACCGCGTACATAATATGACCGGCTTTTTATTTGATAAACACAATATCGCAAGATTAATCCTGCCGTTTGAGTATGTTTCCAATGAACTGCTCACCCCTGAGGAATTTGACATGTCTGATAATATCGAATACGGACAAATGTCGGACAGCGGGCAAATAACTACAAGCCGGATTCGTATTTCTGTACCGGAAGACCGCATTTACGCTTTTTGCGGAAACACCGCCTCATATTCAAGCCGGATTTATATTAACGGCGTACTTTTGACCGAAATCGGAATGCCCGGAATGAGCCGTGAGGATATGACCGCTGACGAAACATATATCAGTTTTACCGCACAGCCGCAAAACGGTATTATTGAAATCGTGCAGCAATCCTCAAATTTCGTATACGACGAAATCATGAGCCATCCAGCATGGAATATAGGGTTGAAAGAACCGATTGCAAGGTATATGGCGGAAAACACTGATATTCGCATGATGATAGTGGGTATTTATCTTTTTCTTTTCTTCGCTCATTTTACGTTGTTCCTGATTCACCGCGGTTATAAAGCTAATTTTTGGCTGGCTCTTTTGTGTCTTGTACTGGTCGCGCGTACTGGTGTAACCGGCTCAAAACCGTTTTTACCCATTTTTTCATGGCTTTCGTGGGAGATGGCTTTTCGCATTGAATATATTTCCGTACCAATTATTATTGCTCTTTTATTGTCAGCTTACCAAACATTGTTTCCGTGTATGATTCAAAAGATACCGCAAATCGCAACTTATGTAATAAGCCTGTTTTTTACTGCGTTGTATTTGTTTGCCGATACATTTTTCATGTCGAAAACCGTGGTATACGCACAGCTTTTTGCGGCTGTTGCAGGTGTTTATTTACTTGCACGACTTTTTATGAAAGTGCGAAGACCTACTGCGGAGCAATCGGTTATTTTGGCGGGACTCGGCATCGTATTTTTATCCCTGATTGTAGATATTATTTATTATACCATCACCACCTCTGCGTCGGCTTTTATAAGCAAACCGACAATGGAATACGCGGTAATGGCTTTTTCGATGTTTCAGATTGTGGCGATGTTTCTGGGTACCATGCGGGAGGTTTCTGCGGCGCATGAGCGTGAACATATTCTGGCGGCAGAAAATGCTGCTCTCGACAGGGCGAATCGTCTAAAAACAGATTTGATGCACACAGTCGGACATGAACTGAGAACACCTCTCGCTGTTATGATGGGATACGCACAGCTTGTTTCGATGGAAATGAAAACGCAGGGCGCGACTAATCAAACAATCAGGGATTTGAACGCTATTGCCGACGAAGCGCGAAGACTATCGGTTATTGTGGACGAAATGCAGGAGGTTTCTCTTTCCCGTACTTTTAAAAAAGGAAACGAGAAAGTTTCGGTGGAAGCGGTCATACGGCAAATCGCGCGGCTTTACGCGCCCATTTTAGAACGTAAGCACACTTCCTTGAATCTTAATATACAAAGCGGACTGCCGTTTGTAAAAGGCAGCGCGGACGAGTTGACGCAGGTGCTTTTCAATCTGCTATCCAATGCCGGAGCGCACACCGATAACGGCGAAGTTTGTATCAACGCGAAATTTGCGAATAACGAGATTGAATTGATTGTTTCGGATACAGGAACCGGTATCCCGTCAGATTTACTGCCTCATATTTTTGAAAACGGCGTTTCGGGCAGAGAAGGCGGCACTGGCTTGGGACTTCATATCTGCGAAGCTATCATACAAAACCACGGCGGTCATATACATATACAAAGTGCAGAAGGAACCGGCACAACCGCTACTTTCCTGCTGCCCGCCGTAAAAGGAGGCGAAAACAATGTCTGGGCAAAAAACTGTATTGATTGTTGAGGACAACAAGAATCTGAACGAAATCAACTGCCGAGCCTTACGACTTGAGGGTTACAAAGTTCTTTCCGCACTGACACTTGAGGAAGCTGAAAATCACCTCGCGTCTGCTGCGCCCGATGTTATCGTGTTGGACATTATGCTGCCGGACGGAAACGGCGTGGAGTTCTGCCGTGAAATCCGTGAGAAAACCGCCGCGCCGATATTATTTTTAACGGCGGTAAAAGGTTACAAAGAAACATTGGAGGGATTGGCGGCGGGCGGAGACGATTATCTGAACAAACCATATGATATATCTATACTTATAGCGAAAGTGCGGGCGTTTTTACGCAGGGACGACATCGCAAAGCGTATGAATATGCCTAATATACAGGCACCGATTTTCGTGCGCGGACTTTTAACAATGGACGCGGTTACGACAAAGGCGTATATAAACAATAAAGACTTATTGCTTTCGCCGAAAGAATTTTCGATTCTCTTTATGCTTGTGCAAAACGAGGATAAACCTTTATCACAGGAAGAATTGTATCAAGCGGTATGGAACCAGCCAATGAATAACGATAATCAAGCATTGAAATCCACAGCTTCACGACTGCGAAAAAAACTCGAAGGCTCCGGTTATACTATAACGACAAAACGCGGCGAAGGGTATTGTTTTGAAAAAGCGTGAGGACATAAACCTAATTTATATAAATAATTTACGGAGGAAATAAAACTATATGGCTGAAAAAATTTTATTGGACACCGACATCGGAAACGACATAGACGACGCGGTTTGTCTCGCTTATTTGTTAAACCAACCGGAGTGCGATTTGCTGGGTATCACGACGGTATCCGGTGAAGCGGAAAAAAGAGCGATGATGGCAAGTGCGATATGTACGGCGGCAGGCAGAGTTGATATACCTATATTTCCGGGTACGGAATCCCCGTTATTGACACCGCAAAAACAAGCTGTCGCATATCAGGCGGAACAGCTCCCAAAATGGGAACATCAGACAGTTTTCCCCAAAAATGCGCATATAGAATTTATGCGTACCGAAATCAGAAAATATCCCGGCGAGGTTACACTCCTCGCTATCGGACCGATGACAAATATCGCTTTATTATTCGCTGTTGACCCTGAAATCCCGTTTTTGTTAAAACAACTTGTTGTTATGTGCGGGATATTTACATATAAAACACCATTATATAATTGTCTTACGGAATGGAACGCTTCTTGTGACCCTTACGCTACGGCGATGATGTATAACGCTCTTGTAAAAACGATTAAATCAATCGGACTTGATGTAACGACCCATGTAACAATGCCGAGAAATGAAGCCTCCGAAAAATTCAGCGAATGTTCCGACGCTTTAAAACCTGTCGTTGATTTTCTACACGCAGGTTCAAATCACGGTAAATTTATTACGTTTCACGACCCTCTCGCCGCAGCTGTTATATTTGATGAAACTATATGTGAATTCGCGAAAGGTAATATCGAAACAGAACTCGACAGTAACCGTTCGAAAGGTTTATTATATTTTAATAAAACGCCCGACGGTAAAAATGAAGTGGCGGAAAAAGTTTACAGCGATAAATTTTTCAGTCATTATTTTGATACAGTCGGTAAAAAAATATAGAAAAACAAAAATCCCCGCTTGATTTTCAACGGGGATTTTTTATTGATTTATTAATCTTTATTCAAGATTTTTTTCACAATCTCCGAATTAATCGCTATCTGGTCCTGATATTTTTGAAACATACCGACTATTACAACGTCATTATCTTTTATATTGGAAAATGTTTCTTCAAACGCGCAGGCTACCTGCTCCGGAGTTTCACAAAGTCTGCCCGCACCTAAAATTTTAAATACATGACATTGCTTGGATATGGATTTTATCGTTTTATACATCAATTCACGGTCTTTTTCGTAAAACGGCTCGCCGTTTTCCATTTTCCCCGTCACAGCTGAACTTACTCTTTCTATTCTGCTTAGATTATATAAACATGTCATATAATAATCAACGTCAAAATTATGTTCTTCCGCGTATTCCACTACTTGCGGCATATGAGTGCATAATCCTACGGATACTCCCGTGTCACGGATTATTTTTAAACGTTCGTTTAATTCATCATATTTCTTTTCTTTAAAAAGCGCGTCCGTAACTGTGCCGTGATGAAATATCGCCACGGGTTTATATTTCATTATCTGGTCGATATTACCTTTATAATAAAGCATTTCAGGCGCGGTTTGCGCTATCCATTGAAGTTTACCGCCTTCGTTCCGGTATTCCCTGATAATTCTGAAAATATGTTTGTCACCACGCATAGACATTGTGTTTATACCGCATTCTTCCGAGTGAAACAACGCTTTTTTTATATTTTTGGTCGTGTAATAATCTTCCATTTCATTGTCTGCCGCCGAAGATAAATGCGATGTACCGCTGAATATATTCCCGCCGATTATAAGTCTGCTGATATTCACGTCGGAACCGCTCAATTTTACCGTATTTATCATATTTTTTATACTTTCTTTAAATTATTTAAATAGGTTTTCTAATGTATAAATAATACCACAGCGAAAGTAAATCTTCAAGGGCGCAACTTGAATATTTACACACTCGACATGATTTCTGTCAACGCGTTTGTTCCCCTATCATCAGCAGTCTATGAGTTGTATTGGTTTACTCCATTTCGTTTATATGGAGAAAGTCGTTGTATAAAAGTGTAGTCACAATCCGAAAAGACCTTGTATATTTCGTGATTTAGTGGTATAATACGTTAATCGTCAGCTTGACGGTCGATATAAGAAAATAAAAAACATATAGCCGTAGATATGATTTTTCTTAACCTTTTCTTAACTTTGCTTTTGATAAAGTAATTATATATATGTCACAGGGAGATAATTACATGAAATTGCTTATTATAGAAGATGAAACCGTATTGCGTAACGCTCTCGCAAAAGGGTTCAAAAAATTGGAATACACGATTGACACCGCAGAAGATGGTGAAAAAGCATTAGATTATTATTTTAGTAATCAATATAATCTTGTCATTTTAGATTTGAATTTGCCGAAAATAGACGGCTTGGAAGTGCTTACAGAAATCAGGAAAGAAAATAAGAACATACCCGTGCTGATACTTTCGGCAAGAAGTGAAGCCAGCGATAAAATAGCAGGGCTTGATATGGGTGCAAATGATTACCTTGCGAAGCCTTTCCATTTTGGCGAGCTTGAAGCCCGAGTAAGAGCTTTGCTCCGGCGAAATTTCAATACCTCCCCCACAGTCATCATCTGTAATGATGTTAAATTGGACACTTCACTGAAAAACGTGTTGTATAACGATGTGGAAATACTGTTTACAAAAAAAGAATATGGGATTTTTGAGTATCTTATGCTCAATAAAGGCAGGATTATCAGCGGCGAGGAACTCATAGAAGCTGTTTGGGAAAGCGACGCGGATATTTTCACAAATGCTTTTAAGGTGCATATAAACGCAATGCGAAAAAAATTGCCTAACGGTTTTATTAAGAACACGAAAGGACAGGGTTATTATGTGGAATAAGTTTTCACTTCGATTAAAAATAACGGTTCTTACCGCTGTTATATTAACCCTTATGTGTGCGTGTTTGACTGCTATTTCCGTCTTGAATACAGAGGTTTTTTATGACCCTATCGTGTCTGTAATCGAAAAAAAGCCTCTTGATGAAGAAGGAACGACCAGCGGCGGCGCAAAGCATAAGGATGATATTACTGATGTGGATATAGCAGGAGAATTATATATTGGTTCACGCAATAAATTCCAAGTATTAAGCATTATTGCTTCAATTGGCGTTGTAATTATTGGCACATTATTGTCTTATATTTTCGCTGGAGAATCGCTCAAATCACTAAAAATATTTGCAAATAAAATCAAAGAAATTGACGAAAATAATCTTAATGAGCAAATTATACTGCCCGCCAGTCGTGACGAGGTATCAAATCTAACCGAATCCTTTAACAATATGCTTGAAAAACTCGACAGCGCATTTGACAGCAAAAAACTGTTTGCCGCCAATGCCGCCCACGAGCTTAAAACACCTCTCACCAACATCCTTACGAATATCGAAGTCATGCAGATGGAAGAAAATCCGAGTATAGGCGAATATGAGGAAGTTATTGAGATAACAAAAGAAAATGTTGAAAGACTTGCGATGTTAGTGCAAACATTAATGCATTTCAATTCGGAATTGGACACGGACAATTTTGAAGATGTGAGAACAGATATGGTTTTCGAAAAAATATTGATTGATTTAGCGCCGAGTATCTGCGAAAAGAATATAAAGACTACCATTAAAGGGAATGCTGCGATAAAGGGTGACAAGAATTTATTGGAACGGGCATTTTTCAATATCGTCCAAAACGCCGTTAAGTATAACAAAGAGAACGGCGAAATCCGAATTATATCCGATGACAAAACAATTACGATTGAAGATACCGGCATAGGAATGTCCGCGGACAGTATTCCACAGATTTTCGACCCTTTTTATTGTGCAGACAAATCAAGGTCGCGAGAACTCGGCGGTGTTGGGCTTGGGCTTAGTATTACAAAACAAATACTGAACAAGCACAATATAAATATTTCCGTTTCAAGTAAAATCGACAAAGGTACAAAAATTATTATTGAAATCTAATATCTTAACCGTTTCTTAACCTCCCGTTTGTTATGATAAATGTGGATTCAAAAATCCGCAATCAAAATAACATAGGAGGTTTTTTTATGTACATTTTCGGGAACGCACTAAAAAACGTGGTGCGAAACAGAAGTCGAAACATCTTACTCGCGGCAATCATTTTTGCCATTATCGTCACAACGGTAGTCACGCTGATGATAAACAACACAACAAGCGGCATTATCGATGATTACAAGACCCGCTTTGGTTCACAGGTGAATATTTCGCCAGACATTGAAAAATTCAGAGCGGGAGCCGGATTGCCGAGCGCGGACGGCTCAATGAAACTGCCGTCGGTAACGGCACAGCAAAGTATTGATTTTGCCGATTCGGATTATATAAAAGAATATGTAATGCAGATTATGATTGGCGTTGCAAGTGAAAATCTAAAAGGAAAGGACGAAGGCAGCGGCGGGTTTAGCCCCATTACCGTCGATGATGATGACAATAAGTCTGTATCAGCACAATTTTATTTAAAAAATATATTTTTTGATTTTGATGAGGGATTTCGTGGAATTGAGGACGGTAACGGGCACATGGTCGAAAATGACAACGAATGTCTTGTCAGCGAGGTTTTCGCCGAGCTTAACAATTTATCTGCGGGAGATAAAATTACGCTGTACGCCTCTCTACACGATGACGCCGGAGAATACAGGCGAATTTCGTATGAATTAACCATAGTAGGTATATATTACGATTTAACCGAGGAATACGCAGGTATTCAAGTGCCGATGACAAACAGACGCAATGAAATCCTTGCCACTACTGATACAATCTTAGCTCCTGTGAGCGAGGGAGAATCAGGGTTCTCGGTTACGGCTACATATTTTTTGAAGAACCCGTCAATGTTAAAGGATTTTGAAACAGAAATACGGGGGAAAGGACTTAGTGAATACCTGAAAATCAGTACCGACGAAAAAGGTTATGACAGCATTGTGGCTCCTGTTGAGGGACTGAAAAGCATGTCCGTTACATTTATGATAATTGTTTTGATTCTTGGCGCAATCATTCTGATATTATTATCAACCATNGCAATACGGGAACGGAAATATGAGATTGGCGTATTACGCGCTATGGGAATGAAAAAAAGCANGGTTGCATTGGGTTTNTGGTTTGAAATGATTGCTATAACNTGTGTATGCCTTTGCATAGGGTTAGCCGTCGGAACACTTATAGCGCAACCCGTCAGTGATATGCTCTTAGCCGGGCAGGTTGAGGCGGCAAAAGCGTCAGGAGGATTACCCGGAGGAGCAATCGCCTCGGCTGATGCCAGCAGCCTGCTTGCCGGGTCAATGACAACACTTGACGAGTTGAATGTTTCACTAAATTTAAACACTATCCTTGAAATTATTGCTATTTCGCTCGCTCTTGCCTCTGCTGCGGGATTGGCAGTTATCAGTAAAATCACAAAATATGAGCCTATCAAAATATTGATGGAAAGGAATTAGGTGAACAAAATGAGCGTATTAACTTTGAACAATGTCATCTATAAATATGACGGCACAAAAAAGAATGTCTTAAAAGGCGTAAACGCGATATTCGAAGCAGGAAAAGTTTATGTCATTGTGGGCAAATCCGGTTCCGGCAAATCCACCTTGCTTTCTCTGATTGCGGGATTGGATGTTTGCACAGACGGAAAAATACTGCATGGTGAAGCCAATTTGAAAGAACTTGACAGGGACAAATACCGAGCAAAGGGAATAGGCGTTGTGTTTCAATCGTTTAATCTCATTACCAATTCGACGGCTGTTGAAAACATTGTACTTTCTATGCAAATAAGTGAAAGCGGCGAAAAAAATAAAAAGGCTTTTGTTTACGCTCTGCTTGAAAAGGTAGGGATAGACCATGAAACGGCAGACAGAAAGATATTAAAACTCTCGGGCGGTGAACAACAGCGCGTAGGAATTGCGCGGGCATTGGCACATAATCCGGATATTATCATAGCCGACGAGCCTACAGGCAATCTTGATAGTGACACAGAAAATGATGTGTTGAAAATATTGGCTGCTCTTGCTCATGATGATGGTAAATGCGTTATTATCGTTACCCATTCAAAAAAGGTATCTTCTGTTGCTGATGAAATATTAGGAATGAAAGACGGGAATTTAACGCTTATACAATAACAAAAAAACAAACGAATGAAAACAAACCCACAAGAAGACCCGCTATACCTTGCGGCAAGCGGGTTTTCAGAGTTTTTAATGGAGCTCTTATCCAGATTCGAACTGGAGACCTCGTCCTTACCAAGGACGCGCTCTGCCAACTGAGCTATAAGAGCATATGTGATTTTCGGAGTTTACAAGCTGCCTGCACTCTACCGACTGAGCTACAGAATCGTACATCTATTTTATACCGCGAATTTTTCATACTTGATTATTATACATAAAAATACGTGTTTTGTCAATAGCTTTTTTATATTTTTTTATTTTTTATACGCAGGGAACGGCAATTGCCGTTCCCTGTTATAATTTATGTTTCGTAATTTCGCGGTGAAACGAACTATTTTATTATATCGGTTTTTTTCGGGCTGCTTCTTCCTTCAAGGTCGGGAAGTCTTTTTTCAAACGCTGCGAATGATATTTCTATATCTTCATACGCTTCATAGTGCGTTTTAACCCCTACGGTTATCATATCCTGCGGGCGGATTACGTTCCAGTTAAATGTCAAACCTACATATGGTGAAACCCTTCCCGCTGCCATAGGTTTTATTGTCATAACAGGTTTTTTCGCGTTATTGATTATTTGTATTATACTCTCAATCTCAATCTGCATTAAAAATCCCATACAGTTGAAAATCTGAATATATGTCTGTACATCGTATTCGTTTTCGTCGGAATAGATAATAACTTCGGGCATATGAGCGGAAAGTCCCGGTATCATGCCGTTATCTCTTATCATTGAAAGATAATCGGGAAGTCTGTCCATTGTCCTTTTGTTTTTATTCATAAGCTGTTCAACTGACGAATGATGCGGGAAACAGAATGTCGCTCCGGATTTCGCGCTGTTTTTTATTATAGCTTCCGCTTCCGCGCGTCCCTCTTTTGTATCGTCAACGTTTATCCACGGGGTATCAATCTGAATAAGTTTTTTACCGGTTTTGTCCTGAAAATATTTTATGGAATCGACAAGTATTTTATCTATGCTGGTAACTCCCAAAATTGCGTCTACGCCGTAATCCGTAAAAGTTTGCAAAGTCGGGAAAACGTGTTCCGGCGTTTTATTTGTCATTTTGATGTCCATATCCGCCGCGTGCCCTGTATGGCTGTAACCTACTATCCAGTTTGTTCCTATAAGCATTCTGGGAAGACTTACCCCGTCAACTTCGGTTCTGGGAAATTGTTTGAATTCAGACATAATAAATCAAGTTCCTTTCGTGATTTTTTTATATTAATTATAGTTTAAACTATTAATCAAGAGCGTCAAATTTATCGAGGGCTTTGGTTATCGCTGTTTCCATTTTGGGTTTTGCTTTGTCGAAAAGAGATGCGATATTTGGATTGTTTTTCATTGACAACTGTATTAAATCTCCGCTGAAACTGCCGAAGTTAGCTATTTCGCCCAAATCCCATACTCTGTTCGTGAAGATTATATCGAGCATATCGGACGAGTCTACGTCGCGTGCCATTTTTGTTTTAAGAGTTATATCATAATACGCGGGCATTGTCGTATATTTAGACTCAGCGCACAGAGCTTCGAGTATGTGACCTGTTCTCTCGGGATTTTCCGCGGTCTGCGGTATGCACATAACCAAACCGGTGTGGCTTATAACGTCCGTATAGTATTCGCTCTGAGTTTCGTCGAGTTTGGGAAGCGGAAGTATACCGAAATCGGTATCCATAGAACGCAGATTTTCAACGATTCTGAGCCTTACCCACATAAATAACGCTCTGTTGCTCATAAACATTTCTTCGGATACAGGATATATACCGGGAACTTTTCCTTCGAGATGATGCGCGTTATGGGTTATATCGCCTTCATACATTATTTTAAAGCACGCTTCCATCGCCGAGTATGACCTTTCAGAACCAAAAGTTATATACGGATAATCGTTCTCATCTTTTTGGGTTATATATTCTCCTGACGAATGCAGGAAACTTATAAGGGTATCCCGCTGTCCTATAAATCCGTAACGGTCGTCTGTGTAAGTCATCGTAGCGTCGCCGTTCAAATCTTTAGATGCGTCTTTGCACAGTTCATATAATTTTTCCATTGTCCATTTACCGTCTTTTACAATCGGATACGGATCATCAAGCTGGAGTTCTTTCAACAAATCTTTATTGAAAACTATGCCCGTACAGGTGTCGTTGTTTACCATCAATATATCGCCGGAAGTATAATATAATTTACCTCCAACAGAGAGAGCCGCATTCGCGCCTTGGTCCCACCATGNCTGTTCCAAATCAAGATTCGGAATGTCATTCAAATTCAAAAAATATGCCGATTGGGCAGCTGCCGGAGCGTTACGCATGGGAACTTCCGCCATATCAAACGTATTGTCGCCCGCGCCTACCGCTTTTCTGATGTCGCCTACAACTTCGTTGTTGTCATTGGCAAGTACCTGTTCTATTCTGAAATTATATTTTTCTTCAAGATATACATTTCTTTTATATACCGCGTCGTTGATTGTGTCTCCGTCCTGTTCCTCGTTGTATATTACGTCTCTCGGATTCCAGTCTGTCCAGTCGGGTTCTGTGCGGTCTCTTATCAGGATTTTGAAAACATATCCTTCAAAATCCGCGTCTTCGAGATTTGGGGACAGTCTTTCTTCCGTTGTATTTTCGGTATCTGCAGCGTCGTCGCTCTTAGCTTCGTCGCTTGCTTTATTGTCCGTAGGTTTGGTGTCGTCCGTTGTTTCTTTTCCGCAGGCGGAAAATACGAAAACCACCGAGAGAAGCATAGCCAAAACAAGAATAACAGAAATAACTTTTAGTCTTTTAATATGTGTCATGATTAAAATTCCTCCTAAAAAATAATTTATATGTTTTTAATTAAAATAGTGTACAAAACTCAAAGAGTACGGTCGCTTATTTTTCCGAACTGCTGTCACTCTCCTCTCCGCCATCTTCATCGGTTTCACCATCTTCATTCTCATTTTCATCTTTATTTTCACTGTTATTTTCATTTTCATTTACATCAGCCGGAAGTTTTGATTTTACCGT
>JGI994J12354_10004435_pt1 | contig 12606 bp, 8 predicted proteins | sample IntmicLarv3ML3BL_FD_12354 | JGI IMG/M metagenome (IMG submission 12354)
CGAGCCGCATCTTGCGGTATTCAGCGGCTTGGATGCGCTGGAAAACGGCGAAAAGAGTGTTATAGGCGGCGCAAACGGCGCCGGCAAGTACGAATACCCGAGCGGACGCGCGGCTTTTGATGCGGCTGTTGCGGCTTTGAGAGAGATTATATAAAAAACACTATTTAATCATAGAAGGGACATGATTCCATGCAGATAGGCGCACAATTGTTTACCGTTCGCGAACATACGAAGACATTAGAGGATTTCGCCGCCGCGCTCGAAAAGATCGCGCAAATCGGCTACACAACTGTGCAGGTATCCGGCACATGCGCGTTCGAACCCGAATGGCTTCGTGACCAACTTAAGCGCACCGGGCTGACATGTTGCGCTACGCACAGAAGCCCCGACAAGCTGACGGCGGACACGGATGCCGAAGTTGCGGCGCACAACACCTTCGGATGCACATACATCGGCATTGGTTCGATGCCGAGCGCGTTCGACGGTGTTGCCGACGCATACGAGCGGTTTAAAACCGATTTCCGCCCTGTTGCGCATAGAATTGCTCAGCTCGGTTTGAAGTTTATGTACCACAACCACGCGTTTGAGTTTGCAAAAACAGACAGCGGCGAGACATATCTTGAACGTCTGATGTCGAATTTTTCCAAGGAAGAGCTGAGCTTTATTTTAGATACATATTGGGTTCAAACAGCCGGCTGCGACCCTGTTTGGTGGATAAACAAGCTTGCGGGACGCTTGCAATGTGTGCATCTGAAAGACATATCGGTTTACGGCAACGATGCGCGGATGGCGCCCGTGTATGCGGGCAATATGAATTTCGACGCAATTATCGAAGCATGCGGCAATGCAGGCACAGAATATTTGCTTGTTGAGCAGGACGATTGTTACGGAGCAGACCCATTTGAATGCCTGGAGTTGAGCTATCGAAATTTGAAGTCGAAAGGTCTATAATAGATTGAGAGGACGTAATCATCATGAACAAACTACGCATGGGCATAATCGGTATCGGCAACATCGGCAGTACGCATCTGAAGAACATCACAGGCGGACTTTGCCCGGATATAGAGGTCACAGCTGTGGCGGATATCAATCCGGCGCGCCCGGAATATGCTGTTGAGGAGGTAGCCAAGGCAGGCGCGAAGGAAATAACCTGCTTCGACACAGCCGAGGCAATGCTCGACAGCGGCTTAATCGACGGCGGCATAATTGACGCTGTTATCATCGCTGTACCGCATTACGACCACCCTAGATTCGCGATGGAATGCTTCAAGCGCGGACTACACGTTATGGTGGAAAAACCCGCCGGGGTGTATACAAAACAAGTGCGCGAGATGAACACCGCGGCGGAGAAAGCCGGCGTGGTGTTCGGCATGATGTTCAACCAGCGCACAGACCATATCTATCGTAAGATGAAGGAACTCGTACAGAGCGGCGAGCTTGGACAAATCAGACGCACCAGCTGGATTGTTACGAATTGGTATCGTCCGCAGGCGTATTACGATTCAGGCGCATGGCGCGCAACATGGTCGGGCGAGGGCGGCGGCGTGCTGCTCAACCAATGCCCGCACAACCTGGATTTATGGCAGTGGATTTGCGGAATGCCGTCGAAGGTTCACGCGTTTTGCCACTACGGAAAATGGCGCGATATCGAGGTTGAGGACGATGTGAGCGTGTATGTGGAGTATCCAAACGGCGCGACAGGTACGTTTGTAACCACAACGGCGGACATACCCGGCACAAATCGGTTTGAGATTACGCTTGAAAAAGGCAAGCTTGTGAGCGAAAACGACAAGCTGTATCTGTGGAAATTAGAGCAGAGCGAGCCTGATTTTTCGAAGTCCAACATCGTTCCATTCGCACAGCCTGCATTCGAATATTCCGAAGTGGAGACAGACGGCGAGTCCACACAACACGCAGGTGTGCTAAACGCCTTTGCGGGTGCGGTATTGCGCGGCGAACCGCTTATCGCAGGCGGCGAAGAGGGCATCAACGGACTCACCATCTCCAACGCGATACACCTTTCTTCGTGGACAAACAGCACTGTCGAACTGCCGTTTGACGAGGATTTGTTCTACGCCAAATTGATGAAGCGCGCCGCAGCATCGCGCCGCAAGGTCGATACAAAAGCGGTGTTTGCAGATACATCAGGTACATATTAAAAGGGAGATTTTTATGAAAACAGTGAGAATCGGCATTATTGGCAACGCCAATAATAATATTGATAATTCAATTAAAGTTGGCATTATTGGCGTGGGCAATATCGGCAGTGCGCACGCGATGAGCATATTCAGCGGCAATATACAAGGCTTACGGCTTGCGGCTGTGTGCGATATCGACGCGTCAAAACGCGAGTGGGCGCAGGAACATTTCCCAAGCGTTCCGACGTTTGAGCAATACGGCGATATGCTGAACAGCGGACTTATCGACGCTGTAATCATCGCAACGCCGCACTATCTGCATCCCGATATGGCGATTGTGGCTTTCGAAAAATCGTTACATGTGCTAACGGAAAAGCCTGCTGGGGTGTATACAAACCAAGTGCTTCGTATGAACGACGCGGCAATGCAGGCGGGTACGGTATTCGGCATTATGTTTAACCAGCGCACCGACCCGCTGTTCCAAAAAACGCGCGAAATCGTTAAAAACGGTCAGTTAGGCGAGCTGAAACGCTTTGTGTGGATTGTTACCAACTGGTATCGCACCCAGGCATACTATAACTCAAGCGATTGGCGCGCAACATGGGCGGGCGAAGGCGGCGGCGTGTTGCTAAACCAAGCGCCGCATAATCTCGACCTATGGCAGTGGATATTCGGTATGCCCGCGCGGATTCGTGCATTTTGCGACTACGGCAAATACCATAATATTGAGGTCGAGGACGATGTGACGATATATGCGCAGTACGAAAACGGCGCAACGGCGCAGTTTATAAGCACCACAGGCGAATGCCCAGGCACGAATCGGCTGGAAATAAGCGGCGACCGCGGTAAGCTGGTTATAGAAGACGGCATACTGCGGCTTTGGGAACTGCCGTTTTCGGAGCGCGAATTTTGCTGTAAATCCGACGAGGGCTTTGCGGAGCCGAAAACCGCGTATTCGGAGCATAAGCCCGAAACGCCCGGGAGTCTGCACAACGCAATATTGCAGAATTTCGCAGATGCTATCTTGCACGGCGCAGAGCTAATCTCTCCGGGCATTGACGGCATCAACCAAGTCGGCATATCCAACGCCGCATATCTGTCGGATTGGACAGACGACTGGGTGGAACTGCCGTTTGACAGCGATTTGTATGAGCGTATGTTGAAAGAACGCGCCGATGCTTCCGCTCCTCATGGTACGGCAAAAAATAAGGCGCCGGGCGGCGTTTATAAGAAGCGTTGGGATGTACTTTGGTAAAACAATGGCGGACACTGTATGCAGTGTCCGCCTATTTTAGTTCTACACCTCATATTCCGTCCGACGGATAATATGGTTCTGATACTCTTCGTCCAGCTCCACAAAGTAGCCGCTCCAGCCCCATACGCGCACGATTAGGTTCTTATACTTCTCCGGCTCCTTCTGCGCCTCCAGCAGCGCGTCGCGATTTACCGCGTTGATCTGCAGCTGATGACCGCCGCGGCGTATATATTCGCTAACAAGCAACGCTACTTTTTCGATACCCGCTTCGTTTCTAAACACAGTATCGTGCAGCTCCAGCGTGAGTGGTCCGCCGTTTATCACCTTTTTCATATCCATCTTGGTGAATGATTTTATAACCGACAGCGGATTCTTGCTCCCAACATCCAGCCCCGGCGAGTAGTTTGCGGGCAACGGTTCGCCCACACATCTGCCGTCTGCCGATGCGCCAATCCCCTTTGCGTGCCACAGATAGTACATCGCCGAGCCTGTACCGCCTCTGTAATTGCCGCCGCGGCAGTTGGTATATTGCGCAAGCTCCGACGCGAAGGTACCCAGCAATTCTGCCGCTATACCATCGACCTCGTCGTTGTCCATCCCCATCTTGGGCGTGTCGTATCTGAGCGTATTGCGCAGTGCGGCGCTGTCTTCAAAATTTGCCGCAATCGCCGCAAGCATTGTGTCTTTATCCACAGTTTTGTCCTCAAACACATGCTTTTTAACCGCATACAGCGAATCCGCCGCGTTGGCGATACCTGTGCCGTGTATGCCGAAGTTGTTGTATTTCGCACCTTCCGATATATCCTTGAGTTTATTCACATTATCGCCATGGAACAATGTCATTACAGGCGACGGTATGATATACAGACTGTCAAACTTGTCGGCTTCTTCTTTCAATCGCGCCTTTATCTCCGCCTTAACCGCGCCGAAAAGCGCATCATAGTCCGCGCTATCCTTCAAATTCGCGTTTATGCAGTCGTTCACAACGCCCAAAAACGACAGCGCGCCGATATTCGGCACATCCATCGCACAACCTGGCACTATAAACTCCCAACAAGCGGCGGCAACATAGTTTACAGCGTCCTTATACTCGTAGCCAAGCGCAAGAAGCCCATCTATAACAACATCATCATTAGAGTATTGCGGGAAGCCCAATCCCTGCTTTGTGAGCAATGTCGCCAGCTTATACGTCTCCTGCGTGGTATGCTTGTTCACACGCAGGTTGATCTTCGGGTCTATCAGCCGCACATTCAGCGACGCTTGCAAGCATAGTTCCGACAGTTCGTTGAAGCCATCCACACCCTCGCTTATATAGCCGCCAAGCACCATGCTCTGACCATTGTCACCCTGCTGAACACCGGGATACAGCTCGCTGTCTTTGCTAAACGACAAGAACAACTCCTCCAACAGCTCAAGCGCGTCCGCCTTTGTGAGCGTTCCGTTGTCTATATCCTTCCTGTAATACGAATACATATATTGGTCGAATCTGCCGACTATATTGTGGTATGAACCGGACATCCACAGCGCGAAGTGCAGGATTCTGAAAAACTGCAGCGCCTCTTTAAAGGTCGCCGCGGCTTTTCGCGGAATATTCGCAAGCAGCTCCGTAATATCTACCCGCCCAATCGCCGTTGCCTCCGCCGCATATCTGTCTGCTATATCGATTATCGCATTAATACTCCGTGTTAAGTATTGCGCATATTCGGGATTCGCCGCCTTTGCACTGTCGATACGCGCGCGCAATGCGTCGAAGCCACTCTCTATAACCTCCGCGTAGTTTGGGCATATATTGCACACATATCCCGCTTCGTGACGGTGATATTTCGCGTCTTGCGCATCCTTCTCCGCCTGGGAATGGATATCGGGGATGCGGGTTATCGTGCGCGTCATAACAAGCTTTTCATCTTCTAATATAACAGGCGTTTCGGCAGTCATCAGCTGCTCAAACCGCACGGTCATACGCTCGGTGTCGCTCATACTGCTGTCTTGCAATAACGCCGACAGGCGGTCGTATACCTCCGCGCTCTTTTCGGTATTTCTGTATTGGCTGAATTCGCGTTTCAGCGCACATTCTCTGATTGTGTTTAGTCTTTCGTTCATATTATTCCTCCTAGATATTCTATATTACATTACATCGTATCCCCAACTTCGTAAAACACTCCACATCCGCGTTCGGCTCCTGTTGTTCGTCGAACGGCGGATTATATGTTTTTCCAAATGATTTATACTTCGAGCCTGTGTATTTATTGTACGGAAGCAGTTCCACGCCTTCAAGGTTTTCGCACCCCACGAGCAATGCCGCCGTATTACGCAGGTTTTCGCCGCTGTCGTTGACACCCGGTATCAGCGGAATGCGGATTATAAACGGCTTGCCTGACGCTTTCAGGATTTCCAAATTCGCAAGTATCGGCGCGTTATCAACGCCTGTCAGACGCTTATGCTCCGCCGAATCTGTGTGTTTAATATCCATCATAACCAGCTCGACATGATTCAGCATTTCGCTGAAAACACTTTCCGACGCATACCCTGTCGTTTCTATCGCCCTGTGTATACCGTTAAGTTCACGCAACAGTGCCATCAAAAACGCGCTTTGATACAGCGGTTCGCCGCCGGATACCGTTATCCCTCCGCCGCCATTGCCGAAAAACTCGCTGTTCTGCTTGAGTCTGTCTGCAAGCGCGCCCGCCGTGATTACCTCGCCGCATATCCGTCTGTTTCGCTTCGGACACACCGCAACACACGCACCGCAAGCGTCGCATTCGCCGCCGCGACTAATCTTGCAAACCTCGCTGCATAGCCCGCAGCCGTCGCACAATGCGGTTTTCACTGCAAGCTCGCGGTTTTTCGATATCCCTTCGGGGTTATGACACCATACGCACCTGAGCGGGCAGCCCTTGAAAAACACGGTTGAGCGAATGCCCGGTCCATCGTAGAGTGCAAATTCTTCTATATCGAATATCATGCCCGATATGCCTCTGTTGTCCACTGCCATCTGCCGCCTCCTCGCATGGTATAACGCTGCATTCTGCCTATTATGTAATTATATCAGATTATATAAATTTAGGCAATACAACTTGTTCTAAAACTGCAAATATAAAACGACAGCAGAACGCAAAAACGACTTTCACCAAAACGGCGTGAGCCATTTTTCGATGAAAGCCATTTTTGTGTGCCGCGGGTTTGCCTTTGCGGCACATAGTTTTAGTTTTACACTATTTAAGAGGTATAGCAATCTGCGGCTAAGATGACCGACTATGATGATGCAGATTGCTATGAGGAAATGGTTTTTTTAATGACGCACAGTATGCGCCCGCCTGGGTTTACTGCTCTGTCCACCGGCGCACACTGTACGCCCCCACAAAGCCTATTTGGCGCCCGAAAATTTCACTGTCATATCGAATATCGGCTTGATCTCTTTGTCAAACGAACCGCTCCAAGCGCCGCCAATCATGAAGTCGAGGACATTATCGCTCGAGCCGTCTGCACTTTTAGGCAGATTTTCTTTCACAAGCTTTGCCGATGAGTAGTCCGCCGGGAACAAATCGCTTACCAATGCCTCGTTTGCGAGCGTTACCAGCCTTAGCGACAGCTGATTATCCAGCTCTGCGTCGGGGGCATTGCGCTGTGTGAAATCCGCAATCTCCACCTTTACATCGCTTGTTTCGGACAGATTTGTAATCTTATACCTGGGCGATGTTACCGCGCCGCCGTCGGAGTCGAAGGCTACAAACAGGATTCTCACCGGCACTTCCACATAAATCTCCGTATCAGTCAGCGGCGGGCCGTCGGGGTCATCCGGGTCGGGCGGGATAATTACAGCATGCGGACCCACATGGCCATGAACGGGGATTACCTCCGAGCCGCTCGTGTTAATCTTGTCGGCAGCTTCGCCTTCGTCTGCAAGCACTGCTGTGAATGTTGAGAACACTATGCATAAAGCAAGAATGCCTGCTAATGCGCTTTTCTTTTTCAATAAATTTAATATCTTCATTTTTCTCACTCCTTGTATTTGATTAATTATTTACTACCAGCGTCAGCTCCACTGCGGATTGCCCTGCGTACATATTCGTTTCCGGGTCGTATGCTCGGATATACGCTGTTGCTTTGTGATGCCCTTTCGGCAAGTCCACACTAAGCTTCGCTGTGCTGATATGCTGGTTTGGAAGGATTCCTCCGGAGTTGTAAAGCTCCTCTCCTGTTTCGTCTAAGAAAATCTTCACAACAAACGGGTAAAGGTTATGATTCGGATTTTCGATTCGCAGCGTTCCCGCATCCGAGCCGCTGTTAAACACAGGGCGCGAATTGATTTTGAAGGAAAACTTGCTGATATCCGCCTCACGCTGCATCTGCTGCTGAATCTCTTCCTTTGTCATATTGGGCAAATGTCCGTTTTCGGCACTGCCGCCGCCCGGAAAAATATCTCCTGAGATAATGCTGTTTGATATCGGAGCCTGAAGTGTCCAAAGTATGCAAAGCATTATCGTCGTGACCAGTATAATTATTAATGATACAATGAAAGTCCCCTTCTCTCGTTCTTCCCTTTCGTTGGCACTGCTAATTTCCTGTGTAAACGGCTTTCTCATAGGCACTCCCCCTTTCGTGTATGACCGCTATACATATGGCAATACTAAGATTTGTATTGACACCGTACACATATAGTACTATACTAAAGCTGAGAAATCGGTGGTAATTAGCACGAAATGCAAACTTTTTGGAGGTTAGCGCGAAAGAACTACAAAAAAAATAGAAAGGATGGCACGATGCCTATGCACTTCTCATTTTTGATTTGTGCATGTCCTCGTGCATGGGCTTTTATATGGATATTCACGCAACCTTGCTGAAAAACTCGCTGTTTTCCGGGCTAAGCGATGAGGAGATAGAACAGCTGTATGCCTGCCTCGCCGCACGCAAACGGACGTTTAAGCGAGAGTCTTTCGTTTTCCATGCGAGCGACGAAGTTCGCTCTGTGTATCTAATCCTGTCGGGCAGTATGCATATCATTACAGAGGACTTTTGGGGCAACAGGACGCTTGTGGAAACATTACCGACTCATACGCTGTTTGGCGAAGCGTATGTTCTTGCGGAAGCGAAAGAGCATTTGGTGAGCGTAATTGCCGCGGAAGATTCAGTGGTTTTGGAATTCAACTTGTCGTGTCTGTTTGAAAGATGCGCAAAGCAATGCCGGACGCACAACAAAATTATAAAAAATACCATGCGTATACTGTCTGAAAAAATCATTCGCCTTACAGAGAAGCTTGAGCATATTGTACACCGAAGTATGCGCGAAAAGATTCTCTCATACCTTTCGAAGTACGCCGAAAAGACACAGAGCAACGCCTTTGATATCCCATACACACGCCAGCAGCTGGCGGATTACCTGAGTGTAGAGCGGACAGCTCTGTCCCACGAGCTAAGCAGGCTAGCCGCCGCAGGGATAATAAAATATAAGAAAAACCATTTTGAGTTGCTGCGGTAGTATAGAATTTTGACAGATTAACAGATAAAAAATTGGTGTTTCAGCTTTTGCTGAAACACCAATTTTTGTTTAATTTATATACTTGCTACTCTCCCCTACTACTTACTTCAAAATCTGTTCCATAAATCGCATCATTAGCGTAGCCGCTTCTGCGCGTGTTGCATATCCGCCCGGTACGAGTGTGTTTGCTTCGCGCCCTTGTATCAGACCGGATGCCACCGCCCACTGCATTGCCGTATTCGCCCAGCCGGATACCTCGGAATCGTCTGCGAATGTGGATAAATCTGCGGAGGCGCTTACATCAACACCCTTGAACTTCGCGTAGTTATACAGAATCAGCGCAAATTGCTCGCGTGTGATATTGTCTGCCGGAGCAAAGATTCCGTCGCCGTATCCGCTGATAATCTGATTCTCCGCGCCCCATACAACCGCATCTGCATACCACTGTTCGCTGTATACGTCGCCGAACGGGTTTGCGTTGGTTGTGCTTGGCTCGTCTTCCGCGCGGAACAGCATCGTTATCAGCATACCTCTGGTTATATTTATATTAGGCTCGAAGCTAGAGCCGCTTGTGCCGTCCATCAGCTCGTTTTCGTTTACATACTTCATAGCGTCATAGAACCAATCATCCGCTTTTACGTCTGCAAACGGATTTTTCCAGCTGCCATCCGGCGTTGGTACCGGTGTCGGCTCAGGTTCAGCTGTCGGCAACGGCGAAACTGTGGGCGTTGGTGTTTGGGTCGGCGTTGGGCTGGGTGTATTATTCTTCTTGTTCGAAGAAGTCGCATATCCGCCGCCTATGGTAATATTGTTGATAACCAACTCCTGATACTGCGCCTCAAACGTTGTGTCGCCTGTAATAGGCATAAGCAGAACCTCTGCATCTTTGTAATAAGTGCTGCTGCCGTTCATAGACCAGCCAAGGAATTTCCAGTAGGTGTATGTTGCGATAGCCGGGACGCTTGTTACGCTTGCGTCGCAAAACACTGTCTCCGTTGCAGTATTCGGTGTCATCGTTCCGTTTGTGCCTGCAAGGAAGGTTACCGTATATGGAAGCGGTGTCCATGTTGCGGTATACATTACAATGCTCGAAGGGTCGCCGTAGGTTTTAAACGTATCACTTGGGTCGGACGATACCCACGCATCGAACGTATAGCCCGCTCTTGACGGTACGGGAACAGCCGCTGTGTAGTCTGTGCCCGGTTTGCCGCTTATAAAGCTTGATATATCGGCGCCAACTGTGCCGCCGTTGTAGTTGAAGATTACAGTCGCTTCTGCCGCATCTGTATACTGCGCTGTGAATGTAACATCTCCCTTAACGATATACGCCGCAACCGCCGCATCGTTATATAAGCCTGTGCCGTCGCTCCAGCCGGTGAATACATAGCCTGTGTCTGCCGTTATCAACGGCGTATTTGCCGCTGTGATAGCCACGTCATAGTCGACCGCTGCAGTTGTTGGGTTTGCTGCGAGCGTTCCGTGTACACCTTGGTTGAAGGTTACGGTATATAGGTTTACTGTCCATATTGCCGTATATTTCGTAAAGCTTCCCGCCGCGCCGAATAACGTTGGAGCAGCATCCCAGGATACCATTGTATGACCCGGTCTATCCGGCATGATCGGAGGAATTAATATCGGCTCGCCCGGATAATCTGACAATATGATGTATGGAATCGTTCCGACTGTGCCGCCGTCAAAGTCAAACATCACCGTCGCTTTGTCTGTTCTTGCGTATTCTGCTGTAAATATTACAGCGGGGTTTGTAACGGTGTTAACCACATAAGCCGCCACTGCGTCGTCGTCATATATACCTGTGCCGTCGCTCCAGCCAATAAATTTCCAGCCATTTACAGAGTCTGTTGTTACAGCCGGAACATTTCCTGCCGTCACAACGTCGCCATAGTTAACGGAAACATCTGTTGGGTTCGCTGCCAAGGTTCCATTTGTGCCTTGGTCGAATCTTACAACCTGCGCGTCCACTGTCCACTGTGCTGTATACGTCGTTGTGCTTCCTGCCGCTCCGAATGTTGCCGTTGGAGCTGCATCCCACTCGTTTGTGGTGTCTCGTGTATAACCTGTTTTTACAATACCCGACGGAGCGTTCAACGTTTCGCCCGGATAATCCGACACAACGGAGTATCCCGCTGTGCCAACCAATCCGCCGCCGTAGTTGAATATTACCGTTGCTTTGTCTGTTCTTTCGTGTATCGCTGTAAATGTAACAGCGCCCTTCACTGTATATGCCTGCACTGCCGCCGCGTCGTACACACGCGTGCCGTCGCTCCAGCCAACGAATCTATAGCCCGTTTTCGGCGTTACCGTCGCAGGAATCGCTCCTACTGCCGCGTCGTAATCAACCGTTGCAGTCGGCGTACCTGTCAAATCTCCGTTTGTGTCTGTCGCGAATGTTACTGTATACGGAATCGCTGTCCATACTGCTGTATAATCCTCCACACTTCCCGCCGCGCCGAATGTGCCGGACGGTGTTGTTGCGCTCCATGTGCGTGTGTAGCCTGTTTTGGTTGGTGCAGGAGTAACGTATGAACCACCTGCCGCGCCGCTTACACTGCTTGCGCTCTTGCCTGCGAGCATACCGCCTGCGTAGTCGAAGTTCACTACTGCGTCGAGCGCGCTGTATTGCGCTGTGAACGATGTTGTCGCAGGAAGAACTGTTTTTACCATATACAGCTCTACTGCATCCGCGCTGTATATATCACTTGTGCCGTCCAGCTTCCAACCTGCGAATACGTAACCTGTATCCACCACAGGTGTCGGTACTGTTGTTATCGCCGCATCGTAATCAACTGTTGCTGTTGTAGGATCAGGTGTCAATGCTCCGTTTGTGCCTTGGTTAAATGTTACCGTCTGCGGAATCGCTGTCCACACCGCCGTGTATGTTACCACACTGCCTGCCGCGCCGTATGTTGTAGGCGGCGGGTTTGTATCCCAAACGAATGTGTAGCCTGTTCTTATCGGCGTAGGAACCGCATATGTTGTACCCGGTTGACCGCTTACATAGCTCGAACTTGCCGCTCCAACTGCGCCGCCGTTGTAATCGAATATTACCGTTGCATCAGCCGAAGCCGCGTATGCCGCGGTAAATGTCGTTGCCGCATCCGGTACGATATATGCCGCAACAGCGTCATTGCTGTAAAGCTTGCCTGTACCGTTTATATCCCAACCGAGGAATACATAGCCTGTTGCCGGCGTAACTGTCGGCACTGTTGCAACGTTTGCGCCGAAATTCGGTGTTTCGGAATGCGCCGCCGGCGCTATACTTCCGTTCGCACCCGCCGCAAACGTTACCGCGTACTGCTTAATGCTCCACATCGCCGTATATGTTGTTGAACTGCCCGCCGCGCCGAATTTTGCCGTCGGTGCCGTGCTCCATCCTACAAAATCGCAGCCTGTTTTGGTCGGATTTGCAGGTGGGGTCAGCGTTTCGCCAGGATAGTCCGCCATCACAGCGTAGCCCGCTGTGCCAACCAGTCCGCCGTCGTAGTTAAATATCGCCGTCGCCTTGTCGGTCCTTGCAAATTTCGCCGTGAATGTTACAGACGCCGCAGGAAGAGCCGCGAAATTATTGACAATATACGCCGCTACTTGCGCGTCGGAGTATATGCCTGTATCCGCATCGTCATTCCAGCCCACAAAATAGTATCCCGCATTGGGTGTGGCTTCCACAGCCGAGGTAATAGCGCCCACAGGCTCGCCGAAATCGGCTGTAATATCTGTAG
>JGI994J12354_10004436_pt1 | contig 12605 bp, 9 predicted proteins | sample IntmicLarv3ML3BL_FD_12354 | JGI IMG/M metagenome (IMG submission 12354)
GGAAAGGGTACAGAGAGGGATCTGGACAAGGCGATCGAACTGATGAGAGTCGCCTCTTTGAATGACATTCAATGGGCGAAACGTGAACTTCTAGATATGCTTTGGATAAGAAATAGTTCTGAGGATAATAATGAATCCTTTAAAATATCGTCTAATCTATCTTCAGAGGGGATTGCATTTGCAACCGCAAGACTCGCACGTATGTATCGCGATGGAAAGGGTACAGAGAGGGATCTGGACAAGGCGATCGAACTGATGAGAGTCGCCTCTTTGAATGACATTCAATGGGCGAAACGTGAACTTCTAGATATGCTTTGGGTTAGAGGGCATCCAAATGATTTGCAGGAGGCTGCATTACTCCACCGGGATTGGTGTCTGCAACATTAGAACTAACTCTTTTATTATATCCCGAGTCTGACACTTCTTGTTTTCGCCCAGTTGTCAGAAATGAATCCTCTTCAGCTTATTTACTGTCGAAGTCGGGCTGCCAAAATTAGGTCGCCATACCTTAGGAAATTTACGCAACCATTGCGCCATTGTTGTTAACTGTCAAATTCGAGTTCTATAATTCTTTATTTCTCTCATTCGGGAATTCTTTCGTCTGCCCGCGCCATCCATTTTTTGGACTCATTGAGGTCCTTTGCCACTCCCTTCCCATCACGATACATGCGACTTAAATGCCTCATCGCACCAGAATTAAAGTCTGAAATACTACGACATATTTCAAATGCTACTCTCCAATTATTTTCATCAGAGGTCTTCAATAACATATCTGCGTATTCATTGATCCAATGAGGACTGGCCCCGGCGACTTGTTTCATTAGCTCCAATGCTTTGTTCAAATCTTTCCTAACCCCTTTGCCATCACGGTACATCCTGCTAAGTCTGCCCATTGCACCAATATCACCCTCCTCAACAAATTTGGAACAGATGTTAAGGGCTTCTTTCAGATCCTTATTGGATGCACGTTTTATCAATATGTCCACGAGTTCATTCTTTGCCCAACCGACATTATTATCAGCGGCCCTTCTCATCCATTTCACAGCTTCATCCATGTTTTGAGTGGCCCCCTTGCCATCACGGTACATTCTGCCAAGTCTGCCCATTGCACCAACTTCACCCTCTTCGGCAAATTTGGAACAGATGTTAAAGGCTTCTTCCAGATCATTATTGGATGCACGTTTTATCAACATGTCCACGAGTTCATTCTTTGCCCATTTAATATTTTTTTCTGCCGCGACTCTCATATATCCAATAGCTCTACTGGCATCTTTACTAACGTTTCTACCATCACGATACATGCGTGCAATTATCCCTATTGTTTCGCCCCTGACCACATTTTTTAACTCATCTTTTGAGTATATTGCATCCGCGAGTAGCTTAGATGATCTATCACAGTCTGCCTGCAAGATGAACTCTTCGCACCTTATACATGCTTTCTTTTGGTTCTCTACTTCATAGTCTTTTAATGATTTTTCGATTTGTTTCATTTCGAAATTCTTCAAAGAAACGTATCTGTCATACCAAAAATCTGTAAACAAAGAATACAACCATCGTTGTTCATTTACAACACGTTTCATATCCTCATTTGTTTTACAGTCAGATATCAACCTCATAAGATTATCAATGGCCTGAAACATTGATGAATCCTCGAATGAACCATGGCCGGCAGGAAGCCCGTACGCCTCGTATACCCAGATTACAACATTATCTTTAGAATTCAGACCGCGAACGAGCCTGAGTCCTTGACCATCACACCACTTCAATAAATTGGCAAAATCGGATTTGGCTGCACAGTTTATTATGAGGATATGTTTACTTTCACCATTATAAAAAGAACTGGTAAAATCTAACCGATCGCGGACGCATAAGTCTTTAATTTTCATATTAGTTGATTCTTCAAAGTTATCTTTGTGTTTTGGAGAAAACGAATAAATCTGCGGACCAAGTGAGGATGATAGAGATCCTTGTATGTATCTGGCACAATTGATTGCCGCAGAACCGCCTGCAGAAGATCCATAGAACATTATGTGCTCATTTGAAATATTGTATTTTTTTGCAATCTCTTTTACAATATTCGAAAGATATTCTGAATAATTTTCATCCTCTGTACCTATAAACCATCCGATTTTGAGATTCGGATAGGTGTAATACATTGGATCCTCTACATACAGAACATTTCCTTTTATGAGTGGATACCACGACCACCTCTGAAATCTTGGGAGTTTCATTTGATTAAAATTCGCAGAAGATAAGAAAACATATAGCCAGTCCTCCTTTTTTTCTTTAAAGAAGCACTCAAAATGAGCAGTCCCCACATCTATATGAAATCTCTCTGGAATTTCTTCTGCTTTACAGATTTCATTCAGTTCGATCCTCACACTTGGATTCTCCAGCTGGGTGGCCTTTGGTTTATTCTTTTTCCTCTCCGCTTCAAGATTGTTATGAAAATTTTCATCAACTATCTTAGGTTCCTTACTCATCCATGCGAAATGTTACAACACGGTTATAAACATAATGTCAACAAACTTTTTAATATTAATGAACATCGTTTATTAAATGCTCTTTGGAACGTTTCTAGTTAACATTTATCTTTTTACTGGTCTACAATGATCAAAGGATCATATTTTTTGTTGAATAATAGTTTTTGTAACGACAGGATGTCTGATACCACGCTGCCATAGCATACGTCTGTTTCTTTCTTGAATCCAAACCCGAAGGTTACACCTATAAAGTCTACTCCACACGCCTTTGCGGCAGACTCGTCGTGACTTGTGTCCCCAATCACTACAACATCTTTTTTTTCTACACCTGAAAGAGTGATGCACTTTTCAATCATATCTCCTTTATTGGACATCATATCTGAATCCATCCCTTCTACAATGTCTATATATTCATATATTTCAAGATTCTTTAAAATCATATTTGCAGAATCCTTCCTTTTATTTGTAGCCACGCCGATAAAGCATTCTTTCGACAGATTTGAAAGTAAATTGTAAATGCCTGGATAAAGAAGAGTGTCTGCCAAATATTTGTCGTTATATATTTCTCTGAATAATATGTTGAACTCTGTGCGTCTTTCTCTTTCAAGCCCGTGTTTACTAATCAAAGCGTCTACGATGGGCGGTCCAATATAGGATTGTATTTGGCAAGGAGACGCGGCAGAATGTCCCATTTTATTCAACGCATCATTAACACCCTTTATGATACCCACACTAGAATCTACAAGCGTACCATCGAGATCGAAAATTACTGTCTTATATCTCATTACTTGCCTCTTTGTGTTGTTATTTGAGATATGTATTTCAATCTTCCTTCTGAACTACATTTTGCCTAACTCTTGTTGAGCGTCTTTATTGTTCCTTTTGGCTGCAACCGACAGCCAATATCTAGCCAAATCAATGTTTTTTTCTATTCCGACCCCATCCCGATACATAATTCCAAGTTTATAACTTGCTAACGCATTTCCTATATCTGACATCGTTAAATAAATTTTTAGCACGTTCTCTATGTCCCTCGGATCGTTGCTTTTTGAGAGGATGTCCGCTAAATTCATTCTCGCAAGTAGGTTTCCTTGCTCTGCAGATAAATCAAAATAAATTTTTGCATTTTCTTTATTTTTTTCTGTTCCGATTCCGTCGCGATACATTATTCCAACTTGATTTCGAATGCTTGCTATACCAAGATCTGCAATTTCTTTGAATAATTTAAAGGCGGCTCGTTTATCTTCATCCATTCCGTCTCCATTCATTAACATCCATGCAAATTCGGTAATCGCCCCAATGTTTTTCTGTTCCATTGCGAGCTTGAACCACCTAACCGCTTCAGCAATATCTCGCTCTGTTCCGATTCCATTTTTATACATCAATCCAACCTGGTGCCTTGCGCCTGGATCTCCTGCATTGGCGGCCTTGAGATACCATGTTAGTGCCACTATTGCATCTTGTTCTGTACCGACACCACTCAATAATTTTCCTGCAAGATTTTTTTGTGCTATTGTGGATCCTGTTTCCGCTAATTGTTTTAATTGTTCCAATGCTAAATTGAGCTCTTCCTCTACACCAATGTCTCTTAACTGGTCAACATTTGACGACAAAATATCCATCAATGCTATCTGCGCCTCCATGTTTCCCTGAGATGCTGCTAGGTTGAACCACTTGAAAGCCTGCTTGATGTCTTTATCCACCCCGACGCCGTCACGGTATATTACACCAATACGATATCTGGCAGAACTATTGCCTGATTCGGCGGATTTATTGAACCACTCGAGTGCTTCATTCGAATCTTCGCAGATACTGTTCCTATTCATGAGCATTTCTGCTAGTATAAACTGTGCTCGGGAATTGCCCATCTCTGACAATTCTCTGAACCATCTAATCGCTTCTGTGTGATTTACTTCGACCCCTATTCCATCTTTATATGCATTTGCGACACGCATCATTGCCACAGCATCTCCAGAATCTGCTGAAAGCAAAAACCATCTTAATGCTTCTTCCTGACTTTGTTCGATGCCGATTCCCTTTGAAATCATGTCAGCAAGATTTCTCTGAGCTTCTGCATTTTTTTGTTCTGCTGATTGTTTGAACCAATAGATGGCATTCAGATGGTCAGTCTCTACGCCCTTCCCATCTCTGTACATCAAAGCTAGTCTGTTTTGTGCTTGATCGTTGCCTTCATTCGCCGACCTCAACGTCGCTTTGAACGACTCGCCCTCTTCGCTTTCATAATGATCACATACTCTTTTGCAATTTCCGGAGTCGAATATTTCTCCATCTCGCAACCATATAGCATCATTGCACATATCACGAATAGTACCGATGCCGTGTGAAACAATGACTATCGTCATTCCATTTTTTCTCATTTTACGAAAAACGTTTGTACATTTCTCTTTAAAAGACAAATCGCCCACAGAAAAAATTTCATCCGCAAGGATTATGTCCGCATCTACATTAATTGAAATTGCGAATGCGAGCCTGGCACTCATTCCAGAAGAGTATGTCCTTATAGGCTCATCTATATCGTCCTCGAGTTCTGAGAAAGATATTATCTTATCCATCCTTTTTTCTATTTCTTTCTTAGAAAATCCAAAGGAAGAACCTTTGATATATATGTTTTCTCTGCCGCTTAAGTCCTGATGGAACCCTATTCCCAATTCTAACAGACTTGCGACTTTTCCCTTTACACACACTTCGCCTGTATCGGGTTCCATTATTCCAGCGATTATTTTCATCAAAGTGCTTTTTCCAGTGCCATTTGTTCCGATTATTCCTAGGCTACTCCCATTCTTTACTGTAAAACTTACATTTTTTAATACTCTTTTTGCCTCTGGTTTTTTTGAACCAATGTTTGTTACCAGGTCCTTCAATGTTTTGTGTTGTCTCGAACTGAATGACTTGGAAACATCTTTTACTTCTATTGCGTAGCCATTTTCGCTCATAATTCCTCCACAAATTTACGTTGAAGTTTCACAAACACTAACCATCCAAAAACCAATGCTATGCCTGCCAGAAGACCACATATCATAAGATCTTCTACATTGGGAATAACTTTATAATAAAGTATATCATGAAATACATTCAGGAAGTAGGTCATCGGATTATACTTAAGTATTGTCTGTAGAAGATCGCTTCCAAAATAACTCCGATATATGACGGGCGTTACCCATATCATTCCCATCATCAAGACCCCCATTATTGATGAAACATCACGGTAATAGACATCAATCGAAGAAAACAAAAATACTGCCCCCAGGATGAAGAAATACTGAAACACAATAATGACCGGCAAAAACAACAAAGCCATTCCTTCGAAGCCATAGCCCGTTAGTGCTATTAACACAAAAACTATTGCATAAGATATCAGAAAATTCACTAAATTCGTTGTTACCGCTACAATCGGTACCACTTCTCTAGGAAAATTCATCTTTTTTATCATTCCGGCTTGATGAGCAATACACGCCGACCCCGCAGTCATAGAAACGCTGAAAAAAAACCAAGGAACTATGCCTGCAGTAAGAAATACATAATAATACTCCATATCCATTGCCATCAAAGATGAAAAAACGATAAAATATATGATTATTTGAAAAAGCGGGCTCATGAAATTCCAAAGAAAGCCTAAACCTGAATTTCGATATTTTCCTTTCAAGTCCCTCTTTACGAGACTTAATATCATATTTCTATAATTATATATGTCCTTTAGACGATACTTCAGAGACCCCATTGTAGCTCTAAAAGCCATGAATCGACAATACCAAATATACTTAAAATACCCATGTACCAAAATGTAATATGAATGGTGATGAATGTTTAAATTTCTATTGAATGTTGGTTTACTCTACCATCGATTCACGTCGACAAGAGTTTACACATCTTTTAACTGACCAGAACGATAAGAGCTTACGTACAGTTGTTGTGAATACGTGAGCTCAGGTACATGTTTTGTTTTTTATGGCTTATTTTCTTCGAAATACATGGAGTCCGTAATTGATGTTATGTTCATGTCCTTCCGTTTATCTTCAATAAACATGCTCATCATTTTGTTCTTGTCGTTCAAATTCGGCCTTTCTGAACCAGAAACAAATTTTTGATTGTAATAACTTCTTATGCGATCTGTGTATCCATCGAACCCTGCCAAATATACCTTCTTAACATTCATTTTTTCAAGCATGTTGAGAACAATTACGCCGCCTGTATCAGATATTTCGTTGTATTTACACACATAATCTGTTTGATCAACTGTGTGCATTTTGTTACGCATCAAGTCTGATTTAATGTTGTCTGAACAAATCATTTGACAATTTTTGCCCTCTAAATCACCTATTGATGTCATATCAAATCTCTTCTGATTATTGAAGAAAACGACATCTATTTTTTTTATTTCAGTTGGTACAAAATTTATAGAAATAACCGTTGCATCTACCGATTTTATAAAAGAATTGATCTCTTTCACATTTTCTTTGATTGAATACCCCGGTGCAATCAGGACTACCTCATCCCTGAAAAGTTCTTTTAGGTTTTCAAAGTCCCCCGAGCCTTTTCCTTTCCTATACTGCAAGTACAAGCGTTCTATATATTCTGCATTGAAATTTCTTTTGTATTTCTCTTCTATGCGACCAATTAATTCATTGATTTCCCTTATGTATAGGTTCTGTTTGTTAACTAAATATGATGCATAGTCTGGGTGACATGAGGTCACGGCCGCAATGTAATAAGCAACTGAATATCCCCACGGCGATGTTTGGAAAACAGGATTGATATATCTATCCACAAGATCTAAAATTGGCAGCATTCCATATTCTCTGCCTACATTTTCATTTAGATAACGAATTATAAGTTCTGTGCATAAATTACCTGCTCCCCGTCCCATTCCATTCACACATGCATCGACAAAAACGGGACGGATGCCTGCAATTTCTAAAATCGACTCTGTGTTTGAGAAAGATAACTGGAGATTGTTATGAGAATGAAATCCTATTGGTATCTTCTTGTCGAGTAGTTTATCTATGTGCCTGAACACATTCATCACGTCTCTTTTACCCATCAAACCGTATGTATCAACTATGTAGTACGCAGATATCTTGAATTCTTTCAATTTTTCGATAAGCAACTCTATCTCATCAAAACTATAATCCATCACCGACGCAGGTTGTATGTATAGGTCATAACCTGCGTCCTGTACAGCTTTGCAATACCCCATAGCGTTTTCGATTTGATCCTTCTTGAAGCACACCCTTATGCCTTTGATGTCGTCTTCTGTGCGCTTTGTAATCAAGTTTTTATCAAATTTACCAACCATTATCATCGCAACAAAATTATTTCCCTTATGCTCTTCGATTATCGGGCGTATTTGTTTTATTTCTGAAAACATTGTCAGGTTTTTGTTATATTTTTGGGAAATATTATCCAAAAATCCAACTTCTATTATATCAATCTTAGATTCTACCAATCCGCGAACTATACCATTTATTGAATCTATTCCGAAGTTCCAATTATTAATGTATCCTCCGTCCCTTAGGGTACAATCTAGAATCTTGACCTCATCGTTTAACATTTTTCATGCTCCTGTAAATGTATTCAGCAAATTCGAAATCAATTGGATCATCTATATCCGTAGATTCTACCCTGTCAACACAATATATATATGGGTTCATACCGACGACATTCTTGGATAGTATCATTTTCTCCCTTTGAATCACGTTAATAGCGAAATTCAAAGCAAATATTTCCGGCAAATCCTGACTTCTTGGTTGGTTCGTAAGGCTGTAATTTAATGGCTTGTTGTCTTTAAACAGAAATTCTTTGATTAAGTGGCCACTGTTGACTGAATCATATTCTTTACATCTATCGAAATAAGACTGGACTATCTTCTCTATCGTTTCATCTTCCATCAAAGGATTTGTGCAATTCGCATACACAATCACATCAGCATCTGTGTGCTCAGCCATATTTTTGTATACTTCGGACATGGACACGGTATTCGTTGCGAACTGTTGGTCGCGTTTTACTATTTCACAGTCATATTTTTTGGCAATGTTTAAGATTTCTTCATCGTTGGAATTGACGATTACTCCATCGATGGATTTTATCCTACACATCTGTTCGATTTTTATCTCCAGAAGACTACTTCCAGCAAACGGTCTGATATTTTTGTTTTTCACGCGCTGTGATCCAGATCTAGCCGCAATCAACGCCTTTGTAATCATTGTAAACACATTACCGTTACCTAATTTAAAGATAGCGTCTTTGGTATTTTCTCTGTAACTTCTTTGGAGGTCATTTACCACTACCCAAATGTATGAACAGGAGAGGAAATGTGAAGTGAGGCACAATTCACAAAACAATAAGTAGATTCACAATCTGGATTGAACACAAAAATCAGAAAGTCAACGACTTTATGTGACGTTTTTTCCATGCGTTGCACACTCTCAAAGCTGGTATTCACGCAGCGTGAGTTGATGAAAAAAATTAGCCAATTTCAAGGGATGCGGGGAAATCATCCCTATTTTACTCTGTGATCCAATACAGGCGTTCTCATTATGTTGTGTGCGGTACATCTGCATTGAGTGATATGAAGAAATGGTTTCACCACAGCAACAATTAGCGAAATTATATATAGAAGTTCTGACTAATACCTAGTTGTGAACCTTGAGTTTACAACCAGCTTGCAACTAGTGATAATATGAATGAAATGAACGAACTGCTGTCGATGATCGAGAACCCGACACGCCGAAGGATATTGGAAGCGTTGGCGATAGAACCGCATTATCCGCTCCAGCTTTCCAAGGTGTTGGGAGTAAGCCAACCGGCGATAGTGAAACATCTTGATCAAATGGAACGCATCGGGATGATCCGCGGTTACCAGGAAGAAAGCAGGATGGGTCCGAAGAAGACCCTGTATGTTCCGAATTCAGAATTTACGTTGCTGGTTGACATGAGAAACGGTATGTTCACTGTACGTCTGGCACAGCCGTCTGATGGTGTGTCCGACGGTGTATCTGATGATGCGTTTGGTGAGCAGGAAGCCGAGAGAATAGAGAAGAGAGAAAAGGAAAAAATAGAAGGAATCGAAGATATCAGAAACAATATTTCCGAAATAGATCAACAGCTTAGAGAGATCGAAGAATTGCGTTCAAAGATGATACGCCGTCGCGAGTCTCTGATCTCAATGATGCTGAACGCCGTGTCTGAAAGTACATACAGACACCGCAGCTTACTTTACGAATTACTTAACGAACCGGAGAAGGATCTTAACGAACTTTCGATGGATCTTTCCATGAATTTGGAAAGAGCGAGGGAAATGATACGGGATATAGAGAGAATATTCAAAAACGAAAGGAGGTAAATGACATGACGAATAACAATAAAGCATTGAAAGTTGCAGAACTCAAACCCGGAGAAGTGGGAAGAGGGATCGCAAGAATAGATCCTGAGATAATGGACATACTTGGTCTCAGGGTCGGGGACATAGTACAGATAGACGGTTCAAAGAAGACCGTGGTGAAAGTGTTAAGAGGAGGGCCTGAAGACGCTAACCGCGGCATAATCAGGATCGACGGATCCACCAGACGCAACGCAGGAACAAGCATCGATGAACGCGTTGACATCAGAAAGATAGTTGCAAAGAACGCAGAACGCATTATCTTTTCTCCGACTGAGCAGCTCAGGCTGCAGGGAGGCGAGAAATACCTCAAAGAGATGATGGAAGGACGCGTATTCGCTAAAGGTGATGTTCTAACGTTGAACGTCATGGGGAACAAGATCGATCTTGTTGTTACTTCCTTCGTTCCTTCTGCGGATGCTATAATGATGGCTTCCACAACTGACGTGAAAGTGTCCGATAAACCTGCACCTAAAGGTACAGACGTTCCTAAGGTATCTTACGAAGATATCGGCGGCCTTGGTGACGAGGTAAAGAAGATCAGAGAGATGATCGAGCTTCCTTTGAAGCACCCGGAACTGTTCAAGAGATTGGGCGTCGAAGCTCCGAAGGGAGTGTTGCTACACGGACCTCCGGGAACCGGTAAGACCATGCTTGCTAAAGCTGTCGCCGGAGAGACCAGCAGCAACTTCACATTCATCGGCGGACCAGAGATCATGAGCAAGTTCTACGGTGAGTCCGAAGAGAAATTGAGAGAGATATTCAAAGACGCTGAAGAGAACTCCCCGAGCATCATCTTCATTGATGAGATCGATTCGATCGCACCGAAAAGGGATGATGTGTCCGGAGAAATGGAGAGACGTATCGTCGCCCAACTCCTTTCATTGATGGACGGTCTCGAAGCTCGCGGAAAAGTGGTTGTCATCGGTGCAACGAACAGACCAAACTCTATCGATGAGGCACTCAGAAGACCGGGAAGATTCGATCGCGAGATCGAGATCAATATCCCTGACAGGGACGGCAGAATGGAAATCCTCCAAATACACACCAGAGGCATGCCCCTTTCCGAGGATGTTGATCTTGATCGTTTAGCTGACGTGACTCACGGATATGCCGGAGCTGATCTTTCTGCATTAGCGAAAGAGGCTGCAATGGCATCCTTGCGCAGAGTGCTGCCGGATATCGACATGGAAGCTGAGGAAATCCCGGTGGAAGTGTTGAATCGCATACAGGTGAACAAGGANGATTTCCGTGAGGCCTTGAAGGATATGCAGCCTTCGACAATGAGGGAAGTATTGATCGAGAAACCTCGTGTTTACTGGGACGACATCGGAGCATTGGAGAACGCGAAGCAGGAACTGAAAGAAGCTGTTGAGTGGCCTTTGAAATACGGGAAAGTGTTCGAACACATGAACGCCAAACCGCCTCGCGGGATCCTGTTGTACGGACCACCTGGCACTGGTAAGACAATGCTTGCAAAAGCTGTCGCAACAGAGAGCGAAGCTAACTTCATTGCGGTCAAGGGTCCGGAGTTCCTGAACAAGTGGGTCGGCGAGTCTGAGAAGGCTGTCCGCGAAACATTCAGGAAAGCCAGACAGGCTTCACCTTGCGTGATATTCATGGATGAAATAGACTCGATAGCACCGAAACGCGGATCATGCGGCGGTGATAGTAACGTCACCGAACGTGTGATCTCTCAGATGCTCACGGAGATGGACGGGCTTGAGGCTTTGAACGACGTCATCGTCATAGCGGCAACCAACCGTCCTGACATCATGGACCCCGCTTTGCTCAGGCCCGGAAGATTCGACAGAAGCATATTCATCGGCCCTCCGGATGCTGCATCAAGGGAATCCATACTTGGAATACACACCAAAGGCAAGCCTCTTGCTGATGATGTTAATCTGAAAACAATAGCTGACAAGACTGACGGTTATACCGGTGCTGAATTAGCTGCATTGTGCAACGAAGCTGTGATGATATCTGTCAGGGAACTGGTAGCTAACGGCCTTCCTAAGGATGAGGATCTGAAGGAAAAGAAAGTGAAAATGGACGACTTCCTCAAAGCTCTGGCCAAGATAGGGCCGGCGGCCGCTGAGGAACTGAAGAAATACGACGGACAATACAGGTGATTAAAATGAGTACGATATGGGATGAATTCAACGAAATGCACAAGAGAATGGAAAGGATGATGAACGGCTTTACGTCGAATGCGAAGACGTACGGTTTCACTGTACATGTGGGCCCCGACGGAGTTCCGCACATGCACGAGTTCGGTGACGATGTTGCTCCTGCTTCCGATGATGTCAGAGAACCTCTTACTGACGTGTCTGTGGAAAATGACGTTGTCAGGATAGTAGTGGAACTTCCGGGAGTTCAGAAGGAGGATATCCAACTGGACTGCACTGAAACTTCAGTGACTGTTTCGGTGGACACAGAGAGCAGGAAGTTCAGGAAAACTGTCCCTTTGCAGACGAACATCGATGTTGACAGTGCTAAAGCGGAGTACAATAACGGTATTCTTGAAGTGACCGTGAACTCTAAAAGCAAAGCACCTGAAGGAAAAAGGATCGAGATATTGTAATTGCCAAAGGAATCCCATCCAAACTTTTTTCAAACTTCTTCCAAACTTTTTCAGCATCCTTTTATCTTCACACAGTCATCTTCTTTTCAATAACCATGGCCAGACCGACTACGAAGAAAGAGATGCAGGCTGCTGCGAATGA
>JGI994J12354_10004437_pt1 | contig 12604 bp, 9 predicted proteins | sample IntmicLarv3ML3BL_FD_12354 | JGI IMG/M metagenome (IMG submission 12354)
GTCATCCAATTATAGCCCAATATGGCGGCAGTGTAAATAGATGCGATGACGCTAATACCCATATACATCCCCTGTCCGACCAAGAGCAGAAGACCGTAGCGAACGTCTTTGATTTTATACAACTTGAACGAAAGAAACGGATGTCGTATTTTCATCTGTCGCCTGATTAACGAAAACATAGTCAAGAGGATGATACCCACTGCCGCAATGACGTAGGGCGAGTTAAACCAGTCCTGTTGCTTACCAAAGGCAAAGACATAGGCTAAACTCATTAATATGGTAGTATACTGTAGCACCCCTTTCCAATCGATAAGAATAAACGGTAGTTTGCGTGAAAAACGTTTATTGTGAACGAATATCACACATACCAAAACTGTCAGTAATAATATGGCTGCGGAATAGAAGTGTATCGCCTGCCATCCTACTTTTAGCGCAGCGATGGCGGTGATATATGTTCCTAATTGCGACGTGCCTAATGTTATGGCATAGAATATCGAGTAAAATCGGTTGTTGTTGCCGTCAGGGCTTAATATGCCTCGTATGGGAAGTAACAACTCTAACATTCCGAACATTTTAGCAATGCCAAAAATCAGACATGCCACAACTACTACTTCACCGATGTGCGTTGTCGCAACGACCATCGTCATGGCGGTCATAATAAGTAATGCCGTTATTATAAGCTCTTTGGAGCGGAATCGCATCTTTATACGCAAAACAAAGGGCAGTACTATCGACATGCCAATGATGGTCGCAAAAGTGCCCCACATGTAATATTCGTTTAAGACGCCCATGCCTAATGACATTTGGCTGATATTGGCCGAATTGATGGGGTTTATCATTGATATCACAATGAACAGATACACGATAAGCGCTAACATTCCAAGTCCGGGAACCCATTTGTGGAATAATCCTCTGTCGTACATGTTACCTATTTTTTGCTAATGAAAACGTCCATGTTAAAGCCGGCTCTCAAACTCCGTACGTCGCTCGCGTTATTATTTTCAGAAAATTCTATCCGCACCGGAACACGTTGTTGTACTTTTACAAAATTTCCGGTACTATTGTCGGTCGGGATGCTCGAATAACGGGCGCCTGTTGCGGCAGAGATGGCTTTGATAATGCCTTCAAATTCCTTACCACCAAGCGCGTCACAACGTAAAACGACTATCCCTCCGATTTCAACATGCGGCATCTGACTCTCTAAGAAATTTGCTGTTACCCATTTGTTTCCTGTTTCGACGATGGTCGCTACCTGCATGCCGGGTTGTTGTAGGAGTTGCCCTTGTTGTATCGTGCGCCTGCCCATCATACCGTCGTAGGGTGCGGTGATGACGGTGTACGAAAGGTTTAGTCGCGCCATTTCCAGTGCTGCATCGGCGCGTTTTATCTCTGCTTCGTTCAATGCTAACCGACTTCTAACTTCCTGTGTGACAAGGCTGGCAGACTGTCGCTGATTGTTCAATGCCTCGTACGATGATGTTGCTATATCGTACTCGGTTTTCACTTGGTCATATTGAAAACGTGTGACCGCCTCTGTCTTTAAAAGATTTTCGTATCGCGCAAGGTTTTTTTGTGCATTGTCCAACCGTGCACGAGCGCCGGCGATGTTCGATTGCGTGACGTTCACGTTATTGGCCGCCGTATTGATAGCTGCTTCGGTTGCGTTTTTCGACGCAATCGCATTGAGATAAGCCGCTTCAGCCTGTTCTACCTGCGTATATATTTCGCGTGGGTCGATGACGATAAGCGTATCGCCTTTTTTTACGTTTTGATGTTCGATAAAGCGAACATCACAGATATACCCCGATACACGCGCATTTATCGGGTTGATATACTCTTCCACCTGTGCGGCTTGGGTAAAATCGTTTCTTCCGATGTGGAAATAATTCCTGACAAGCCAGAAGAAGCCTCCACATACCGCCAAGAAAACTAAACTGTTAATAATAGCAACTCTAATCCTTACATTTCTCTTTTGCACCTGAACGTTTTTGCGTTGTACATTTCCATTGCCCGATGCTGTTTTTTCTTTTGATTCTGACATAATTATTTGATTTTTATTTGATTTTTAACACTAAAGCAAAGTCGTAATTGATTCAAACTCTTCCCGTTGCTTTCAGCAGGTTGTAATATTGAAATAGCGCATTGATAGCGGTATTGGAATACTCTAATTCCGATTGCAGTTTGGCATTGCTTGCATCGGTCATTTCTGCGGTGATAGCTAACTGATTCAGGTATTTTGCCCTGACGATTTCATAATTTTCGCTTGCCAATAGTTTCGCCTCCTCCATCAGAAGCATTTGTTGTTGGGATTCTCTGAACTTCAGAAATGCAGCGACGACGCCTGTCTCCACGTTCTGCTGTGCATAAACTAATGCTTCCTGCGAAGTTGCTGCCTGCAGTCGGCTTAACTTGACTTTTTGTTTCGATTTATACAGGTTATCAATGTTCATATTCAGGCTTATTCCTGCCTGCCATGTATTGTTATACAAGTCCATGACGGGTGTAGATGACGTTAATGGTCTTTGCATATTGTATCCGCCAAAAAGCGAAATACTCGGAAACAGGTTTGCCTTTGTGAGGTCAACGTTTTTCTCGGCTATTTCAACATTTTTCTCCGACATCCACAAACCGGGATGCTCTTGCAATGCGATATTTATATATTCTTCCTGTGAGCGTTCAATCAAATCAACGTGCAAATCTTCGGTAGGCATGATCAATACATCGTTGGGCAAGCCCAGTGCATAACTCAAACGGTTACTCATAATGGCGTGGTTGTGTTTCATGGTGAGCATAGCCTGATTCAGGTTTTTTATTTGTAATTCAGCTCTTATCACCTCATTGCGGGTTACCATGTCTTCATCGTACAGATTGACAATGTTTGCAAGTAGCTGTTCTGCCAACGTTTTATTCTGTTCGACTACCTGTAACTGATTGATTAGTTTTACAATATCGAGATAGTTCGATATAATTAGGAATTTAATATCCTGTATGTTATTTGTTAGGTTTAGCGCCGCGAGCTGCTGTTGAAGTTCAGCCATTTCTACTGATTTCTTGATGACACCTCCCTTATACAGGAGTTGTGAAGCCTGTATGCCATACGTATTTCCAAAGTGCGGCATCTCGACGGTCTGCAGTTTCGACCAGTCGGTATCCAAAACCAATGCATCTCCCAGATAGAACGCATTGGCCGAGAAAGTAGCAGTTGGTAGATGTTGCAATTTGGCCACCGTCACCTGCTGTTCGCCTGTTTGTACCTGCATCTCAGCTATTTTCAGTTGTTGATGGTTCTGTAGTCCCATTTCAATTGCCTTTTCGAGCGACAGTTGGTAGGGTGATAATTCCTGCGAAAACAGTGTAAGCGGGAATATGAGCAGGATTATTCCCAAGTAGAAAGATTTTTTACTGTACATCATTCTTTTAATTTTTATAAGTTGATTTGTTTCGACGGCAGGATTCGAACCCACATCTTTCCCTATTCGTATACGTATTGTATTACGAGGTTGCTCTGCTCTATTAAGCTACGTCGAAGAAGGCTGTTTCAAAATCAGAACCTGTAACCCAAGCCAAGACTAATCGTTTGATTCAGCATGCTTGCATTGTCTTTGTTTGCATTCAACGCATCTATGAATCCAATCTTGTAGGTTGCAGTGACTTGCATACGATTGCTAAGCTCATACCCAAGCATGGCGCCTGCACCAACATCCCAGCGTTGCATTTCGGATTTCTGACCGTTGTACTCTTTGTAAAGTTTTACGTCGTCCATCCCTTTGGCCTTATAACGAGCGTCAATGCCCAATCCGAGATAAGGGCCTGCACCGATAAAAGCCTTGCCACTCCCAAGATTAAATTGCCCAACGGCATACACAGGGAGTTCGACGCCGAAATATTGAAAATCCGTTTCATTGCCCGTCGATTTCACCTCCATTTTGGAATTTTTGAAATGCAGCAAAATTTCCGGCTGCAAGGCAAAATTCTCCCCAAACTCAAACTTGGTATAACCACCGGCTGTTACACCAAAACCCATCTTACTTTTCATCCCGTTCATATCGCTAAGGATGAAGTTCGACATATTGGCGTCAACCTTGATGCCACCTAATAATCCCTGTGCTGATGTTTGCATGATTCCCAGTCCCAACACACATACTACTGATAAAAATAATCTTTTCATTTTTTTGAAGTTTTAAAAGTTGATAATTAATTTGACACTGCAAAAGTAGGGCGGTTTTTTGAGGTAGGAATGGACAAAAACTCCCGATATATGGTTGATATATCGCATGTGCTTTATCATTGCGACATATAGACCAATAATACGAAATATCGCTGAGTTTTTGATGGTATCATGCAGGGTATTTTTAAAACAAGTGTGTTGTTTTTTTCACGAAAAGACAAAGAAAACTTTTTTTTCTCCGAAAAATTGCAATAGTTTGCAGAATTACTAATTTTGTGGCGTCGAATATAAACAGAGATAAATGAAATTGAATGTAAATAGAACGGATTGCAAATCCTATATAACGAACGTGAGATGTTTGAACGAAGTCAAAACTAAAGCTAAAGTTAAAACTGAAGCTGAAAATGAAAATGAAAAATGAAACCCAAAAACATTTTACCGCTCAACTGGCGAATCGAAATCGAAAACCTGGAGGTTGATTCGATTGATGATGACCTTATATTGCTTGACAAGCCAATCATTATCTCGGCTTTCAAATACCCTTTCAAGGTAGATGTGACGACGGCTATTATTTGCATCAAGGGAAAAACCGAAGGCTCCATCAATCTGAAACCATACACCACCGAAGGCCCATGCCTCATCACGGTATTGCCTGGCCAGATTATGGAGTATAAATCTGTCAGTGACGATTTTGAAGGGCTTTTCCTCATCATGTCTTCAAAATTCACAGAAAGCCTGATACCCAATACCGCAGAACGTTTGCCCTTGTTTTTTTCCGTTCGCGACAATCCTGCCATTCCTTTAGACAATGAAGCGCTTACAGGAATGATCGGTTATTTTGATATGCTAAAAAAGGTCATACGAATAAAAGACCACCCCTATCGCTTAGAGGTGTCGCGTCATCTGACATTGGCTTTTTTCTTTGGAGCAGGCGTTTACTTCCATGAGTCGGTAAATAACAGGACGCATTATGAACTGCTTGTCGAGAAATTTCTACATATATTAGAGAAGCACTACCGTGAACAGCGAGGCTTGGAATTTTACGCCAACAAGCTGTGTATTACCCCGAAGCACTTTGCCAAAGTCGTCAAGGAAACGACACAAAAGTCGGCAAACGACTGGATTGACGAACGTGTCACACTCGAAGCCAAAGCACTATTGAAGTCCACCAATTTGACCGTTCTGCAAATAAGCGAGGAGCTGAACTTTTCCGACCAGTCGTTTTTTGGAAAATATTTTAAGCGACACACGGGCATGTCGCCAAGAGAATACAAAGGGAAGGGGTGAAAATGGTTTTACGCTCCGTATTGCTTTAATAATTCGATTATTGCTTCCATATTCTTTTGACCACCTTTGAGATATACTAATTCGCCATTTTTGAATCGTTCCAGCATCGTTTCCGCCAGTTTCATCAGTTCCCCTATAGACGGATTTGCGCCATTTTCGAGCAGACATTGAACAACGCCGACATTATTATGAATAATGGCTCCCCGCAAAGGAGTCCCCTCTTTACAATAAGCATTCGGGTCAGCCCCGTATCTGAGCAGAATCTCCACAACTGATTTATCTACAGATTGTCTGACGGTACCATACAGTATGGGTGATATGGGAGGGAGCGTTCCAATTTCCGATGAAACATCTGCTCCATTTTCAAGCAAGCTTATCAGAATAGATGTGTCACCTCGAAAAATAGCATTATTCAAAGGTATCCCACCATTGTTTCCTCTAACATTAACGTTTGCTCCTCTTTCTATCAACAATTGTACGGAACACAAATCTCCATTACTGACAGCATATCCCAAAGGAGTTGAGGGAAGTGGATAAAGCATATCTTCATTGGCATCATACCCCTGATCCAATAAGGATTCAACCTTCTTGCAATTCTTTTCATCAATGGCTTGCAATAATGGGCCCAACTCGTCCCAGCTCCTTTTGTCACCCTGCGATTTTTGAACGATGAACCAACCAAAAGGCATCAAGCATAAGAGGCCGAAAATAAAGATTATTTTCCCAGATATTTTTTTCAAGCCTACAAAAAAAGAGATAATCAATAGAATGAATCCAATAATGCCTAAAGCAATAATGGTATAAATGAATAATAAAACATATCCCATTCCTTCCATTTGTAGATTTTTCTGGTTTTAGATTGTTATGCTGGCTATTTCGCCGAAAGAAGGGAGTTTTTTGAGCGACTCTGCGGGAGTTATTACGCCGGCATATATCTGTGCGGATAAAAGAACGCCTCCATGTGCGAAGATTGCTATTTTATTATATCCGAATGATTTTATCTCATTTAGAAATGATGATACACGCGCCAGTATGTCTTGATATGATTCACCATTGCGTGTGGAGACATGTAAGAAATCATTGTGCCATTCCTGTAGTCGTGGGTCTTTTATCTCGTCGAGAGCTTTCATTTCCCAGTCTCCCATGTACATTTCTTTCAGGCGGTCGTCATGTTGAGCATCGGGATATCCGCAATAGGAGGCCAATTTTACGCAACGACTCAATGGACTTGTATAAATAGCATCGAATGCGTGTTCTGAGAGGTTTTGTTTTACTATTTCCGCCTCTTGCTCGAATGACAGTTTCAGTGGCACATCGGTTTGCCCATAACAGATATTGCGGGGAACATCCACAGATGTGTGTCTAATCAGAAATATTTCCATAATCAGTTTAATGTTAAAATGTAAGATAGTTCGCACCGAAGAAACATTGCGCCATAACAATCGCTTGGATATCCCCAAATGCGCCTTTATCTATATAACGTACGAAATACCATGATTATTATGGGTGAGATTGCTCCGGTAGAAAAAATACGAATTACACATGCCGGTAATACTTTGTTTTGAAATTTAATTTTTTTTACTACTTTTGTCAATTACGAAGATATTGAACCGTAGTAATAGTGATGATTGAAGAGAAAAAAAGAACGAAGCCTGTGGATGTGAAAAGTCAGTTTTTGCGAGAGAGCCATCCCCTGGAGCCATTTCTTCCGGAAAATGCAAAGGCGCTGATGTTAGGGAGCTTTCCTCCTCCGTGCGAACGGTGGACAATGAACTTCTACTATCCTAATTTTCAGAATGATATGTGGAGGATATTCGGTTTGGTATTTTTTAATGATAAAAGTCATTTTATCACTCCCAACAGTAAGTCCTTTCATGAAAGCAGCATTCGCGATTTTCTTGTATCCAAAGGTATCGCGCTGTTTGATACAGCCGAAGAGGTTATCAGACATAAAGGAAATGCCTCCGATCAGTTTCTGGAAATTATCAAACCGGTGAATTTGAAATTGTTATTATCGAAAATACCGCATTGCGAAACAATAATTACAACAGGCCTGAAAGCAACTGATACGCTGATGACGATCCTTGAAGTTAATAAAACTCCTCCTGTTTGTGGATATGTGAACGCGCTTTCAGGAAACCGGATGTTGAAATGTTACCGAATGCCTTCATCCTCGCGAGCATACCCCAAGTCCCTTATAGACAAAGCAGAAGATTATAAGCATATGTTTGAAGCAATTGGTTTTGCTGAAAGGGCTGAGTAGTTACAAGCAATCTCCTGTTACGATTGTTATGGATAATTTACGGTGAAATAATCAGAAATATTTTGTATTACAAATAACTTATATTATTTTTGTCTCTCGAAAAATAACATTTACATGCAGGAGGATAAAGTAGCAAATAATAAAGGCGGATTCGGGACATTGGCGGTCTTTATGACCTCGATATCAGCTATTCTTGGCGCAATCTTGTTTTTACGCTTTGGGTTTGCAATTGGCACGCTTGGCTTCTGGGGAGCTATGGCTATTGTTTTAGTAGGACATCTGATTACAGTACCTACTGCCTTGAGATCGGAAGAGCTTGCAACGAATACACGCGTGGAAGGTGGTGGTGTTTATTTTATTATTTCCCGTTCGTTTGGGCTTAAAATCGGGTCGACGATTGGGATAGCCCTCTTTCTTTCGCAGACTATCAGTGTCGCTTTTTTTGTGATTGCTTTTGCGGAATCTTTTCAGTTCTTTTTTAACTGGATCCACAGTAGTTTTGGAGTCATGCTACCTAAGCAAATTATTAGTATACCTTCGCTTATTCTACTGGCTTATATTATTTTAAAACAAGGCTCCGGCTCCGGAATGAAACTGATGTATATTGTCAACGCTGTTCTGTTTACAGTTCTCTTACTTTTCTTTGTTGGCAAACCGATAGAAGCGGCCGAAGGTATTCCTTTTATTGCAGGCGATAACTTTACTTTTATCAATAGGGAAAACTTTTTCATCTATTTTGCCATTATCTTCCCTGCATTTACCGGAATGACAGCAGGAGTGGGGCTTAGCGGCGATTTGCGTAATCCCGGAAAATCCATCCCATTAGGCACCATGTTAGGTACATTTGCCGGTCTTATCGTCTATGCGCTGATCGTATGGAAACTGTCGGTTTCGGCCTCCCAGGCCGATTTGGTAGGCGACCAGATGATCATGTCGCGGATCGCTTTGTTTGGTGTTGTCGCTATTCCGCTCGGGCTTGGCGCAAGCGCCTTTTCTTCGGCTATTGGTCAGATAATGGTCGCCCCTCGTACGCTACAAGCTCTGGCCCTTGATAAAATGTTCCCTTTCAGCCGATTAAACGCATTCTTATCAAGAGGAGTAGGTGAATCGAAAGAACCGAGAAATGCTTCATTGCTAACATTTGTCATCGCTTTTGTTTTTGTTCTTCTGGGAGATATCGATTCGGTAGCAGGAGTAATATCAATGTTTTTTCTGATTACCTATGGTGCATTATGTTTGAGTTCATTTCTTAACCACTTTGGTTCGCCTCCCTCCTACCGTCCACGTTTCAAGTCAAAATGGTACTTTTCCTTTGCTGGATTTTTGCTGTCTGTATGGGTGATGTTTATGATCAGCCCGCTTTATACAATTTTATCATATGTGGTTATTGTTTTGATATACATTTATATAGAGCATAACAATAAGGACAGCAAAGGCTTGGTTAATATTTTCAAGGGAGCATTGTTTCAATTAAACCGACAATTACAGATTTACATGCAGAAGCATCAGTCGAGTATGGATAGTGAAGAATGGAGACCGGCGGCTATTTGCGTATCAACACATTCTTTTGAACGGGAGAAAATTCTGGAGCTTATGAAATGGATCAGCCACCAGCACGGTTTTGGCACCTACTTCCATTTGATTGAAGGTTATTACAGCAAACAAACGTATAAAGAATCGAAAGTTATTCAGGAAAATCTGATTGATAACCTTAGAGACCGCCGCAGCACGCTTTATATTGATACCATGATTTCCCCATCATACACCTCTGCTATTGCGCAGGTTATTCAGACCCCGTCAATTTCCGGTATGGAAAATAACATGGTTATATTTGAATATGACAAACGTTATCCGAATGAATTAGATAGTATTGTCAGTAATGTAAATCTGGTGCGTGCCGGAAACTTTGATGTCGGAATATTAGCAGTGTCAGAGCATTTCATGAGGGCTTCAAATGGAATTCATGTATGGATACGCGAATACGACGGGAAGAATACCAATTTCATGATCCTCCTGGGATATATTATTATGTCGCATCCGGACTGGAAAAAAAGTCACTTGAAAATATTTGTGACAAGCACGAAAGAAGATTTTAAAACGGTAAAAGATGAATTGGAAAAACGAATTGCAGCCGGACGACTACCAATCACACTCACAAACATAGAATTTATTATGATTGATGAAGACCATTCATTCAGTGATGTGGTTGCAACACATTCTGCACAAGCTGCTTTAACAATTATAGGCTTCCACGAAGACAGGATTAAACATGAGCCTGTCAAATTCTTCACCAATTTTAATGCCATCGGAGACATCTTATTTGTGAACACCTCTCAACCAAAAGAGATTGTATAATCATTTAATTTATATCACTTTAATGCCACATCCTCTGTGAGAGTTGTTTTTACGGTAAAATATCACACCCATTGGGGTGAAAAGGTTTTTATCTCCATTTCATCTGGCGATCATGACGCATCACCATTGCGTCGAGCAGCGCAATCTAATGATGCATCTGTTATCGAAATGCACTATCATAATGAGGATGAGTGGCGACTCGAAACGACCTTGCATGACTCCACTAAAAAAATTACCTATTATTATATTGTCGAAGATAAAAACGGTGTTCGAACAAAGGAGGATAGTGGGTTTTGCCACCATGTGTCATTCGATCAACCTGGCGATTCTTACTTACTCAACGATGACTGGCTGTCGAAACCAGTAGATAACACATTTTATACTTCGGCTTTCACCAAAAATCTTTTTGCAAGAGAACGGTTACCTGATAAAAAAAATAAGTCAGGGGGTGTCGGCCTACGGTCGCTTGATGCGTTGCAGAATTTGACATTTCGGGTACGCGCACCCGAAACAACACCCGACCAGATCGTTGCAATGGCTGGCAATCAGCCCTGTCTGGGCAACTGGAATCCCAACCATGCACCTCGTTTATCGGCTGACAATTTCCCACTTTGGGAAATACGGTTAAACACCCAGGATATTGTTTTTCCTTTGGAATATAAGTTTCTCGTAATCGATCGCGCAACCTGTCAGGTTTGTTCTTGGGAAGAGGGCGAAAACCGAATGATTCGTCAGCCACTTCTATCGGAAAGCCAGACTCAGGTTTCGAGTTTTGCGGCACAAGCTTACAAGAACGCTTGTGTTATTATTGATAATGACCGTATTCGATCTCCTCAGCTTGCATGGAAAATGTGCGGTACGGTTGTCCCAGTCTTTTCACTTCGTTCCGAACAAAGTTTTGGTATTGGCGATATAGGTGATCTCAAAAAGTTAATCGACTGGGCGAAAATTACGAATCAACATATCATTCAGATATTGCCGATCAACGACACCACCCGAACGCATACATGGAAAGACTCCTATCCATACAGCGCCATATCTATTTACGCGCTTCATCCGCTTTATATCAATACTGCCATGATGGGCGAATTAGACGATAAAAAAAAGGCTGCATCCTACCAACAAATCCAACAACGTCTGAATAAAAAAGAAACGGTCGATTATCCATCTGTTGAGAAGTACAAAACGGCCTATTGTCGCGACTTTTTTGGGCAGGTAGCGGATGATTTACACAATAACGATGATTTTCAAAAATTTATCACACAAAATAAAGACTGGCTGATCCCTTATTCCGCATTTTCATTCCTACGCGACAAGTATCATACGGCAGATTTCACACAATGGCAAGATGATGCATATTACAGCCCAAATAAAATGAAAATGCTTTGTCAGCCCGGAAGCGCCGCTTATAATGAATTTCAGTATTTGTTTTTTATACAGTATACACTTCACAATCAGATGGAGGCAGTCTTACGTTATGCACGCGATAATCGTGTGATACTCAAAGGCGACCTGCCCATTGGCGTCAATCGCGAAAGTGTGGAAGCATGGACCGAACCAGCCTATTTCAACAGTCAGGCGCAGGCTGGCGCCCCGCCCGATTTTTTTTCCCAAAAAGGGCAAAACTGGTCCTTCCCAACCTATCATTGGGATTCGCTGTGTAGGGATGGTTTTGTATGGTGGAAAAAACGACTTCATCATCTCCAACAATACTTCGACAGTTTTCGGATTGACCATATATTGGGTTTTTTCCGTATCTGGGAGATCCCAATAGACTATACGGAAGGTCTTTGTGGACATTTCAACCCGGCACTTCCCCTGCAAAAAAATGAAATCCAACAATATGGGCTTGTTTTCGATGAACAGTGGTTAATGCCTCGTATTCATAAAAAGTACCTTCCGGAATTATTTGGCGATCGTAACCTACATGACCTACCATCCTATCTTATTGCATGTGATGCCGAACATCTTACATTGAACGAGAACGTCGCTTCACAACGAAAAATAAATCACCTGTTCGAAACTAAAAAAGATAAAAAATCGCAAGCTATCAAAAATGGTCTGATGCAAATTGCCAACGAAGTCCTGTTCATGCAAGACCCATCCCATCCGGAGGGTTATCATCCGCGTATTTCGGCAGCTCAGTCTTTCAGATACAGAGAATTAACGAATGAAGAGAGGAGCGCTTTCGATGCCCTTTATCATCATTTTTTCTTTGAACGGCACAATGATTTTTGGAAACAGACCGCCCTGAGCAGGCTCGAACCATTATTGAAAAGCACGGAAATGCTCATTTGTGGCGAAGATTTGGGTATGATACCCGCCACAGTACATGAAGTAATGGCGTCTCTGCAAATATGCACCTTAGAGCTTGAACGTTTGTCGAAGACGGCGGATCATGAATTTACTGATTTAAAAAAGCTTCCGGTTCATTCCGTCTGCACGACTTCGACCCACGACATGAATCCCATTCGGGCATGGTGGGCAGCAGACAAAGAAAAAACACAACGTTATTACAACCATGTGCTTCG
>JGI994J12354_10004438_pt1 | contig 12603 bp, 22 predicted proteins | sample IntmicLarv3ML3BL_FD_12354 | JGI IMG/M metagenome (IMG submission 12354)
GTAGGTTCGAGTCCTACTCGAGGAGCCAACGGCCCGTTGGTCAAGCGGTCAAGACGTCGCCCTTTCACGGCGAAAACAGGGGTTCGATTCCCCTACGGGTCACCAATTTCACGCATAGTCCTTTTGGGATTTTTAAATAAATTTTTATGTCTTGTTTGGTTATTTCTAGGCGGTCAAGGAGATTCGCAATGAGGGCTCTGTTTATATCAGGGCTCTTTTTTATTTCTTCATAAATTGCATTTATGCTGTTTTCGAGTTCTAGGGGGTCAATTTTTTCATTTTGCGCTTTTCGCAGGGTAATTGCCTCAGAAAGTGATTCGGCGCTTTCGTGGGCTTCTTGTGCTTCTTTGGCGAGGTATGTGGCACCGCTGGCGATGGCTTCGGTGTAGGCATTTCTTTTTTTGATTAAAGCCTGGTGTTGTTTTTCCATTTTTTGAAGATCCGGTTCGATTGCGCTGGTGCTTTGGTTGGCTTTGGTAATCATGAGGTTTATAAATTCTTTTTTGTAGTTGTCTTCAAGTAAAATTTTCCAAAGTTCTTCGAGGATCATTTTGTCGAGTTCGTTGCAGCGGAGCTGGGGATTGCCGCAAGACTTGTCTTTGCCGTTTTTGCTCCGGTTACATTTGTAATAGTAGAGGTAGGAAGGCTCTTCAGCAGTTTTTGTGGTGGATTTTTGGCGGGTACCGCAATAGGTGGATCCGCAGCTGCAGTTGATATAGCCGGTCAGGAGATAGTCGGTTTTTCCTTTGATTCGGCGGGCTGTCATTTTCCTATTTTCCAGCATGGTTTGCACTTCCTTCCAGTCGGATTTTGAGATGATGGCGGGGATGGCATCTTCTATTTCAACGATGGGGGGATGGTGAGCCCGGCTATTTCGTGGGCTTTGTCGGCTGCTGCCTCTGGTTCGGCCGAAAATGTAGGTACCGCAATATTTGGGATTGGTCAGGATGTCGAAGAGAGAATTGCTCCGGAACTGGGAGCCTTTTTTTGTTCGGTATCCTTTCTGGTTGAGGGAATCACAAATTTCACGGTAGCTGTATTTTTGCAGTACCGAATCAAAGATAAATTTTATTGCTTCAGCTTCTTCCGGGATGATTTCGTAGCGTTTTTCTGAGTTGACACTATAGCCAAGCGGGGGAAGTCCGCCGTTGTGTTTGGCTTGAAGGGCGGTTTCTTTCATTCCTTTTTTGACTTCTTTGGCAAGGTTGGCGCTGTAATATTCAGCCCAGCCTTCAAAGATGGATTCGATTAGGGCAGATTCCGGAGAATCGTCCAGGCGCAATTCAACGTATTCAATCTTTACATTGGCTTTCCGGAGTGAACGCTTGTGGATGGCGGAGTCGTAGCGATTTCGGGCAAATCGGTCTATTTTGTGGACGATAAGCACGTCAAAGAGACCTTCCTGGGCATCGGTGAGCATTTGCTGGAAGGCGGGTCTATCATCGGTACGGCCGGAGAGTGCTTCATCGGCGTATTCTTTTATTACTTCATAGCCTTTTGCTTTGGCGTATTCATGGGCTGCTCTGAGCTGGGCGGTGATGGATTCTTCTCTTTGGTTGTTGCTGGAAAACCTGGCGTAGATTACGGCTTTCATGGTGTAGGCTCCTTTGATTTTTTAATCGTCTTTTTTTAGGAATGAAAAAATGCCCATAATAGGTAGACCTACAATAAATAATATCCAAGGTAAAACAATAAACAGTGAATTGAATACTGCAAGGTTATAGAGCGTGGTGTCTATTAAATCTCTTTGGGGAAAGAAATAGCTTCGTACTGCAGAAGTAATTAGAAAAAGCACAATAAATATCCAAGAATCTTTTCCCGCAAGTAAAGGAAATAAGCCAATCCCCAAAATAATAATTGAGATGACCGCAAGGAAAGTGGAATCAAAATATAGGTAAAGTCCAAGAAAAATAAAACCGGGAAATGCGAGCATAGTAAAAATCTCCTTTCAAATTTACAGAAATAGTTATTTTTATGATGAGCTACTTTGATTTTGATTAATTTTAATTGTTGTCTAAAGTACTCAAAAAGTCGGTGAAGTGCACTGAATTTAAGAATTGGTTATGAGTTTGCTGCAACTCATTAAAGGTAGTAAATTCAGTTTTTTTAGTCGTGATATAGTAAAGCCTATTTTCATAGATTACATAGGTAAATGCTAATGCTTGCTGACCTTTAGGTTTTCCGACAAATTGAATCCCAAGTGTTTCACTTACAGGTACAAAGACGATTTCGTGAATGATGTCTTCTTCGCCTACTTCTTGATATTGAGCTTTGATAATTTCTCCTTGTTCTTTTTTTGAGCGAAGATGAAATGGGGTTTCTTGTATATGGTTCCATCTAATTGTATGAGAAATGTTTTTTGATGGTGAAGAGAAGGCAACATAGTCATTAAAATTATGGATGTGATATCCAGCAGGAACCATCACTGTATAATTTTCTTTCCAATTCCCAAAGAACGCTGCGTTGGCAGTCGAGAAGGGGAGTAGTAGAAAAATTGTGAGTAGTAATAGGAACGAGAAAAAGCCGCCTTTGATTGGGCGGCTCTTTTTTTGTTGAGGAATTAGATTTGACATAAGAATGCTCCTTTTATTTTAAGTATCGTTGGAAGGCGATGGCTTTGCCGATGATTTTGATGTTGTCACAATCGTTTTTTGTGTAAATGATGGGTGGAAATTCATGATTTTCTGAGATGAGCTGAATTGTGTTGTCGGTTTGGTAGATTCTTTTCAGGGTAGCTTCGCCGTCAATAAAGATGGCGGCGATTTGTCCGTTCTCTACTTGTGGTTGTTGGTGGATGAAAACAAGATCGCCGTCATTGATTTTAGGAGACATAGAATCTCCTTTGATTCGTAGGCAAAAATCGGCTTTGATTTTCAGATCGCATTCGATGTATTCTTCAGCTTCTTCTTTTGCCAGAATAGGCACACCTGCGGCGATCGTTCCGAGTAGGGGTACTTTTTTTGTGTTTAATGGCATGATACCCGGAATGTCGAATACATTGAAAGATTCTTCTTCCCAGCCCATCAGGTATCCGGGAGTTGTTTTTAATGCTTTGGCAAGTAATTCAATTTTGTCTAGCTTCATATTATCAATTTCGCCAGTTTCCCATTTTCGTACTGTACTTTTTCCAACACCTACCACAACAGCGACTTCTTCAAGAGTTAGCTCTAATTTTTTTCGTAAATGATGAATTTTATCTTTTAATTCCATACGTTATTCCTATCCTTTTAGTGATTTTATAATATCATTATATCTGCTGTGTATCTTTAAAGCAACAAAAAGTGTCGTAAAAGGGTTGACATCTAAAAAATATATGTGTAATATTAAAAGTGTCTTAAAAGACACTTGGAAAAAGGGGGTGTAATGATGGACGAAAAAATGCTAAAAGCAGAAATGGCATTAAAGGGATATTCAATTAGCGGGCTAGCTACAGAGTGTAATATGAGTCGTAGTGCTTTAATTAGGAAAATGAAAGGTCAAACGTTTTTCACTACCAATGAAGTAAATAAAATTATGGAAGTTTTAGAAATTGACTCCAAAAAAATGATAGATATTTTTTTTGAACCAAAAGTGTCTTAGAAGATACAAATTGAGAAAGTGAGGGGTTTTTGTGAATCAGTTGGAGCAGGTTTTTTATTTTGAGGAGAATCCGGTGCGGTCGGTGATGGTTGAGGGGGAGCCGTGGTTTGTGGCTAAGGATGTTTGTCGGATTTTGGAATTGGGTGATACGAGGCAAGTAATTGAACGGCTTGAGAAGGATGAGTGGTATTTAATACCAGTCGTTGATTCCATGGGTAGGAAGCAAAAAACTTATATTGTGAATGAGTTTGGGTTGTATTCGCTGATTTTGGGGAGTCGTAAGAAGGAAGCGAGGATTTTTAAGCGGTGGGTGACTCACGAGGTGCTGCCGAGGGTAATCAAAACCGGTACTTATGGCGGTGCGGGGTGGCCGGAGTATAAGGCTGCTTTGAAAGAGTCTTTGAGGGAGAATGAGGATTTGCTTTTGGAGAATCGGGAGCTGCGGGAATTGGTGGAGCAGTATGAGGGGATTTTTTCGGATGGGAAAGAGGTGCTTTTTAAGGTGGCAGGTCTTTTGTCGAGCCGGGCATTTAAGAAGCGGGAAGAGCTGGAGAATAAGCGGTGGCTTCGGGTAACGAGCTATAAGCGGGATGGCTTGGTGGTGCAGTCGCTGAAGGAGAATAAGGGGTGAGAAAGATGGAGCAGGAAGAGGTTGTTAAATTTGGCCGGAAGGTAACTATTCATTATAGCGAGGTTTCTTTGGAGGCCGGTGATGCGTTGGTGAGGGAGTGCTTGGGGAATATTGTGGATCTTATTTTTGAGGATCCGAATTTTGAGCAGATTTTGAGAAAGGAGAGAGCCTGAGATGAATGAGGATAAAACTTTGCGGGAGATTAATAAGCGCCGGGTGGTGCGGCGGTATCCGGTCAAGGAGAAGGTGCGGCGATGGTGTGGGGAATATTTTGGGATTTTGCTGTGGAGTATGCTGCTATTCATGATGGGCTTTGGGTCGGGGGTCTTGTATACGCTGATTCGTCACCAGAGCTTAATCAATGATGTGCTGGAACAAGTGAAATGAAAAAGCCCGCTCTGAAGAAGCGGACTTTTTCTAAAGTGATTATGTAGTTTATAGCCATTATAGCGGATAAAGCGTGGGGGGTCAAAGAAATGTTGATTGAAGTGACTTTGCTTGGTTGTGATGGGGGCAAAAGGAAGCGGAGTTTTTTGGTAAGTCAGATTAAGTCTTTGGAGATGAATATTTTTGAAAAAACTTTGATTGGTACGGATCAGGGACTTTTTCCGGTGGAAGAGTCGGCAGAAGAAATTTTGCGGAGATTCGGAAAGAAATTCCAGATGGTGATGTGTCCGCATTGTCTTAGAGAGGTGGCAGCGTTGGAGCGGTGTCCGGTGTGTAATTGGGAGCTGAGGGATGAAAAGGGGCGATATGAGCAGCCTTCACATGAACTTGGCTTTGCTGAAGGTGGGGATTTTGTATGAGTAGTAGTGAGCGGAAATATTTGGCTCAGATCCGGGGGTTGGATCAGTGGCTTAGGGCTCATGGGAATTTGGCGAAGCTGAGTATTTCGGCTCGGGGCGCATTGGTGGGGATTTATGGGATTTTTGATCGGGCCGGTTGGCCGGATGTGTTGGAGATGAATGTGGATGATTTTGCGGCGATGCTGGGGATTAATCGGCGGACTTTTCTTTCGGTGCAGGGGGTTTTGGTGGAGCTTGGATTTTTTGAGGTGATTCCGGGAACCGGTCAGCGGCCGAATGGGTATCGGCTTCAGCTTTTTAGTGAGCCTGAGCGAGGGGCGGATGAGTTGTGCCGGTCGGCGGGATTTGTGGGGATTGTGGCTTTTTGGTCGGCTGCGGGGCTGCGGGTGAATGATTATGTGGAGCGGATTTTGGCGAAGGTGCTGCGGCAGATTGGGCCGGAAAGATTGGCCAGGGGAATTTTGGAGCTTCATAAAGAGGGGAGGCTTTCGGTGGATGAGATACAAAGAAGAGCTTTCTGGAACGGAGATTTCGGAGAACCTGAAAAAAATGCAAGAGCAGCTGGGGGCGAGGGGGATACAGATTACGATTTTGGAGTCCTCTCAGCGGATGAAGATCCTGCGGAGTGAGCTCAGTGAGGTGCTGCCGAAAGAGGCGGCGAGGATTCCGGAAGATCTGCTGCATGAAAAGGAAATGGATGTGAGCCGCTTTTTGGAGCATATCCAGGCTTGTCGGAATTGCCCGGGGGCGGAGCGGTGCGAGATGGGCCAGTGTAGACCGGCGCTAATTTTCCATGAAGAGGACAGATATTTATATTATGCCTCGAGTCAGCGGTGCGACTTTAGTAAGGTGGTGGTGGGGCAGCGAAAGGCGGAGCGACTTTTGAAGGAGTGTCGGCTGCCGGCGGCTTTTCGGCATATGGTTTTGCGTAAATTTGAGGGTCATGTGTCGGCTCGAAGTGCTTTAAGGAATGCGAAGGAAGTGGCTGCGGGGAAGGGAAATCGGGGGCTTTTTCTGTATGGGAAGCCGGGTCGGGGAAAGACTCATTTGGCGGTGGGGATTTTACAGGATAGATTGAGCCGGAATCTGCCGGGAATTTATGTGACGATGGTGGATTTGATGCGGCAACTGAAGGATTTTGATAAAGGGAAGCCGAGTGAGCTTTTGGAGCTGGTGAAGAATACTCAATTTTTACTGCTGGATGATATGGGGGCGGAGCAGGGCTCTCATTATGAGTTGGTTCGCCTTTTTGAGATTATCAATCACCGGATGAATGGGATGAAGAGTATGGAGAATCCGGAGGGCTTTGTGACGGTGATTACCAGCAATTACAGTCCGGCGGAATTGGCAAAGAAGATGAAGGTGCCTGAAGATCCGGAAGCGGGCAAACGAATCGTGAGCCGAATCGCTGAGATGTGTGTGCGGGTGGAAGTCGGTGGACCGGATTATCGGATGGCTCGGGTGGCGAGTCCAATTTGAAAAAGAAAGGTGGGTGAGAGGCATGATATGGGGCTTGGTGCCGTGTTGGAAATTTAAGGAAACCAGTAAGGAAGAGCAGCTGGCCAAAATCAAAAGTGAGGTCGGCGAGGTGGCTGAGGCAATGAAAGCCGGTGATGATGAGGCGGCGGTGGAAGAAATTATGGATGTGATGGTCTGCTGCATGACGATGCTGCGGGTGCATTATCGGGTGTCTTGGCGAAAGATTAAGCTGCTGATCCAGAAAGTGAATCAAAAAAATAAGCGCCGGGGCTACCATCTGAAACATTAGGAAAGGTGGGGGAAGTAGATGATGCAGGTCTATCGGAAGAAAATTGTGAAGGTGGAAGCGGTTGAATTTGCGGGAACTCGGGAGCAAGCGAGGGAGCTTTGTGAGGTCTATTTTGGGGAGCTTATTTTTAAGGGGATTCAGTATGATCATATATTTGTTTTTCATACTGCCAGGGAGATTATCCGGCTGGTGGAAGGGGATTACCTGGTAAAGATAGGAGCTCTCTTTTTTTCTTGTACGAAGGAAAAATTTGAAGCGGAGTATATTTTGGCGGCTGAGGCTGCAGATTAAAAGAAAGATGAGGGATTTGAAAATGACAAAGGAGCAGATGAGAAGTAGAAAAACTTATTGGGTGCGGAAGGTAGCTATGCAATCAATGCATGCAACAACAATCCAGCGGCATCAGGTGGCAGCTTTAGAGCAGGGGATGAGGCTGATAAGTGCAGCAGTGCCTGCAGTGCGAAAACGGCAGAAGGTCTGACAAAATGGATCAGGAGAAGATGGCAGAGCTACTGAGAGTGGAGCAGTTTGCTGAGATTCAAGATTTTTGCTTTGAGATGCAGGAAGATCTGGCGGAGATTTTGGAGATGCCGGTGTTGGATTTGCTGATCGAGGCTGCAGATTAAATGAGGGGGGATTTTTAGATGGAGCAAAAAGTGTATGTGAGGTTTATGTCTAAGTCGAACATTAAGTGGCATGGGGAGATTGTGAAGGTTCATAGTAAGGATCATGGGGTCTTTTATGATATTCGGGTATCGCCGGAGTATGTGCAGAAAGAGATTCCCAGTAAAAATATCACTGAATTTTATACGGTAATTTCAGAAAAAGAGGCTTGGGAGCTGATTCCGAGGCGGGAGATTAGTCATTTTGATCCGTGTTGAAAGAAGTTAATTAGTGGCGGAAGAATTAGATTTAGCTATATGGCAGAAATAGAAGTAATAAGCAAATAGGATGCCAGACACAATGCTTAGTGCAAGAACTCCGCCTGAAAAATTATGGAGTGAGATATGGTAGATAATGATTGTGAACAAAGAGGCAAGAACGGCAATTTGGGAAATGATTTTTAAGGGAAATGCTTTATTTAGAGAAGGTGGATTTTTGAGAAAAAAGCTTATCAGCGTTTTGAGGACAGCCAATATAAGTGCACCTAAAAGATAATCCGGTTGAGAATTATAAAAATATTTTTCTATAATTATAAGAATCGATAAAACGTAAGGGAATAAAAGCACTATAAGAAGATCGCTAATAAGTAAAATATTATCGGTGGAAGTGCGCTTTTTCCAATTTTCTTTTAAGGTTTCCAGAATTTTTTTCATATGTTGTGTGATTTTCATGGGTAATTCCTCCTTAAATTTGATGGGTTTATTGTAACAGAAAGTGGTATCAGCTGAAAAATTTGGATAAGGGGAGATGAAAGTGACTTTTTTGGATGGGATAAATGCGGGGCTGCCTTTTGCTCAGGCTTTGGCGGAAGGGCGGCCGAATCTGTGCCACGAGCTCACGAAAGAGGTGCTGGTGCTGCTTTTTAAGAAGCGGCTGACGATTGGGCAGATTGCTCTGGGTTTTGATGTGCGGACTGATTTTGTTGTACAGCAGTGCCGGGAATGTGGGATTCGTACCGGGTCGGTAGCTCCGGATGAGACAGTAGCCCGGCGGAAAATGACGGTGCTGGAAGGTGTTCAAAATGGAATGGAACTGAAGCGGGCTTTAGAGGTCTGCAAGAGTACGCCGAGGACTGCAGCGACTGAGGGGATTTTGGAGTGGCTTTGTCGGGAAGGCTTTTCTGAAGGAGAGGTGGCGCTGATTTTCGGGGTGTCTGCAGCGGTTGCTAAGCGATGGCTGAATAAATTGGATGTGGGTGTTCCGGAGGCGCATGAGCCTGAGCAGGTGAAAAAGAATCCGGAAAAAATGGTGGCGAAGGTGGCGGATTTGTTGGTTGCCGGGAAGAGTAGTGGGGAGATTCATCATGAGCTGGGAATCAAGCATCCGGGAGCGATTGCTTATATTAGATTGGCTAGAAAAAAACTCCAGGTAGTGCCTTCAGTCGCTATTGAAGATGAGCCGATGACGGAGCCAGAGGAAGCGGCTAGTGAGGATGAAGTGCTGTCTTTAGGGGATTTTTTGGATGGCTTGGAGTGGGAAGGATTGGAGCGGCCGAGCCAGGCGCCGGGTCAGGTGATTAAAATTTCCGGTACCCGGATTTATTTTCCGGCGGAGCTTCTTCCGGATGCAAAATTTCTTCAGGTGGGAACCAGTACGGATGGGTTGAAGGTTGCGCTGCGCCGGGTGAATGTGGGGCGGCAGGTGTCTAAAAATCATATTTGGCGGTCGGTGAATGCGATAAAAATTGTGAAGCTATATCGAGGGCTTCTTGGAAATAGGACTTTATATTTTGAGATCATTCATGCTGAGGATCAGCTGATCGTGGGTAAGTTTATTTGAGGTGTGGGTGATGGAATGTCGATTGATTTTAGGGAAGCTGAGGCAATCGTGGAGCAGCATCTTCGCTTGTATTATGAAATACTGAAGGAGCTGCGGATTGAGAATATGGAGCGGTCAACTCCAACAGTAGGCTCTTCCCTCGGGGGGCAAGGCAGCGGCAGTCGAGGGCCGGGGAATCCGACTTTGGGTCAGGTGCTGAAGGCGATGGGGCCGGTGAAGCAGATTGAGATCCCGGTGCGGATTGTGATGCAGCCGATTGGCAATAACAGGCTGCGCCAAGTCCGGCTACCGAGCTATGTGGTAAAGCGACCGGCAATTTGGCTGCTGCTGATCCGTAGGATTCAGGATCTTTTTGTTGGGCTTCCGGAAGAGCAGGTGCTGGAAGAGTATTTTTTTGAGCATCGGTCACTTCGGGATGCGGCTGCTATTTTGGGGAAATCGAGGGCTTCGGTGCTGGCGGATGTGAAGAGGATTGTTTATGTGGGGATTGGGTTGGCGATTGCGGGGGAATTGGTGTGAGGAATGGCGGCTGTAGGAAGGGAGTGAGTCGATGGATAGCTGGAATGATTGCTGGGCGGCATTGTGCGCTTGTATTTTAAATCCGAGATTATCCACTCCGGAATTAGGATTTTATGCAATTCAAGATTTTTCAAAAGTGAAAAATTTAAGGATTGAGGTAAGCGAAAATCCTCTTGAAGTGCTGGAGCTGCCAAGAGGTGCTGATGCTGATGGAATTTATCCGGAAACGATACAGTCTTTACGAAATGAGGGATATACATGGGTAGAAATAGCACAAATTTTATACCCAGGGCGAACGATGGCAGAGTATTCTCGGATAAAGCATCGAGTATATGCTAGATTGCGGCGATATAAGGGGAGATGATGGGAATGAATTATGAAAGACAGGTTGCCGCTTTTCAAGCACTCCTTTTAAGTGGGGTAGAAGGCTTTAAGTATAGTGATGTAGCGTTGATGCACTATTTGATGTATAAAACTTATTTGGGCGGCCAGGGCTTTTATTTAAAAACTAGATTCAAGCAGAGGTTGATTGAAGAATCCGGCATGGATTTTAAGACTTTTCGTAAGTCGCTGGAGCGATTGAAAAAGAAAAAAATGATTGTAGAGCTTGGGGATGGGAAAGAGATTTATATGCTTAAAATCGTGAAGCTGTACTTGTAGGGAGTCATGGCAGAGCTAGATGTGTAGGAAGGGAAGGGGTGAGATGAATAAATAGTATTCTATGATATAATAAATTTAATAACTATGGAGTGGTAGGTGAATGATGAAATATTTAGAGTTTAAAATTGAAAACTACAAAGGGATTATTGGGCCTTTAATTGTCAAAATTGATTCTAAAAGGAGCTTAATTCCTTTAATCGGAATGAATGAGTGCGGAAAAACAAGCGTTTTGAAAGCAATTTTGTCTTTTAGTTACTTCAATGATAGTTTGTCTCCGAGCTACAAGCATTTAGTTGATATTGAAAATTTGTATAGTCTTGATGTTGAAAATTACAGTCCACAAATATCTGCAAAAATTGAATTAAATAAAGATGAATTTGTAGATATATTAGAAGAATCTGTTGCAGAGTTTTTACTTGCCTACAATGATAAAAAAGTAGACTCTGCGAAAAAAAAGGAACGAGATATTTTTTCGCCAGAATATTGGAAGAAAAGGAAAAGAGATGAATGCATTGAAATAGAGAATCTCCATGTAATAGATGTTGTGCGAAAAATTAATGACACATTACCTAAAGCTCCAAGATATCATGGAACATATGAAATAGAGGAATGTGAGTGGATTAACCTATTTCTAAATCCAAAGCTCCCTAGTCCATTAAAAACAGAGGTGTATAAACGCATTGCTTCTAATCTGGCATACCATTCACCTCGAATTTTATATTTCGATGACTTTCAAGATAATGTTGCCAATGAAATAGATATTACAAAAAACGGATACTGGCAGTCGGTGCTGAATGTTCTTTTTTCTAAAACTAATAAAAGCTATTCGCTGGAAACATTTTTAGAAATAGATGACTCTAGAAAGAGAGATTCTGTATTGGATGCAGTTAATGCGTATCTAAATAGTGTTTTAACTGAAGAATGGAAGAAATTACGCACAGACACCGATAATGCTGACATACTAATTATAGAATTAAGATACCATGAAAGAATCGGAAAAGATGAGGATGGGCAAGAAATTCCAGAAAAAATTATTGAAACAAGAGTTGTTGAAAATAGACGACATTTCAATGTGAATGATCGTAGTAAAGGTTTTTATTGGTTTTTCAATTTTGTTATGAAGTTAGAGTTTAATCCAAGTGCGGATCGAGAAAGTAAGGAAGGGCAAGAAATCCTTTATCTTCTGGATGAACCTGGATCCTACTTGCACGCAGCTGCTCAGATGAAACTTTGCGAAAAATTGCAAAAATTATCTGAAACAAGTTGTATAATATATGCAACTCATTCTCATTATCTTTTGAACCCTGCTTATATACCAATAAATAATGTTCAAGTAGTCAAGAAAGCTGACAATCAAATATTAATGGAATCAGTTTACAAATATTCGGAAGGGAAAAATCGTGATACTGCTCTTCAGCCGCTGCTTGATGCGTTGGATGTTCCTAAATATATTGATCGAATAGTCGAGGGACAAAAAATATTAGTGGCGGAAGGCATCACAGAATATTACGCATTTATGCTCTTTTCAGATGTGCAAGAAATTACCATATTACCAGCCGCCGGTGCATCAAAAGCGAAGAATTTGGTACCTTTTTTAATTGGTTTCGGCGGAGATTTCAGAGTTCTTTGGGATAATGACAGGACAGGAAATAATGCATTGAGAGATGCTCAAAAAGACTACGGTGATGATGTTGCAAGATGCCATTTTCGGCAGTTGCCAAAAGAATCAAATGAATTAGAAGAATTAATAACTGAAGAAGATTGGGCTTTAATTAAGAACGAATTACAAGAAGTATCTCATCTGGATAGTGATAAGAAAATACTTTTGAGAGATTTATTTTATTTTGACCGAAGAGGTGATATTGTTGAAAAAGTTTCTCAAAAAACAAAAGATAATTTTAACGCTGCTTTAAAAGCGTGTTTCGATTAAAGATAATAAGCCTTTAAATTCAATAGGTTTTGCCATTTGGCCAGCTCCGTGATGGGGGTGGTTTATTTGGCTTTGAGGGGGCGGGAAGTCTTGATTTCGCTGGGTTTTGTTGTTAAAAAAAGTTTTTCCGGTAGAAGGAGTTTTTGAAAGTGAGGCGAATGACTTTTAGACTATACTATAATAGGCTTATAGGGTTAAGGGGGGTCTGGGGGGATTTTTGTAGTGCATTTTGTGGTGTAAATATTACACTAAGAAAAGTGTTGATTTT
>JGI994J12354_10004439_pt1 | contig 12601 bp, 12 predicted proteins | sample IntmicLarv3ML3BL_FD_12354 | JGI IMG/M metagenome (IMG submission 12354)
GTACAGGGCGACTGTGCGCCCTGCGTGGCTATTTACGTGTTACTATAATATAGCCGTCCCTTGCGCTGCAATGTTTTCATTTATGCCGTAAGTGAGCCGACAGCCATGCTTTTTAATAGGCTTCTTTCTCAAGCCCTTTTATAGCATAGCAAAGGTGTATGCTTCATCGGTTTTGTGAAGCGATGAAATAAAGCAAAAAATAACCGGCAGGGAATGGAGCAATCCAATTCCCGCCGGTTTTAGTAAACATATTCAAAATTCCCGCTTCGATTATCTTAAGCGCGCACAGACGCATACCCTTTTGCCCGTGCCATGTGTTTATCGGTATATATAAAGAAATACAGCAGCACACCGACCACCACACCCCCGACAAAATCAATCACAGAATGCTGCTTGATAAAGAGGGTCGACAGGCAAATGGCCACGGTGGTGATCCCGGTTAAGATGGATATAATGGCGTACCGCACGCGCCCTGCGTTGCGGTTATATGTAAGAATGGCGCAGGTTGTCCCGATCGAGTAGATGACGTGGATGCTTGGTGCCGAATTAAACGGGGTATCGTTTTGGTATAGGTGCATCACCAGCTGGCTGCATATATCCGTGCCCAGCGCATACGGCCGCAAGTGCTGCCCGTTTGGCAGCAAGGTAAACACCACACAGGCCACGCACATCCCGGCCGACAGGTAAATGGCAATCCGGCGGAAGGCATCACGCGATTGAAAGAAGAAGAACACCGCCGTGCCCGCCACATATAAATACCATAGCACATACGGCACAACAAACCCCGGCACAAACGGTATCAAATCGTCAAACGGGGTATACATATAGTGTTCGGGGCGAAGTATCGTTTGCTCCAGCACATAAAACCAAACCCCGCACAAAGCCAGCGGCAGCAACATAAGCCAGTTTGATACGCCGTCAAGCCGCTTGTGTAAATATTTTACATGTTTCATTTTTAATCACCTCATGGCGCGGTTGCGCCGTTCCTTTGTATAAGTACCTCTATCATGTACGTAAAACATTTGCAGAAGTCTTACCCCGGCCCAACCGCCGCGCAGGCGCGGTTCCACGCCGTTTGCACCTCGTTTTGCCGCGCGGGCGCCCCGCCGTGGTATTCCAACAGTAAATGGCATATTCCATCAACGGTTGCCGCGCGCAGACAGCGCGTGAAGTAGGCCTCTTCCGTTTCGGTAGCCTGTTTGACAGACGTGCCGTAAAATATCTTTCCTGCCGCTGCTGTCATGCGCAGGATTTCGTCCATATCATGCATGTCGGGATTGCCGAAGTTAAGGCCATACGCCAATGGGTGCGCCAACACCTGCGCAAGCAAATGATCATTGCGCCCGCAGTAGTGGATGTATCCGCCCTTGGTGTGGCTAAGGACGCGGCTTGTGTAAGGCATTACAAACTCGTCAATATGTTCCGCCCCTACCAAAGTGGACGTGTCCTCACTGATTTTGAAACCGCCCAAGGCGCGCGGCATCACCAAGCCGTTGTAATGCGCGATATACTCGCTTGAGCGGGGCATGATTTTCAGGCATTCATCCACCCCCAGCTCGATTGCGTAACAGCACAAATCCAGCAAATGATGCATCAGCTCAGGCTCATCATACAAATCGTAGAAGAACGGATCTCCATATACAATATGTGCCAAATCAAACGGCCCCTGCAAATCCAGCGGGAACACAAACGCCCCCGTACCGTCGATTTTTGCGGCCTCGTTGGCCATGTGATCCAACGCGGTCCTAAATTCGTCGGTAATCACAATGTGTTTTTCCCGCAGGGCGGCGATGGTGTCCTTTGTTAAGTGCGTTGTCACCCAAGGCATTTTGTCGTCCTCAAACAGCATCGGCACAATGCCGGGAAACAGGCTTGCAAAGATGCCGCAGCCCATATTTGCCCGTATAGACGGCACCGCTTCCATCCCGCCGTTGACGGCGCAAACCATGCTTCGCATCCCGCTAAGAAGCATTTTATCTGCATCGAAATGCACCTCTGACGGCGTAAACACGGGGAAGCGCGCCGCTTGCGCCTCCGTCAGCCCCATGGACAGAAGCAGCGGATGCTTGGCGGGCCTGCGCCGCTCCCAAACGGCGTGCTGGCCGGCAATAGAGCGAGCATAGTCGCCGGTGACGGTTTGGTATAATTCCTTGTATATGTCCTGTTCCTGTGTGTTCATGTGTGCGCCTCCTAAGCGGGGTCATCGTTTTTCACAAACTTAATAATATCAGAAATTTCACAGTCCAGCAAGTGGCACAAGTCGTCCAAGGTATTGGTAGACACTGACATATTTTTGCGTAGCCGTTGTACCGTGCCATTGCTCATGCCATGCTTGACGCGCAATGTGTAAGTAGTAAAGCCTTTTTCTTTCATGGTTTGCCATAATGGCTCATATGTAAACATGGATTGTCCTCCTTAGGCTTTTTACAATTTTCCCCAATTCATTTGAAATGGGGGTTGCATATAACCATTATGGCCGCTATAATGGACATAGAATATGGACGAAAATTGTCCATTCAAAAGATAAGGAGGTATAGTATGACAGACTATAAAAAGATGTATTTTGAACTCGCAGGAAAGGTTGCCGATGCAGTTGAGTTATTAACACAAGCGCAACAGGAGAGCGAAAAGGAATATATGGAGAGCGAGGAAACAAGGCCGATTTGGTTTACAACGAAGGGAAATGAGGGGGACAAGTAAAATCGCAATCGTGGTTGAAATCAAATAGCCTCCATGGTACAATGAATCCATAAAGAATCCATCCCCAAGGAGGCAAAAAAATGGCATACATTCTAGGTATAGACATCGGCACCTCAGGTACCAAAACGGTACTCTTTACAGAAACAGGCACAGCAATCGCTTCCCACACCGTGGATTACCCCCTCTACCACCCCGAAAACGGCTGGGCAGAGCAAGAGCCGGAGGACTGGTGGAACGCTGTTTGCGCCACCACCCGCGCGGTGCTAGCCCAAGGTGGCATCAAGGCTGAAGAGGTAAAGGCCATTGGCCTGTCCGGGCAGATGCACGGGCTTGTGATGCTGGATGCCGGGGGGCAGGTTCTGCGCCGCTCTATCATCTGGTGTGACCAGCGCACCGGCAAAGAGTGCGAGGAAATGACAGGCATACTTACCCGCGAGCGGCTTATCGAAATCACGGCGAACCCCGCCCTTACGGGATTCACAGCATCCAAAATCCTGTGGGTGCGCAATAACGAACCGGCAGTCTATGAAAAATGCCGCCACGTCCTTTTGCCTAAGGACTATATTCGATACAAACTAACGGGTGAATTTGCCACCGAGGTGTCTGATGCTTCGGGGATGCAGTTGCTTGATGTGCCTAAGCGGCAATGGTCGGACGAGGTGTTGTCAGCCTTGTCTATCGATAAAACCCTGCTGGGTAAGGTGTACGAATCCGTTGAGGTCACGGGCGTGGTGCATACGGAAGCATCTGCCGCAACGGGTATTGCCGTTGGTACGGTGGTAGTCGGCGGAGCGGGAGATAATGCCGCCGCCGCCGTCGGCACAGGCACGGTGCGAAACGGAAGCGCCTTTGTTACTATAGGCACGTCGGGCGTGGTCTATGCGCACACAGACAAGCCTGTCATCGACCCGCTTGGGCGTGTGCATACCTTCTGCTGCGCGGTGCCGAACGAGTGGCACGTTATGGGCGTGACGCAGGCGGCGGGGCTGTCATTGCAGTGGTTCCGCGATAATTTTTGCCAAGCCGAGAAGGAAGCCGCCAAAGGCATGGGGGTTGACCCCTACGAGTTGATGACCGCCGCCGCCGCACGCATACCCATTGGGGCGGAGAGGCTTTTGTATCTGCCGTATTTGATGGGCGAGCGTACGCCGCATCTGGACCCGGATTGCCGTGGTGTATTCTTTGGGCTGTCCGCGCTCCATACCAAAAGCCATATGCTCCGCGCGGTGATGGAGGGTGTGAGTTATTCGTTAAACGATTGCCTCGGCATTTTGCGCGGCATGGGTGTGGCGCCGGAGGCGCTTATCGCTTGCGGCGGCGGCGGCAAAAGCCCGTTCTGGAGGCAGATGCTGGCGGATGTTTGCAACTGCGGCATTAAGACGATTCACGCCTCCGAAGGGCCGGCGTTGGGTGTGGCGATTTTGGGCGCTGTGGGCGCGGGGCTGTACACAAGTGTGGACGAGGCATGTCAAGCCATTATAAAGGAGAACACGGTGTCTGTGCCTGTGGCGGGTGATGCGAGGCAATACGCCAAGATGTACGAGATGTACAGGGGGCTGTATCCCTGCGTGAAGGATGCGTATAAGGTGCTGGCGGGGTGCTGATGATATACTTCCTGTCATCCTAAGTGTGAGCGAAAGCGCAGGTTTTGAGATTCTTCGCGGGCGCTCGCGGGTGTCTTGAAGGGTGGGAACGATATCTTTCGGTTTCCGTGCGCTTCACGCGGTTCGTTCTGAATTTTTCGCCCTGAAAAGAGGGCGAAAAACGGTGCAACGCTTGTCGGTTGAAATCCTGACAAGCTAAAGGTGTACTGCCGGATACTTCATCCGATTCCTCCTGTCCAAGCGCTTTAGCTAAGTGCTCTGATGAGCGTTTTTCCTGTCATCAGAGCGATAGATGGCGGGGTGTTTTGAAGGGTGGGGGAACGATATTTTTCGGCTTCCGAATATTTCCACCGATTTGTTTAGAAAAGCTTGTACAAAAACCAATCACAACAAAACGCTGACCGCGCAATGGCACGGTCAGCGTTTTGTTGTGATTGGCAGACGGGTCAGGTCCGGCATATTTACCGTATAAAATTGGTAGACACCCTGGGCATCGGTTCGGGCGGCGGCACGGCAGCTTTAGCATACGCCAAGGTTTGTAGAAGCCACGCCATATTTCGTGCCGTATTTTGCAGTATGTCCATCCCTTCCTCATCCCGGTGAATTTCGCCGGGGATGCAGCCATGTATAGCCGTCCAGTAAGAAGAAGGGGTGATAAGCATGTTTTGCAGATTGAAATAGTGGTTGAGTTGGTCAAAGGCGGTGATAGCCCCGGAACGGCGCAAAACCGTAACCGCCGCACCGACCTTAAACCGCAGCGGCGCACCCACGAAAAAGAATCGGTCGAGGAAGCTTTTCATGCCGCCTGCAATGCCCGCGTAATACACAGGCGCCCCGATAACAAGCCCGTCTGCTTGCTCCATCAATCGCAGAGCCTCGTTGACCAAATCGTCATGAACACAGCGCCCCGCTCCACTTTGGCGGCAGTGGTGGCAGGCGGTGCAGCCTTGTATGGGTTGGTCGCCTATATGCATGGTTTGGGTGAGGATGCCCTGTGCATGAAGTGCGTCCGTAACAATCTTTAGGGCTTGGGCGGTGTTTCCTTGTTTGTTGGGGCTGCCGTTTATGGCCAGTACCGTCATGCGGATGCCTCCTTACGTCGTTGTTATAGAATCTGTACCGCGTATCGATTGTGTGTTTCCGCAACCACTATGCCCTAAATCGAACCAACTCTCTTTTAAGGAATGGGTTTAGGATGCGGATAAACGTGCCCTTCATACCCTGCGACCGTGTTTCGATAACAAAAGCGCCTTCCAGCTTGCGCAAGCCGTTGACGATGGCGGAGCGGGTAATGCCCATACGCTCCGCGATTTTGGCGGCCACCACAAGCCCTTCGCCTGTAGGCAGCGCCTCGAATACACAGGCCACGGCCTCCAACTCCGAGAATGTGAGGGCGGACAGGGCGGTGTACACTGTTTTGCGGAGGCGCTCTGCCTCGGCGTGCGCAGTGCTTTGCATACCGCTTAAAACAGAAATGGCCACGGCGGCGAGCCACGGGGCGCACAGTAAGGTTTCTTCGTCAAAGTCCGGGGTTTGGGTTTGGTAAATCACCACAGAGCCGGCGTGTTGGTTATGCGCTTGAACCGGCTGCACCCGAAAGGCGGAAGCGGAGGCCTTGATCGAAGCAAGCGTTGCGTCCGCGCTGTTTCCGCAGGCCGCCAACACCTCGTCCTGGCGGGTTAAAACCAGCACCCCAACACCCAGCGTGTTGGAAAAGGCTTGGGCAGCGGTTTGCAGAAGCTTGCCCGACGGTGCGGTTTGCAAGGCGGCATTTAGAACTTGCAGGGTGTGGCTTGCCGGGTTCATGTGAGTCCCCCTATTGGATGGAATGGTCTTAGCACTCGCTAAACAAATCGGTGCCAATTGTTTTGACTACAAATGTCCGCCTAATCCGCATCATCAGGCATCTCGATGGTGTAGGCGCACTGCTCACCCGTGCAGGCGATTTTCTTGTTTTGCGCGCCCTTTTCCACAAGGGGCATACCACATTGGGGGCAAGTGCCGCCCGTGGGCTTCTGCCACGACATAAACGCGCAATCCGGGCCTTTTTCGCAACCGTAGTAGCGGCGGCCCTTCTTCGTCTTCTTAATCAGTATTTTGCCGCCGCAGACAGGGCAGGCCACCCCCGCATCCTCAAAGAAAGGGCGGGCGTTGCGGCAGTCGGGAAACCCGGGACAGGCAAGAAACTTGCCGTACCGCCCAAGCTTTATCACCATCAAGCGGCCGCAGAACTCGCAAGGGATGTCGGTTTCTTCCGGTTTCAGCTCGACTTGGCCGATGCGCTCGTCTGCTTCTCTTATCTTTTCCTCGAAGGGGGCATAGAAGGTGCGGATGATGTCCTTCCATTCGATAACGCCGTCCTCGACCTTATCCAAATCTTCTTCCATTTGTGCGGTGAAATCGGTGTTGATGATGTCCGCAAAATTTTCCACCATAATCTCGTTGACAATTTCGCCCAGCTCGGTCGGGTAAAACATCTTGTTTTCCTTCACTGTGTATCCCCTGTTGACGATGGTGGAGATGGTGGGAGCATAGGTGCTGGGGCGGCCAACGCCGTTTTCCTCCAAGGTTTTCACAAGCATGGCCTCGGTGAAACGGGCGGGGGCTTGGGTAAAATGCTGCTCGGGGTTAAGCGAAACGGCCGTCAAGGTTTCCTGCTCGGCGAGTGCGGGCATGGTGCTTGCTTTATCTGCCTCGTCCTCATCCTTGGCGTAGACTTTTTTGTAGCCATCGAATTTAAGGATGGAGCCGCCCGCGCGAAACTCATGCACGCCGTTTTTGAGGCGCACAGACATAGTATCGAATACGGCGGGATTCATCTGGCTGGCTAAAAAGCGCTCCCAGATGAGGGTGTAAAGCCTGTATTGGTCGCGCGAGAGCGAGTCCTTCACCGTTGCCGGGGTGATGTCGGTATAGGTGGGGCGGATGGCCTCGTGCGCGTCTTGCGAACGGGCGCGGGTTTTGTATTCGGGCCGAACCTCCGGCACATAGGTCGCTCCGTAGTGCTCGGTAATAAAAGCGGTGGCTTCTTGATAGGCATCGTCGGAAACGCGCACGCTGTCGGTACGGATATAGGATACAAGACCGACTGTGCCGTGCCCTGCCACGTCCACGCCCTCATAGAGCTGCTGCGCCAAAAGCATGGTTTTGGCCGAAGCGAAATTGAATGCTTTGGAGGCTTCCTGTTGGAGTGTGCTTGTGGTGAAGGGCGGCAAAGGGCGCTTGATACGCTGCCCCTTTTTGATTTCGCTGACAAGGAAGGGCTTGCCCTCAATATCAGAGAGTACCGCGTCCGTATCCGCTTGGGAGTGCAAATCAACCGCCGTCCCGTTTTTACCGTAGTATTTAGCGGCAAATGCCTGCTTGCCTGCTTGGAATCGGGCTTCTAAGCTCCAGTATTCCTCGGGCACGAAGTTTTCGATTTCCGCTTCGCGGTCGCAGATGATGCGAAGGGTAACGGACTGCACCCTGCCCGCAGAGAGCCCTTTTTTGACCTTGCGCCAAAGCAAAGGGCTTATTTTATAGCCGACAAAACGGTCAAGCACACGGCGGGCTTGCTGTGCGTCTACAAGCGGCATATGAATCTCCCTCGCCTCTTTGATAGAGCGTTTGACGGCGGTTTTGGTGATCTCGTTGAAGGTGATGCGTTCGGTTTTGTCGGCATCAAGCTTCAGCGCATGCAGCAGGTGCCAACTGATGGCTTCGCCCTCGCGGTCCGGATCTGTTGCGAGATAGATTTTATCGGCATCGCGGGCGGCTTTGCGAAGCTTGGCCAAAAGTTCGCCCTTGCCTCGGATTGTGATGTATTTCGGCTCAAAGTCTGTATCCGGGCTGATGCCGAACTCGCTTTTGGGCAAGTCACGAACATGGCCCATGGATGCCTCGATAACGAAGCCGGCGCCCAGAAATTTCTTGAGTGTTTTCGCTTTTGCGGGGGACTCGACGATGACCAGACTTTTTTTCTTCTTTTCGGTCACCTTTTTGTCCGCCGTTTTTTTTGTCGCCATATGGCATGTACCTCCGATGTATGACTGGATTATTGGTTTTGGAAGCGGGCTAGGGCATGTTGGTAAAGCACGGACGCTTGTGCCAGCGCCTCTTCGGCGGCGGCGCCTGTTGATACAGGTATTGCACCGTGATTGTCAATCAAATCGCGCACCCCCGCGCTTGTTTTATCGGGGCTGACGTTCGGCTCACCCATCAGGATGCGTCCGTAGCGGCGCGCGTGCGCGGCGGCGTTTCTGGTGCCTCCGCCGATGCCGGATTCGGCAATGATCATGCCGATACTCATGCCCGCGATTAAGCGGTTCCTTTGCAGGAAAGAGCCGTGGTTGGGTTTGGTGCCTTCTGCATATTCAGAGAGAATGAGGCCGTTTCGGATGATGCGCCGGTACAGCTCCCGATTCTCAGACGGATAGCAAACATCTACCCCGCAGCCGAGTACTGCCACGGTAAGCCCGCCTGCGTCAAGCGCGCCTCTGTGTGCGGCGGAATCGATCCCTGCCGCCATGCCGCTGACGATTAAATATCCTTTTTCAGTTAAATCCCCCGCCAAGCGGTATGCCGCGTTTTTGGCGTGGCGTGTGCAGTCACGCGCCCCGACAATGGCGACCATGGGCGTATCCAGGGGGAGGGTGATGCCTATGTGCCTGAGCGCGTCCGGCGCATCCGCCAGTTTCCGAAGCATGGGCGGATAGTTGGGTTGTGAACGGGTCAGATTTCGCGGCTCATTCATTATTTGCATCTCCCTTATAAAAGCTTCCTTCAATATAATATATAAATTTCGGTCAAATTACAACCCAAATTTTTGTTTTATATAAATTTGTCTGTTTGAATCTGGTCAAGGTGCGTTTGCGATGCTATAATAATCAGATAGACGGATGCGCCGCTCCGGCCAGCTGCCGCACCACAAATCCGGCAATCATAAGCCCGGCAGCGGCCGGCACAAACGACACACTGCCAAGCGGCCGGCGCACATCCCGTGTGTCATTGGCGGGCGGCGTATACAATGAATCTCGCGGCGCTTCGGTGGAATAGCAGACGGTGAATGCAGGCACGTTTCGCTTACGGAGCGCCCCCCGCATGGTTCTGGCCAGCGGGCAGCCTGCCGTTTCATAGATGTTGCCTAGCCGGAGGCGCTCGGGGTACAGTCTGCTTGCCATGCCCATGCTTGCGATAAACGGCAGGCGGCGCGCATGACATGCCTCGGCCAAGGCAAGCTTTGTCGGCACCGAGTCAATCGCGTCCACCACATAATCGGGCGCCAAGCGCAGCAGTGCGGGCAAATCCTTCGGTGCGGCAAACCATGGCGCGATATAAACATTGGCGGAAGGGTTGATGGCAAACACCCGCTCGGCCATCAGTTCTGCCTTCTGCTTGCCGAGGGTGGCGCGGGTGGCGTGAAGCTGGCGGTTTAGGTTGCTTGTGGCCACGCGGTCATGGTCAATAAGATAGAAGGTGCCGACCCCGGCCCGTGCCAGTGCCTCGACCGTATACGAGCCGACCCCGCCCAGCCCGAACACCATAACGGCGCTTTCTTGTAAAGCAGAAATACCTTCTTCGCCCAGTAATATGGCGGTGCGTGCGTGCATATCATCCATTGTGATTCGTTCCTTTCGGTGACAGTATAGTTCGATTATATCAATTTTACGGAAACATGGCAAATGAAAACGCGGCGGCGGATAATGGCGGTGGTGTTGGGAATCATACCTACAGCCGCGCCGCACGGTAAAAATGCGAGGTTTAGTGCATAGGATGGAGGAGATAACCGTGGCAAACAGACCGAAGGTGGATATGGCCGCCTTGCGCCTTGTGAAGCCGTGTCACGAGCTTCGTGCCAGCTTCACAAACGCCATAGATGAATACCGCGCCCACCGCGTTGTTGATTTTTCCTATCCCACAGTGACGGATGAGGAGGATTTTCGCTTTTTCCTCAAACGATGCGAGGACAGGCGCGCGGGGCGCAATATCCCGCCAGGCTATGTACCCAATTCCGCCTTTTGGCTGACCGATGGCATACAATACCTCGGAAGCGGTGACATCCGCCATTTCTTGAACGAAAGCCTCAAAGGATATGGCGGGCATATCGGTTACTCTATCCGTCCGTCCGCGTGGGGCATGGGGCTTGGCACGATACAGCTGCGCCTGCTGTTGGAGGAGGCGGCGCGCCTGCAAATCAAAGTGGCGCGGCTGACCTGTTTTGACGATAATGTCGGTTCTTATCGTGTTATGGAGAAAAATGGGGCGGTGCTGGTTAACAAGGCATACAGCCGCTCAGCCGGGGCAAAGCGCCTGATGCGGATATACGAGATTCACATAACCCCATCGGCAAGCAGTATAACATAGAGTGAGCGGTTCGTCAATGCAAGATGCAAGTATTTATTCGAAAACATAAGATAAAAAGAAAAAATGTTCGAAAAAATTAAGGAGTGGCTTGACCATTAAACATAAAAATGCGACCATAACAGCACAACAAACAACAGCAAAGCGAGAGGGGAGCGAAAGGAAATGGGCAGACAAGTATGTATCATGGGGGCATCAAGAGGTTTGGGATTTTGTTTGTCGGAGGCGTATTTGGAACAGGGAGATACGGTGTACATGGGGGTGCGCACCACTGGGAGCGAGGAGATGCAGGCGCTGCTGGCCCGGTACAAAGGCAGGGCCATCCCTATACTGGTGGATGTGGTAGAAACGGCAACTGTGACGGATGTGGCGCAGGACGTGATGCAGCACACAAAAACGCTGGACATTCTGATAAACAACGCGGGCATACACAGTGCCACCTCGTTTAACGGTATAGAGGATACGGATTTGGATGAGTGCGCAGAGGTGTATAATGTGAACGCCGTTGGCCCGTTACGTGTAGTGAAGGCGTTTATGCCGTTGCTGGGCGCGGGTGCGCAGGTCGTGAATATATCCAGTGAAAGCGGCAGTATAGGCATGTGTAAGCGGGATAAGGAATTTGATTACTGCATGTCTAAAGCGGCCATGAACATGGGCTCGAAGATTTTGCAAAATCTGCTTGCGCCGCGTGGGGTGAAGGTGCTGGCGGTGCAGCCCGGCTGGATGCGTACCGATATGGGCGGGCCGCGGGCAGACTTGGATCCCGTGGAAAACGCACGCAAGCTAATCGGCTTGTTTCCGCGGTTTACCGACCCATGCGGGCCTATGTTTGTTGATCGGGAAGGTAACGAGCTGCCTTGGTAGGATATCAAGATAGGACTGTGTGGGCGAATCTTCTTGACCTTGTTCTCAATCCGCGCAGTTGCGCGGGTTGAGTTTTTTGCAGTTCCAGAGTAAATAAACCACGGGCTAAGCCGGAGAGAGTCAAAATCTTTAGATGCAAGCAAACCTCCTTTAGGTAGAATTAAGTGTGGTCAGCCAACCGCATTAAGAAAAAATGAGGTTTGTTTTTAAAGACATAAATCGTTTAACACATTCAAATCGAAGATCGAAGTATCGCTAATCCGTTTCAAAACAGCCTTGCCCATTGCTGAAAACGCTCTGGGCAAAAATGGAATAACGCATATTGGAAGAAACGCCTAACATGCATTATGCCGCAGCGCCTTCACGCGGGATATGTTGAAGTGTTCGCAGTTTCCGGCGATAGGCGAAGCCGATTTCAACCGAATCGGCTATCCCATATTGTATTTGCGCCGAAATATCGTAGGGAAAAATATATGGGGTGATAAAAGCCGATGTAGGACAAATATTGAGAATCTAAAATACAAATACGGCAGCCGCTATTGTTGGTGCAACGGATATTATGTAAGGGTCAAGACAAGTTAAATTTAAGGGTGTCAAGAAAGATAATTTCTATTTCCATTTCAAAGAAACGGAATTTAGCTTCAATGCCAGAGGTCAAAATCTTTATCAGAATAAAATCTTTAGAGATTTTCCTCGCAACTTGTCTTGACCCTATGTAGATACAGTAGAACGCAATAAAAATGCATCGAAAATCAGTTGCGAGAGGATATTGCTTCAGACCGGATATCCCTCAAAGAGTATGTTGAGCTTCATTATTTTCGCTTGCGCGAAAACGCGCCTGTATCTTCAGGTATCTGTTTAAGGGCGGTAAGAACCCCAAGGCGTAAAACAGGCCGCTTTAGCAGCGGCCTGTGATAGTAATGTGGTTAATGGTCTTGAGGTGCTGTACCTGTACCGAATGCGTGGGCAGCGCCCCAAGGTCGTGTTATTGCGGGGGCACCGCACCTCCTCGGTCTTGTTATTACGGCAGCGGCACAGCCGCCTGTATAAGTGCGTTTTCCAGCTTGGCACGGTCAACCGCCGTGCCCTCG